>Ga0206988_1085_pt1 | contig 23753 bp, 24 predicted proteins | sample Alteio_BWMinCont_12_FD_153263 | JGI IMG/M metagenome (GOLD analysis project Ga0206988, IMG submission 153263) | Enriched cells from forest soil in Barre Woods Harvard Forest LTER site, Petersham, Massachusetts, United States -... | ecosystem: Environmental > Terrestrial > Soil > Temperate forest >... | reverse complement strand
CTTCGTCAACCCTAACTCATGATAGGATTTTGCCATTACCACCAATGCACCTTCCGTGGATGGTGCGCCTTCAAAGTGCAAAACCAAGTCATTAGCGCGATTAGCAGCGGCGAGATAGGCTTTGCGTTCATAATAATAGTTCGCCACATGCAATTCATGCGCGGCCATAATATTTCGCAAGTAGACCGTGTATTGATGCGCGGAAGGCGCATAAATACTATTTGGGTATTGCCTCGTGACATCATTAAAATCACGGTACGATTTTTGAATTTGCGTTAAATCGCGCGTTGCAAGGTCAATCGCGAAAAACCGCTCAATTAACCCTAAATTTTGATAATAATTAGCAAGCCCGCGCATGTAATAAGCATAATCGACGTGTGGATTGGTGGGGTGTAAGCGTATAAAACGGTCCGCAGCAGCCACAGACAGTGCGTGCTCGTCTTTCATGTAATAGGCATAAATAAGGTAAAATTGCGCTGATTCCGTATTTGAGCCAAAAGGATATTGCACATCCAATGCTTCAAAACGTTTAATCGCTTCAGAATAGTTTTTATCTTGTAGCGATACCTTGCCCGCTTGATAAATTTGTTGTTGCGTTTCGCCTTTGTAGGCTTCAGAGGGATCCGTTGCTGATCCGCAGGCTGTTAAAAACCCGGCTAGCGCCGTTGCTATGAGTAATGAGCGTATCGCTTTTTTCATGATCACACCTTATTTTAGCTTTGGCGTGCATTGTAAACTAAATTCTGTCACTATTTACAGCGCTTTATTTAAGACAAACGGGAATAAAAAGTGACTCAAACCAATCCAGCTATCCACCTGACCCTCACCATCCCTATCGAGCATGCCGACCTGCGCTTAGATCAGGCGTTGGCTAAATTACTGCCTGATTATTCCCGCACGCAAATAAAAGAATGGATTGATGCAGGCTCCATCTTAGTCGATGGTAAGCCACAGAAAGCAAAACTCAAAGTCCAAGGTGGGGAACAAATTAGTATCACCGCTCATCTAAAGCTACCCCCCCAGTGGGAGGCGGAAGCAATCCCCCTGCCTATTCTCTATGAAGATGAAGCCATTATTATTATTAATAAACCGATCGGTTTGGTCGTTCATCCAGGTGCTGGCAATAGCAATCGAACGCTCTTAAATGCATTGCTCCATCATGCACCCGCTTTGCAAGCGCTTCCTCGTGCAGGTATTTTACACCGCATTGATAAAAACACATCGGGTTTATTGGTGGTCGCAAAAACTGCATCCGCATTAAGAAAATTAACACATCAACTTAAATTTCATGAAGTGCAACGTGAATATCAAGCTGTGGTCTATGGATTAATGATTAGTGGCGGTAAAGTGGATGCACCCATCAGCCGTCATCACATCCATCGCAAACGCATGGCAGTGGTAGAGACAGGCAAAGAAGCCATTACCCACTATCGTGTAGAAGCAAAATATCGCGGCTTTACGCACCTCAACTTACAACTAGAAACCGGCCGTACCCATCAAATACGTGTGCACATGATGCATATACGTCATCCCATCGTTGGTGATCCTGTGTATGGCGGCCGTGTGCAATTGACCAAAGGCATGTCGTCCGAATTAATTGAATTGCTACGCAACTTTAAACGCCAAGCTCTGCATGCTTATGCACTCGGTTTTATTCATCCTGTCACAGAAGAACCTGTGCGTTTTGAAGCACCGATTCCAGAAGATATGCAACTATTAATAACAGCGTTAAAAGAGGATGCAAAAAAATAGCATGAAATATTTAACACCCAATTGGCCAGCACCTAAGCATATCAAAGCGTATACCACCTTACGTTCTAGCTGGGGAGCAAGTGCGAGCGATCATACTGATGAACCATCCATGCAACGCTTGCAAGCCTTACTTAATCTTCCCGATAAACCCATTTGGTTAACACAAACACATAGCACCACTGTAATTGAAGCAACACCAGAAAATAACGGAAACGAAGCTGATGCGAGCTTCACCTACCAACCTAACCGTGTGTGCGTTGTGCAAACAGCAGATTGTTTGCCTCTGCTTATTTGCAACAAACAAGGAACCTACGTGGCTGCCATTCACGCCGGTTGGCGCGGACTAGCAGGCGGCATCATTGAAGCCACTTTAAAAAACGCCCCTCACCCATTAAATGATTTAGTTATCTGGTTAGGCCCTGCCATCGGTCCTGAAAAATTTGAAGTCGGACTTGATGTCTATGATGCATTCATTCGTGAACACCCCGCTTCAAGAGCAGCATTTACACCAAGCGCAGAAGGAAAATGGCTGGCAAATTTATACGCATTAGCCCGCGCACGACTAAGCGATTTAGGTATTACAGAAATTTATGGCGGAGATTTTTGCACCTATTCCCAACAAGATTTATTCTTTTCCTACCGGCACGATAAGAGCAAAACCGGACGAATGGCGAGTTTGATTTGGATTGCGGATTAACCAACAATACTGGATTCCCCCCCAAAAAGTGGTAACATAACCATTATTCCCAAAAGCCAAACAAACCGGCTGACAAGCATAAAAGTGAGGAGTTTTTAAATGAAACAACTTCTAACCCTAATTCTTTTAACCCTCTACACCCTCACCAGTTATGCCGCTATCCCGCTGGATAATAGCTTTTCCACCATGCTGCAAGGCGTGATGCCCGCCGTCGTCAATGTGAAAGCTAAAGTCAAAGTCACTGACTTTAATACCTTGCAAGAATTACAACGTCAACGCGGTATAAAACCAGGCAGTAACGACCAAGGCCTACCCAATATATTCGTTTCCATCGCATCGGGCGTCATCGTCGACGCTAAAAACGGTTTCATTCTCACTAATGCACACGTCATTAATGACGCACAATCCGTTTCAGTCACCCTCTCTGACGGCCGGCATTTTACCGCAAAAATTATTGGTGCAGATAAACCCTCTGATGTGGCTGTTTTGCAAATTAAAGCGAAAAATTTAACCGCCGTCACGCTGGCTGATTCTAATAAATTAAAAGTGGGTGACACGGTTGCGGCTATTGGCAATCCCTTTGGTTTAAATCAAACCGTCACATCCGGCATTATCAGCGCGTTAGGCCGCACCACACTAGGCATTGAAAGTTACGAAAACTTTATACAAACCGATGCGCCTATTAATCCAGGTAATTCCGGTGGCGCGTTAATTGATACACAAGGTCAACTGGCTGGTATCAACACTGCTATTCTTGCACCCGACCGTGGCAGTATTGGTATTGGCTTTGCTATTCCTGCCAACATGGCAAAAAGCGTGATGCTGCAATTGCTCAAGTTTGGTAATGTAAAACGCGGCATGTTAGGCATCGGCGCACAGGATATCACTCCCGAACTTGCTAGTGCTTTTAATATCAGCTCAACCAATGGCGCCGCTGTCACTCTCGTTCTACCGGACTCACCTGCTCAAAGTGCTGGCATGCAAGTGGGCGATATCATCACCTCCGTCAACGGCATTAACATTAAAAATGCGAGTGATGTTGTAAACACCGTGGCATTTTTACGTGTCGATTCCAAAGTAACGATCGATGTGTTGCGAAACAACAAGCGCCTTTCATTTAATGTTGTGTTATCCGATCCTGGCAAACGCAAACAATCAGTGGAAAAAACCGATCCTTTTCTTAACGGCATGGCACTGAAAAACTTTAGCTTACTAAGCCCCGTTCACGGCAGCATAAAAGGGGTATTGGTCGTATCTGTTGAAGAAGACAGTAATGCCTGGAACGCAGATATACGTCCTGGGGATGTGATCACGTCTGCTAATCAGCAAAAAATAAGCTCCATACTAGAACTGCAAACAACGGCTAGCAAAGCCAGCAAGACACTGTTATTAAATATCCTACGAGGCTCCAGTGCCCTCTTTTTGGTAATTAATACGGAACAATAGCCATCTTTTAATATAACCTTAAGCATTAGTGCCTAAAATTGACACTCAATTCCTATAATTAAAATGCGAGTGTTATTACTGTGGATTCACGTGCGCAACTCAATTATGTTCAAAAGCCAGCCATTAGTGCCGGCGTACAAGCCGCGAAAGTCGGCCAGCCTTTTATTGTTCCTGAAATAGTCATCACATCTGCAGATGAACCGATAAAACCAACGACTACCAAGCTACCGCCAGCCTATACATTACTAGATCTGCTTAAGCATATTAAAGCTCTCAAATCCTCAAATAAAACAGAGAAGCCAAATGAAAAAAAGCAAAACTTTATTAATTCTCTTTGGGCTTTATACAACACATTAAAAAGCCACCCAGATGATGATGCCTTAAGGTTCTTATCTCATACCGTTTGCATGCTTAACCATCTCAAGCAAGCTCAATCTGACTATCAAGACGTCATACGACTACATAACAACATTATTGATAACGAAAAGCGGTATACACTTGCGTCGGGCTTAGTTACTAGGCAATTAAGCATCATTGCAGCCTATGAAGATATTTGTAAGCAAACGCCAAGCTTTAGTCAGAATGCGAAAATAATCACGAGCGTGATTATTACCGCAGTTTTTGCTGTGATGGGCGCGGCGCTTTTCGGCGCCATTGGATTTATCTTGGGTGGCGGTGCTTTCAGCACAATAACAACCCTCGCAGGCATATACAAAGGAAGCGTTACAGGTGCTACCATTGGCTCTGCGATTGGCACCGCACTATTTGGGTCCCCTGCTTATGCAATTAGCCAACATCTACTCTTCACAAGACCCCACTCTCTTACCAAAGTACGTAATGCGATTGCTACAACGGCCGAAGAAATGTGTCAGCTTGAGCATCACGAAGAAATAGGTCGCATCCTAGAAATCGACGAAGAAATAGCCACAACTAGCACACCCCAAGTGCTCACTAAATCCTAACGTTGTCATTCAAAACAACATGATGTAGAGTGGCTGCCCAGCCAAGTTTACTCATGAATACAAGCGAATAAGTTGGAATTTTAATACGTCCTTAAGCTTATAGCTGTATCATTATTATACTAATGTATGGCCCACACTATTATTAAGCGAGTAGCTGCATGAGTAAATTGACGAAACTAAATACGCTTGCGCTGACGCTGCTAATCACTGGCTCCATCGACAGCGTGCGTAATCTGCCAGTTTCTGCACTCTTTGGCAGTTCTCTCGTATTCTTTTTTATCTTTGCCGCCATTATGTTTTTGATCCCGACTGCATTGGTTTCTGCTGAATTAGCTTCAAATATCAGCGAAGGCGGTATTTACCAATGGTGTCGATTAGCCTTTGGCGAAAAAATGGGTTTTTTAGCTGTATGGTTACAGTGGATTAACAACATGGTGTGGTTTCCCACTTTCGTATTATTTATTGCCGGTACCGCCACTTATTTAATTAACCCCGCTCTCTCACAAAACAAATATTTCATGATTGCGATGGTGTTATCTATCTTTTGGGGGCTAACGCTCGTCAACCTAAAAGGCATACGTGTTTCTGCTGCTTTCACCAGTTTTTGTGCGATTGCCGGTTTGATTATTCCAATGGCTCTGATTATCGTCTTATTAATTGTGTGGCTCGCACTAGGTAATCCACTGCAAATACACTTAACCAGCAGCACCATTCTGCCTAATTTTCATCACATGGATAACTGGATTGCACTCTCTGCCATCATGTTGTCGTTTGCTGGGATGGAGCTTGCAACCGTTCACGTAAAAGATGTCAATGAACCGCAAAAAACATTTCCTAAAGCACTCGCATTTTCTAGCATCATTATTTTAATCACTATGATGCTTGGATCTCTCGCCATTGCGTTTGTGGTGCCTGCTAATCAAATTAATTTAGTCAATGGCACTATCCAATCGTTTTCATATTTTTTATCGGCCTATCATTTAAGTTGGTTAACACCTGTTTTAACCGGCATGCTACTCATCGGTGCTTTAGGCGGCAGCATTAGCTGGATTGTCTCACCGGCAAAAGGTATCGCTCAAGCAGCGAGACACGGCTTTTTACCCTCCTTTTTTCAACAAGAAAATAAACATGGGGTATCGCAAAATTTATTGATCACTCAGGCAATCATCGTCAGTCTTATTTGTTTAGTCATATTATTAATGCCTAGCGTCAATGGCTCTTATTGGTTACTAAGCACGCTCAGCACCCAGCTTTATATGCTCATGTATGTGATGATGTTTATTTCAGCTATTTTCTTACGTAACAAAAGCCATTACCTTAATCAAGGATTCAGCATTCCAGGTAAAAAAGTGGGTTTATGGACCGTGTGTGCCTTAGGTTTAGTGGGTTGCGCCGTCACTTTATTCGTCGGCTTTATCCCGCCAAGCAATATCAACATTGGCAGCAAACTCAATTACATCATCATTTTCTGCGCAGGAATGGCTGGCTTGATATTACCGGTGTTTGGTTTTTACATATATAAAGACAGAACAACCACTAAAGGCATTGTGATTGTTGCTGACGAAGCTATCCTACAACAAACGGCTGAATGATCGTATCCAATCTCGCAGCTTTAGCAATTTCCATCAACCCGTTCGATAAGCCTTTAAAAGATATTTTCTTATTATCTTGTTTTGCCAACTTAATCCACTCAATAACCCACGCCAGTCCTGAACTATCGCTTGAGTTAACTTGTGAAAAATCAAACACCCATTCAGGGCGGTGCTTGATTTGTTCAAGGCAGGCGCGTTGTAAAGACATGACATTCTGAAAATTCAAGTCACCAGAGACCATCACCACATTATTCAGATATGTCACATCTGCTTGTTTTTGCATGGTACTTTACCCTCGAACGTTATGACCAGACATGCGGTCAATCAGTTGATCCATGTTTCCATGCGCTAAAATATCAGCAAATTGAGAACGGAAACTTTCAATTAAACTAACCCCTTCTACAGACATATCATAAAGTCGCCACACATTGCCCGCGCGTAAAAGACGATACGTAACATGTATAGGCTGCGAATCTGGGCTAACAATATCACTGCTTACTTGCACAGTATTCCCTTCAGCACCACCATGTAAGGGGTAAAACTTCACCGTTTGGTCGCGGTATGAAGTCAGCGCTGACGCATACGTACGGATTAATAACGTGGTGAATTGCTTTTTAAAGCGATCACGTTGTGCGGGTGTTGCTTGCAACCACGTATCACGTGGCAATACGCGTTTTGACATTTCGTTTAAATCTGCATAAGGCACCACATATTCATAAGCAAGCTTATAAACAATTTGTGGTTTTGTTTTTAAGGTAGCTTTGTTCGCTTTTAATTGTGACACCATGTTATCTGCAATGTATTGAAGTAAGGCAACCGGATCACTTTGCACAGCAGCGGATTGCGCATAAAGAGATACTGGCAACAGCCAACCCATACAAAAAATAAAATAAGTAAGAACCAGTTTATTGATTTTCATGTGTGCTAACGCCTCCACTATTATTAGTTTTGTCAGATTTATCGCCGTTCCCTAATTTATAAATAAATTGGCCGATCAACTTTTCCAACACCATCGCCGAATTTGTAAATAGAATTTGACTACCACTTTTCAGCTCCGTCTTGCTATACATAGGCGTGATCGCGACATAATTATCGCCCAACAAACCCGCTGTTAAAATAGCAGCCGAGGAATCATCCGGGATGTCATTGTATTGCTTTTGAATGTGCAAGGTAACGATTGCTTTAAACGAATCAGGATCAAGCGCAATTTTCGACACTTCGCCAATTTGCACTCCACCTATTTTGATTGTCGATCTTACTTTAAGACCACCAATATCATCAAATTTAGCGGTAACATCATAGCTGTCTTCTGGAAATAAACTGGTTAAGCCACTCACTTTAAACGCAAGCACTGACAAAGCAGTAATGGCGAATAATAAAAATAATCCTACCAGACTTTCAATCAATCGTTGAGATAGCATCACCAACTCCCTATCATCATAGCAGTTAAAACAAAATCAAGACCAAGCACGGCAAGCGATGAGTAAACAACCGAACGTGTGGTTGCATTAGCAATGCCAGCAGAAGTGGGCAGAGCGGTATATCCTTGTGTCACCGCAATCCAGGTCACCGCAACACCAAACACCACGCTTTTCAAGATACCATTCATAATGTCTGCATGAAACTCAACGGAGGATCGCATGTTTGACCAAAACACACCTGCATCCAACCCCAACCATTTCACACCCACTAAATACGCGCCATAAATGGCTGTGGCGTTAAAAATCATGGTAAGCAAAGGCATGGAAATAAAACCACCCCAAAAACGCGGAGAAATCACACGGCGTATCGGGTCAACCGCCATCATTTCCATACTGGATAATTGTTCAGTTGCTTTCATTAAGGCAATTTCTGCCGTCAGTGCAGACCCTGCCCGACCCGCAAATAAAATGGCGGTGACCACGGGGCCCAATTCTCGCGCCACACTTAATGCCACTAATGGACCTAATTCTTGGGACGCACCAAATTTAGATAAGGTATGGTAACCCTGCAAAGCCAACACCATACCAATGAACAAACTGGATACCACAATAATCAAAAGGGATAACACACCTTCTGCATACACTTGCTGCACCACCAATGGGAAGCCTTTGCGAAAATTGGGCGGATAAAAAAGAATGCGATAAAGTAAAATGCCCGCTTTGCCCAAATCGCGCAGATTTTCAATTCCATACGCCCCAAAAAGGGCAAGTCTATCGATCATCCATCGTTCCTTTTAAAAAATCATCTGCAAGGGGCGTTGCAGGATAATGAAATGGCACTGGCCCATCAGGTAATCCTTGAATGAATTGTTGTAACTGTTCAGAAGGATTACGGAGTATGTCTTCAGAAGTACCATGGCCAATAATTTTTTTGTCAGAAATAATATAAACATAATCAGCAATACTCATTGTTTCTTTCACATCATGCGACACGATAATGCTAGTGAGATCCAACGCATCATTCAAGGTTCGGATGAGCTTGACCAACACACCCAATGAAATAGGATCCTGACCCGTGAAAGGTTCATCGTACATAATAAGTTTGGGATCGAGTCCTATGGCTCGCGCCAAGGCCACCCTTCTTGCCATTCCACCTGATAATTCGCTGGGCATTAAATGAGCAGCGCCGCGCAACCCTACCATTTGCAGCTTCATTAACACCAAGGTGTGAATCATGGATTCGGATAAAATTGTATGTTCACGCAATGGGAAAGCCACATTTTCATACACATCCAGGTGAGTAAACAAGCCGCCAGACTGGAATAGCATCCCCATTTGTTTGCGTAATTGATATAACTCTTTGCGGGATAAGTCATGAATAAGGCTGCCATCTACCACGATTTTGCCGCTGCTCGGCGTCAGCTGGCCGCCTATCAGTCGCAATAAGGTGGTCTTGCCGGTGCCACTTGGCCCCATCACCGCAGTGATTTTTCCACGAGGAATTGCCATATCAACCTTCTCAAAAACAGTGCGACCGTTTTCGTGTTGGAAAGACATCTTGCTGATTTCAACTAAATTTTCTGACATTACTTAAGTTTCGCAAATGAGGCATAAAATAGCTAGTAGGACAAATCCCCTCCCCTAGCCTCGTCAAGCTACGTATTCACCTTGTTAGCAGCGCAAAGGGCAGTTAATATATTGCATCTTAACAATAAGTCAATAAATAGGGCCGGTTAATGGAAATCGAAAAACTATGCAAGCTTGGACGTTCCGTCATTGATATCGAAGCAAGCATGATCGCAAACCTCTCCTCTCGAATTGATCATCAATTCGCCAAGGCCTGCCAGTTATTGCATGATTGCGAAGGCCGTATTGCCGTCACGGGTGTAGGCAAATCCGGTCACATCAGTAAAAAAATTGCTGCTACCTTTGCCAGCACCGGCAGTCCCGCTTTTTTTATTCACCCTAATGAAGCAAAGCATGGCGACATTGGCATGTTGACCAAAAAAGACGTGGTGCTCGCGCTTTCAAACTCTGGCGAATCTGAGGAAATTATTTCAATCCTCCCCGTCATTAAACGTCTAGGCATCCCGTTAATCACGCTCACGGGTCGTCCGAACTCCACCCTCGCCAAAGCGGCTACGGTCAATATTGATGTCAGCGTTGAAAAAGAAGCTTGTCCATTGGGCCTTGCCCCCACATCAAGCACCACTGCCGCATTAGTCATGGGTGATGCCCTCGCAATGACTTTACTTGAACATCGCGGATTCACTGAAAACGATTTTGCGCTTTCGCATCCTGGTGGTTTATTAGGTCGGCGGTTACTTTTAAAAGTTGAGGGCCTGATGCACACGGGAGATAAAATACCCATTGTTTCACATCATGTGAGCTTAAAAGACGCCTTGGTAGAAATGACGCGTAAAAAATTAGGTATCACCACCATTATCAACGATCAAAATGAATTAGCTGGTATCTTTACCGATGGTGATGTGCGCCGTGCATTCGACAAAGAATCTGATATTCGTACTACCAAAATCAACGACGTCATGTCTAAAAATCCTAAAACAATAGGCAGCGACATTCTTGCAGCAGAAGCGCTTCACCTCATGGAAACACACAAAATTACGTCCTTAGTCGTCATCAATGACAAACGTCATCCAGTTGGCATTATCCACATTCACGACATTCTTCATGCAGGCATTTTTTAAATGCCGTACAAACAACACGTAGCGAGCCCGCGCTTTCCGTTCACTGTTTTAATCAGTGCGCCGGTGCTGCTTGTGTTAACGCTTAGTGCTGTTCTGCTTGCCGCGTGGCTTACTTTTTTTCGTTATCACAACAGTGATCCTGTCGCTATCACGCCATCCACGTTGCCGGATGCTTACATGGAAGAAGTAGAAGCTGTGCTTTATGATAAACAAGGCAAGCCAAAAATGAAGATTGTGTCGCCCAAAATGATGTATTACTCAAAAGACGACAAAACGCTGCTCACCATGCCGCAATTAACGCTTTACCGTAAATCGCCACAACCCTGGTATATCAGTGCTAAAACAGCAGAAGCCTTTGATGGCACTGAGCATGTTTATTTTAAAGAAAACGTCACAATTCAACACGCAGCGGATCTGAACAATCCCGCCACTGTCATAAAAACGACAACATTGCTTGTACATCCCACCACACAAATTGCTGAGACGAATGATCCCATCACGTTGATACAACCAAATGTCGTCGTCAAAGGTACTGGCATGCACGCTGACATCAATAACGGTGATATTAAACTTTTATCTGACGCGCGGGGGGAATATGTACCGAGCTAATCACCTCGTCATGTTATTGTGGGCACTCGTTAGCAGCACCGTTCTGTTTGCTCTTCCTAATGACAGCAAAGAACCCGTGCGCATTTCATCGGATACCTGGTCGTATAATTATAAAACCGGCATGAATGAATACACAGGTCATGTTAACGTTATACAAGGCTCCACTCATCTCACCGCTGATCGATTAACCACAAAAAGTAATACCGAACGAAAAATCCAAGAAGCGATTGCTTATGGGAGCACTGAACCCGCCCATTACTGGACGCTCATCGATAGTAACGGCACGCCTGTGCATGCTTATGCGAACATTATTAAATTTTACCCTATCGAATCCAATGTGACCCTTCTGCAAAAGGTCACGTTGACGCAAGGTGAAAATAGCTTTCAAGGCGAACTTATACACTATAATAGTAATGATCAAACCATCACCGTTCCTGAGTTAACTGACAGCCGAGCTGTGCTTCTCTATAATCCAGATACAGACTAACGTAGATAACCATTATGAAAGATACATTACGCGCAGAACACTTAAATAAAAATTTTAAATCACGCGAAGTCGTTAAAGATGTGACGCTGCACATTCAACGCGGCGAAGTCGTTGGACTGCTTGGACCGAATGGCGCTGGCAAAACCACGTTATTTTATATGATGGTCGGATTAATTCCTACCGACGAGGGCAGCATTTGGCTAGACGATCAAGATATCACGCACTTGCCCGTGCATACGCGGGCTCAACTGGGAATGAGTTATCTGCCGCAAGAAGCTTCTATTTTCCGTAAACTCACTGTTGCAGAAAACATTATGGCTATACTTGAATTGCGGAATGATTTAAGCAAATCTGCGCGCAGTTTGATGCTGGATCAATTATTAGAAGAGTTTCGCATCACACATATTCGTGACAACATAGGCATGAGCCTATCCGGTGGCGAAAGACGTCGTGCTGAAATCGCAAGGATGCTCGCGTTGGAACCTAAGTTTATTTTATTGGATGAACCGTTTGCTGGCATTGATCCTATTTCAGTGCTTGATGTTAAGCGCATTATTAATTATTTACGCAAACGCAAAATTGGCATTTTAATTACGGATCACAATGTACGCGACACACTGACTATTTGCGAGCGTGCCTACATTGTTAATCAGGGTAACATTATTTGCGAAGGCAACCCTGAAGCTATTCTTTCAAATACCGAAGTGCGTACTGTTTATTTAGGTGAAGAGTTTAATTTATAAAGAGGAATCTAACATGAAACTACATTTTACTGGTCAAAACATGGAAGTCACCCCTGCTCTCAAAGAGTTTACGACTGAAAAATTAAGCTCACTTGAGAAACGAGATCATACGATTTCAAATGTTTATGTTGTTTTTCATATCGAGAATGTCACGCATACCGTTGAAGCAACCGTTCATCTAAGCGGCGCTGAAATTCACGCCACAGCCAAAGACGATGACATGTACAAGGCTATCGGAATGCTAGTTGATAAATTATTAGCACAAATTACTAAACACAAAGATAAAGCCACTGATCATCACGGATAAGAAGCCATCATGATACGACAATCACTGACTATTCAAAATAAACTGGGCATCCACACTCGTGCCGCCGCTAAATTGGTGGATACCGCCAAAAAATTTGGTTGTAAAATTGAATTGGTTTTCCGCGAACGTAATGTCGATTGCAAAAGCATTATGAGCGTTATCACCCTAGGCGCGCAGAAAGATCACGTCGTTGAAGTGATTCTCACTGGCGAAGATGAGGGTCAAGCCTTCGCTGCGATTGAGAAATTAGTGAATGATAAGTTTGGGGAGGATTAAGACGTCTTTTTGCGCTCTTGCCTCTTTTCCCTCACCCCAACCCTCTCCCGCAACCACCTTCAGTTTTTTTCCAAACACCGAGGGCGGGAGAGGGGGACGTTGAAATCACCTTTTGTGTTTTTCTCTGCAGAGATATGCTCACTTTTTCGTTCTCGGAAATTGGAAAAAACACAAATGGTGATTTCAACGCACCCCTTGCCCTCGGAAATTGGAAAAAACACAAAAGGTGATTTCAACGTCCCCCTCTCCCGCCCTCGGTGTTTGGAAAAAAACTGAAAGTGGTTGCGGGAGAGGGTTGGGGTGAGGGAAAAAAGCCAAGAGCGCACAACCTAAGACCCCGCCACCATCATCTCCTCAATTAAAACCGAACCCGTCCGAATATTGCCTCTAACATCCACATCATTCCCCACCTCAGCAATACGCGCATACATATCCTGCAGTTTTCCCGCCACGGTAATTTCATGCACCGGATATTGAATCTCACCATTCTCCACCCAGAAACCGCCTACACCACGGGAATAATCACCCGTAACGATGTTGACACCATTCCCCATCATTTCGGTAATCAGCAAACCCGTGCCCATTGTTTTTAATAAGGCAGATAAATTCTTATTGCCCGATCGAATTGTTAAATTATGCACACCACCCGCATTACCTGTGGTTTTCATGCCTAATTGTCGCGCTGAATAAACGCCTAAAATATAACTTTGCAATAATCCATTCTCAACAAACACATTTGCACGTGTCGCCACACCATCATTATCAAATGGCGCACTGCCTAAAGCATGTAGTAAATGTGGTTGCTCTTCTATGTGCATGAACGCGGGAAAAATTTGTTTTCCTAAATGGTCCACTAAAAAAGAAGATTTACGATATAAACTACTACCAGCAATTGCTGCAGTAAGATGACCAAACAATCCGCGCGCTTCTTCCGCCGCAAAGATTACCGGCGTTTTCATTGTGCGCAGTTGTCTCGCACCTAAACGCTGCACCGTACGCTCCACCGCTTGTTTAGCCACGTGCGAAACTGATTCCAACAGTGCAGGGTCCGCAGATACTGTATAACTGTAATCTCGCTGCATCTCTACACCTTGTTTTGCGACTAGCACACAACTGATATCATGACGCGTATAAGGAAAATGTCCGATAAAACCATGGCTATTCGCATATAAATTCCAAGTATCTGCGGTAGCGACTGTCGCTTCTTCCGCACTCATGATGCGCTTATCCATCGCCACTGCTTCACGCTCACATTGGCAAGCCAGTTCAATGGCTTTTTCTACAGAAATAGCCCACGGAAAAGATAACGCGAGCTGTGGATAATCAAAACCTAGTTCTTCTTTGTCCGCCAAACCTGAACACGGATCTTCACCCGTAAATTTAGCGATATGACAAGCCGCTTCGACTGCCGCTTTTACTGCTTCAGGCCGCAAATCTGACAGACTAGCAGCGCCCGAGCGCTTGCCCACATATACTTTTATATCCACCACTTTATCTTGGTTATATTCGACTGTTTCCACCTGACCATCATGCGCAGACACGGAAAAACCTTTGTTTAGCGCAATACTCACTTCCGCTTGCGTCGCACCCTGACGTTTAGCTTCATCTAAAATTTCTTTGGAAATAGCCTGTATTTTAGCTGTATCAAATACGTTTCTTTCAATGTCATTCATTATGTGATCTCGTTCCGCCAACGGTTAATTCATCTACCCGCAACGTGGGCTGTCCGACGCCTACCGGCACGCTTTGTCCATCCTTACCACACACGCCCACGCCCGAATCCAGTTTCAAATCATTGCCAACCATGGATACTTTGTTCAACACCTCCGGACCATTACCAATTAAGGTAGCGCCTTTGACGGGCGCGCCGATTTTACCATTTTCGATCAGGTAAGCTTCGCTTGCGGAAAAAACAAACTTACCAGACGTAATATCTACCTGGCCGCCACCAAAATTCACGGCGTATAAACCTTTTTTCACTGATGCGATAATCTCATTGGGATCTGATTTGCCCGCCAGCATATAAGTATTTGTCATACGCGGAAGTGGTAAATGCGCATACGATTCACGCCGACCATTACCGCTCGATGACACGCCCATCAAACGTGCGTTACGCTTATCCATCATATAATTTTTTAAGATACCATTTTCGATTAACACATTGTTTTGTGTAGGCGTTCCTTCATCATCCACATTCAACGAACCACGGCGATCGGGCAGCGTGCCATTATCAACGATGGTGCATAATTCACTAGCCACACGCTCGCCCAAGCGTCCGCTGTAAGCTGAAATACCTTTGCGATTAAAGTCACCTTCCAAGCCATGCCCCACCGCTTCATGTAATAACACACCTGGCCAACCTGGCCCTAACACCACAGGCATGGGACCGGCCGGCGCATCCACCGCTTCCAGATTAACCAATGCTTGACGTAATGCTTCATCCGCATAATCAAAAACAGTGTTTCCGGTCACAAAATACTGATAACCAAAACGTCCACCGCCTCCAGCATAGCCAGACTCTCTGCGGCCATTTTGTTCGACAATCAAACTAATATTAAACCGTACCAGCGGCCGCACATCCGCCGCCATGTGTCCATCGCTTGCCATTACCAACATGGTTTCATATTCACCCGCCAAACTGACTGATACTTGAATGACGCGACTATCTTTTTGTCGTACGTATTGATCAACGCGATGCAACAAGGACACTTTTTCAGCTTCACTCAAGGTGTGCAACGGGTTAGTGGGTTGATACAAACGATGCCCGGGAAGTTCATGCCAGGCTTTTATCACTTGTTCACCACCTTGTTTTGAAATGCTGCGCGCAGCGTTTGCTGCTTGTAAAAGGGCTGGCATCATGATGTCATCCGCATAAGCAAAGCCCGTTTTCTCTCCACTCATGGCACGCACACCCACACCACGGTCTATATCAAAGCTGCCGCCTTTGATAATGCCATCTTCCAACACCCACGACTCAGAGTAAGCGGATTGAAAATATAAATCGGCATAATCCACATGAGGACCTGCGAGTTGATGCAATATCTTATGCAGTTGGCTATCAGTCAGTCCGGCTGGATCCAATAAATCATGGCGAACGATCTCAAACATATCAGTCATAATCGTAACAGCTCTACTTTATTTATTAATAAATGAATTATGCCGCATAAGTGGGAAATGACAAAGCAATGACTCACCCTTGTCTTTAACAACTTAATCCAATAGGATCAACGAAGGGAACAATAACGCAAGGGATAAAGCTATGAGAACGTTAGCGCTATTTATAACCTCTATCACCATCGCTTTGCTTATCACCAGCTGCGCTAATAAAGCACAAAATCCCACCCAAGTTGCTAGTAATTTCATCCAACGCCAAACTATCGTTGCTATCACTAACGAAACCTACCCAGCCAAAAACCCCCTACAAGTCGCTCTTTATAGGAATGATCAATCCCCTCATGTCCCTTACCGAATCATTGGAGTCGCCACCGTCTCTAAATTCAATTTATTTGGCACCGAACGGCAAAATGTCACCCTGAATACCATGATGAAAAAACTCGCAGCTTCTATAGGTGGCGATGGCTTGATTAACGTCAAAACAGATGAAGATGCCATGCAGGCGCGTGTTATCGCTTTTCAGAAGATCTTGATATGAATAAAATGAATGCCTTTGGTTTACCTACTAATATTATCCTGATCGCAGACCCAGCAATACTAGCCGTTGATATCATTGATAACAATGAGCCTATGATCGACTTAACAAACCAAACAGCCATTGCGATTGGCCCTTCACCCGAAATTCCTAACAATAGAGATTACACAAAAATAAGAAAAACAGTCTATGAAAAGTTAATGCTAGCACAAACGCTGCTGCCTAAAGGAATCTATTTCTGTTTATACGAAGGCTATCGAAGTTTGTCATTACAAAAAATACTTTTTAATACACGTTTAGAAATAGTCAGAAAAGAATATCCTCATTGGTCACCTGATGACATTTTCACAGAAGCCACCAAAATTATATCTCCCATCATCAATCAAGATGGAACAAACAACATACCGCCCCACTCCACGGGTGGCGCCATCGATGTTTATTTGATTAACGACAAAGGTGAATCATTAGATATGGGCATTCATCCTAAAGATTGGCAAGAAGACAACGATGGATCGTTGTCTTTAACCGCCTCTACTTTTATTTCTGATGAAGCACAAAAAAATAGAAGCCTCATGAGCTCTGTATTAGAGAAAGTTGATTTCGTTAATTACCCGACTGAATACTGGCATTGGTCTTATGGCGATCGCTATTGGGCGTATCATAAAAATGAAGCGCGTGCGATTTATGGTAGCGTTTATAATTAAAATGTATAACAATAAAATCTGCACTTTATCTAAACGAAATATTAATTTTCATTTTTTTTAATTTCTGAATAGCATGAAAAATATCAAAAAGCGATTTGCTCGTTGGATTACCCTTTGGGCCAAGCATGCGCATTAAACTCTTCGGGTTCTTATCAAGCATCGCGGATAAAAGTTCAAAAGAAATCGCTGCATTAATGTAATCACGAAGTATCGCTTTACCAAGATCAACATCGCCAGTTAATAGTTCATTAATGGCCTCAGCTAACATTGCATTGCAAAAAACTTTATCGTGACGCGCACGCAACATGACTGTAGTTTTAAAATCTTTAGTTAATGGCATATAAATCTCCTATTTTTTTCGTCTTTTATAATCTTGCCAATATTCTTTAGCTTGAACGATATCATTAGACTGTCTTTTCTTTGTGTCGCCACAAAGAAGAATAATAATTTGTTTTCCATCACTGCCAAAATAAACTCTGTAACCCGGCCCAAAATCGATTTTCTGCTCATAAACTCCATTACCAACACTCTCAACAGTTGAAAAATTGCCAAGCTCAAGCTTGTATATTGCTTTGGTTACCTTGGCTGCTGCTACGCTATTTAACTCTAAAAACCATTTATCAAAAAGAGATTGTCCTCCCGTATTAATATATTGTTTTATTGCTATCATAATTAAATGGTAACATATAAGTTACCATTATACCACTCCTTAATTATCAAAAAGTTAGGTAGAAAAGAGGACAGTCAATTGCTCACCAAAGACATGGCCGTACTGCCGAGTTAACTCTGATTCAAAGCCTGTATGTTAGTCAGTTGCGCAGGCGTTTCGTTGCGGATAAAAATTTCTTGTTGCGGATAAGGTGGTTTAATACCGTGCGCTGCGAATTCATCCCAAATGTTCATGAGGAAGGAGGAAATCACACTGACTCTGGATTTCACTTGTCGGATATTCACAAAATAACGCACTTCAAATTCCATGAGTGTGTCACTCATGTCTTTTAAGAATACCTCAGCAGGTGGATCTTTTAACACATCCTTTTGCAAGCCTAAGACTTGCTGGATAATAGTGCATACAGCATGCGGATTATCATAACGACTGATTTTGATGGTAACAACCGAACGCACAATATTGTCTTTAGCTGTCCAGTTGGTGAATGATTTATTAAATATTTCAGCATTCGGCACAACTAATTCCATAAAATCCCATGTTTTAACAGTCACAGCGCGGCTACCGATATTGGTCACCTCCCCTTCAATGCCATTAATATTCACAATGTCACCTACACGCAAAGGACGTTCCAATAAAATTAAAAAACCACAGACAAAATTATTTGCCAAATCTCGTAGACCAAAGCCAATACCGAATGCAAACATGCTTGCCACAAATGCGAGCGCGCTTAAATCAATACCCATTACCCGCAAGCAGATAAAACCACCTAACAAGACCACACTGTATTGGCTTAATATGGCAATGCTGTTACGAATACCCATATCAGACGTGCGTGACGTTAACATGCGATACACAAATTCACGCGTCCATTTTGCCGTCCAATAAAAAACCGACACCATGATAAATAATTCAATAATATTAAGCGGCGTGAATGTCGTGTTTAACGCATGCACCAAATGGTAATGCAATAACCGCGTTAAACGCTCAACAATAGGTGATTGCTGATCCCAGCCGTACAACAAAAATAATACAGCACCCGACGTTAATAAGAGCGCCATTCGAAGCAACTTATCGATGGGTTTTAAAAACGCTTCGGTTAATAACCAACCATTATGCACATACTGAATCGTTAAACGCGATACTTGCTCCATCCCATCCGACAATAACCCCCTCAAAACGAGATAACCAATCAACACTAACAAAAAGACACCTTCATACCACGATACGGTCATAATCAAATTTACAAAACCCAACAACCCAATGGCAGAGTTACCAAACATCAAAATAGGAATTAATACCCAAATTAAACGAATACTTTTTTGCAAATAGGGGTGACGATTTTCAGCGCCTGACAGAATCAAATTGGGCACGACATGCCATGAGCGCAACAATAAAAGCGAGACCATCATCATTAACAATAAAAATAATTGGTTAAAAATAGCTTTAATTTCATAAATCAACGGCAATTGATGTAGAAACACCGTCAGCGCCGTAATCACGCCACCCGCTAAAATAAACCATTTTAAACGGCTATATAAAAGCATGTCATGGCCTGTATCATGCGTGGTCTCCACCAAGCATATTTTGGCAACCGTAATAATGCTTTTGAAAGCAAGCCACACGAACGAAAAATAAATGATGAACATAAAATATTGATTAGGAATGCCCAGCACAAACAATGCGCCTAGTACATTGCCGATCAATGCTAAATCAATCAAATTACGCCGCAAACATTGTGAACTTAGCCATTTTGAATTGATTTGGTCGTGCCAACTAGAAGGACGATTCTGTAACCGCGTCAACCATCTGCCAAAAAATACAAATAAACTCACCCACGCCAACTCCAAGACAGCAAACAAGCTCCACCACAAAACAGAGGTTGCATGCAGCGCATAAATAACATGGAGATATAAACTCTTAACTACTTGATATGAAAGCCCAGGAATCAGCAACATTTCCTTTCCAAGATTGACCAAGGTTTTCATACCCAAATTTGGCAAACCCTGCCTAGATGACAATTCAGTTTGCAATGCGCGATCAACCGTCACTCTAAATGTCGCCAAATTTTTACTAAGATCAGTCAGAATGATGTCCGATGCTTTGTAACGCGTTTCAAGCGACGTTAATCGTGCAATATAACTTGTCAGACCTGGGTCTTTACTTAATTTCGGCGACAAATAAGTAATATGCCTACGCATGACGGAAACACGAGACTGTATCACCTCATCCAATCGATTAACTTGTTTTGCAAGCAACATCACCTGATCGCCAATGTCATTCAATAAGCTAATAGAATTATCACGCGAAATAGCCAATTTCATTTGTTGAATTTGGTCAGTGTAACGCGCAACCAATGATTGCGTATAAGCAAAATTAGCGCTTTCATTCGTATAAAAAATATCACGCTCTAACGACGTATAAAGCGATTTTGACTGTGCGGGGTCAATTTTTGCAATGCGCGCATACAAACCGTTCAATTGCAGCAACCATTGATTTTGTTCGCGTTGAAATGCTAATTCCTCATGCATCTGTTGCTGCTTTAAATGCAAAATTTTTCGTGAATTTAAAATGGTATTCAAACGATTCTGTTTGTCTTTCTTAAGTGATAATAAATTTTTAGAAACCGCTTGCAATGCTTGTAAGGATTTTAACCGAATTTTTTCTAACTGCAGCAAGCGCTGTTGATAATGCAAATTAGAGCGTAGCGATTCGCTATTCACCACTTCATTGTGTGAAATTTTCACGCCAAAAATATTCAAGACATTCAAATGATTTTCAATTTCTTGAATATTTTTCTCTAACCAAGTAATGGTTTGGCGTGAATCGGCCAGTTCAATATTAATCCCATCTAAATTAGACTTAGTGACCGAAATATCCAACGCCGCCTTATCCAGTAAATTTTTACTTGCCTTCTCGAGCACTAAAGGAGAAATATCCTCATCAAGCTTCGCTTGCAATTGTTTGAATTCCACTTCACCTTGATTAAGACGGCTTTTTAACAAAGTAATTTGCTGCGTCACCAACTGAATACGGTCTATGTCCACTTCGTCTGCAAGCGTAGGCTTTCCTGCATAGGCGTTGCCTAAAAGCACGCTTATCAACAGTGCGATTGACAACACCACGCTAGTGAATTTATTCAGCAGTCGCAGCGACATAAGACGATACCTTTTCTTTCAATAACAATAAAAAAATAATGCCAGGAAAACATAAAACAAACGACCAGGCATAAAACTGTACCCAGCCAATATTTTCCACCATCCATCCCGCCAACGGTCCAAGAAAAACGCGGCCGAGCGATGCGATCGCGGACAACAATGCATATTGACTAGCGGTATAACGGTGATTGCAAAGTGACATCAAGAATGCCATCAACGCCGCCGTGCTTAAACCACTGCAAAAATTCTCCACAAAAATAGCAGTCGCCATCAATAAAAAGTTTTTTCCAACAGCAGCGAGCAGCATAAACATCAAGTTTGAAAAAGCTTGTGCGAGACCAAACCATAATAACGCGCGAAAAATAGTCCAACGCGTAAGAAATAAACCGCCCACAAATGCACCCAATATGGTGGCGACAAAACTAACAACTTTGTAAGCAAGCCCTACTTCAGTTAATGAAAAGCCTAATCCGTGTAACAAAAAATTAGTCATCAAAGACAGCGCCAATGCATCACCAAATTTATAAAACACAATTAACAACAACAGTAATACAATTCTTTCCTTACTCAGCAAATCAGTCAATGACGAGCGGATCGTGTTAAAAATATTAGGCGAAGCAGGCACTATTTCCTCCACCTGCGGCGCAAAGTAAGCAGGCAGCATTGAAAGCAAGATAAGCACCGCCATTATTTCATACGTTATTTTCCATCCTAAATAATCGGCAGACACTAACGCTAAACCGCCAGATAACAATAATGCGACTCTATATGCAAAAATATAATAAGCAGCGCCCAAGCCTCGCTCCGTTGAATGCAGCACATCGGTTCGGTATGCATCCACTGCAATATCTTGAGAGGCAGAAAAAAACGCAATGATGAAAGCAACCACAGCCATCGCAGTGACTTCGGTGCTCGGATCCATGTGTGCCAATCCGAGCAACAAAACCGCCAGCCCCAATTGCGTCGCCATAATCCAACCGCGGCGCTTTCCAAACCGCGATAAGCCGTATTGATCCATGATAGGCGCCCACAAAAACTTCAGTGTATAAGGAATACCCAACAGGGAAAGCGCGCCTATCGTCACTAGATTAATATGCGCCTCAGTGAACCAAGCTTGCAGCGTTGATCCGATAAGCACAAGCGGCAACCCGGAGGAAAATCCGAGGCATAAAACAGCTAATAAGCGATTATTTATCAGCAATGTTTGATTTGATTTCTGCATCTTTCGTTCTTTCGCGGGTTGTTATTATTTAGGCAATAAATACTCAAAAGTGGTTGAAATTTTATCATTAACAGGGTGTGTATGCTAGTAAATTTCCCCTCATCCGCCCTTTGGGCACCTTCTCCCACAAGGGGAGAAGGCTGTGTAGTAAGGTGGGTGAAGAATTTCAGCGCTTTAGAAGCTCGCATGTGTTCACAATCCTAACTACTGAGCCTTCTCCTTTCTAGCGTGGTTAATTTCTCTTATAGCAGTACTGTGGTTACAAGCCCTGATAATCCTGGTATTCGAGCTTTAGCTCAGCTTAATCCGAGCATTTGCAAAAAATTGGATGAAAAAGGTTTTTTTAATAAGCCTTAAGTCAGTTAGCAACGATCGCTAAATCGAGACAGAGAGTAGCCTGGACACGCTTTTTGTGTCCAGGGTAGTGGTTTCGCTATATGCACCATCCCGGACACATAAAGCGTGTCCAGGCTCTGACGGATCGGCTCGAATTCTTGTAAAAAAACCATAAAAATCAATTAACTAAAACTCCCTGCCTAGGCTTGCATTTTGCCTAGATAGTATATAAACTATACAGTTCCATAATAACATAATAATCATTCATCAAAACGAGGCAGATATGGCGGTCAACAGACATATTCCTAAACTAAATGACAGGGCGTTTGATGTGCTCAAAAAATCCCAATCGGATTACTTGAAAGCAAATGGCCTTTTTTCTGCTGATATTTTTTCAATTTCATCCGATGCGCCCAGTCAAGTACGAGCCGCCATCGAGATAGCCAATCGCGTGACCTTTGCCATCTTTCTGCAAGCAGTGATAGATGATGATATCGAGACAGTAAAAAAATGTTTAGACGCGGAACCAGACTTAATATCAGGACAACCAGATAAAAACTTCGTGATTGAGAGCAAACTCACTTGGCAGAAATTTTATGCAGAAAGTGCACTTACGATGGCAGTGAAGCGTAAACAAATTAAAATGATCGAACTGCTGCTGCCTTATTACGATAAACTTGAGCAAACTGAGGATGTTATAAAAGCGAAAACAGAAGCCTTATCTGCTTTTGTCTTTTATGAAACAAAAAAGAATGCACAAAATGAGGATGAAATTGTTATTCCAGAAGATTATGCCGCCTATGCGCAATCATTGATTGAAGCATTCAAAGAAGAAAGCTTTCCACACGGAATTCCTGGCAACGCTGGTGCACCCATGAATGGTGCGTTAAGTGCGAAAACAGACAGCGCTCTGGAAGCATTGTTTAACATACTGCTCCCAAAGAAGGCAGTGAGGTTAGATGATTACATTGATCCAGAGCTATTTCTACTTGCACTTTACAAAGCCTATAACGATAA
>Ga0206988_1081_pt1 | contig 24516 bp, 22 predicted proteins | sample Alteio_BWMinCont_12_FD_153263 | JGI IMG/M metagenome (GOLD analysis project Ga0206988, IMG submission 153263) | Enriched cells from forest soil in Barre Woods Harvard Forest LTER site, Petersham, Massachusetts, United States -... | ecosystem: Environmental > Terrestrial > Soil > Temperate forest >... | reverse complement strand
GTGTTAACCAGCCTCATTGATAAGAAAGTCTCTGGAATATTTCCCGATTCTAATATCAATAAACTCTGTGAGCCCCCTCTCGTTCAACCAGGTATGCATGGTGTTTTTGGCGTTTCTAACACACCTATCATCCCAATCAATAACCCACCCCTGCAAAAAAACCAGGGGTTTGTTAACAGCTAGCTGAAATATACCCAAATCTGTGTAAACTTGTGAGATAACTTATTTTAAAATATTGCCAAAATCGATGATTTCAGTGAAATAATCTTCATCAATAACACCATCGCTCACACCATTGACATGAATCAAGACGGGGCAAAATGACATGCCCCTAGGAATTGATAGAAGAGACATTTTATTTTTAACCTCTTTAATAATGTCTTTTTTAAGTTCATTACGTGAAAATTTAATTTCACAAACATAAAGCACGTTAGTTCTAGTCTGAATCATATAATCAATTTGACATCCAGGTTGACGGCTCTTGGGATGCTGAAAATATGGGTTTTCAACGACAATATCACCTGCAGATAATTTCAGGCATTGATGAATAAATTGCCGATTATTCAAAACAAGATTTTCAAATTGTAATCCCATAATAGTTGCCCAACCAGGCAATGAACCCAATGATTTAAGTTGGAAGACATTTCGATCAATTTCTGGCAATTTATTTTCGATGTATTTCAAATAAAAACGCAGATAATTGTCCCGCAAACGATACTTAAATAATAAAGGCGCTGTTATACCAGTTTTGGGATTCCAAGTGTTATCGCGACTGATAAATCCTGACATCACTAGATCATTTAAGTATTCACTAATAAGACCAGATTTCCCAACAGCTAATTTTTCACAGATTTCACTGTATTCAAGACTGCCTTGAACCAATAATCGAATAATTTGTTTATATTTTTCGCTTCTCTTGCCAAATAAATCTGAAAAAATATCTCTAAACTCTTGAGTTAATAGGCCGCCTCTTTTAAAGCAAAGATAACGAATATTTTCTTCTGCCGAATACTGAGGCTGAATTTCCTCTAAATATCGTGGAATACCGCCTGTAATAGAAAGGATTTTAAATTTATCATAACTAGAAAATTGATTCTTAGTTCCTACCCAAAAAGCATGGCAATCCGATAAGGGTAATTCTTCTAATGTTATTGAATAAGATATTCTCCCCATAAATGCTGTATTTGATAAAATATTCTTATCAATCCATGCGGATGATGAACCGCAAATAATAAGAAGTAATTTTGGGTTTCTTTTAAAATGTAAATCCCAAGCATTTTTTAGTTTCCCTAAAAAATCTGGGTCCTCGCTTCCCATCCACGAAATTTCATCTAGTAAGATAACAACCCTGCCTTTTTTGGTATGCTGCGCTAGAAGTAAAAAAAGATTGTTCCAATCATCAACCGTTGGGCTTGGAATATTGAAAACTAGTCCAAATTGAGTTGCAAATTCATTTATCTGAGTTTGCTTAGCTGTCTTCTCTGTTGGGACTAATCCTGAGAATTCATAAAATAAATAATCTTTAGCAAATTCTTCAACTAATCTACTTTTACCAATACGACGCCGACCTTTGATTATAATTAAACTGGCAATACTTTTCCTGGTTTGTCGATGGAGCTCACTTAATTCTTCTTTTCGTCCAATAAAAACCGGCTTAGTGATCGGCATATAATAAATACTCAAAATATGTATAACCATATTTTACGTATTTTTATTTTCATTGTAAATACTACGTAATATGTGATTATACATGTTCTACGTATATAATTAATTATACATAAAATATTAGTATTATTAATCAATAGGTTAGTCGAGCCTGCTATCAACCATAATCAGCGCCAGCAATTGCAATAGAACGACCTATCTGATACCGTGCTGTGCAATTTATTAAATCGAATGAATAAGGGAATATTATGGATAAAATTAAACCGCTTTTTACAATTACAGCAACAGCTATTGGTGGACGCAATGGACATTGTGAGACAACTGACAAAGAAGTGAAAGTTGAACTATCTGTTCCCAAGGATATGGGTGGTCCAGGAAAACCTCATACTGTTACGCCCGAACATTTGTTTGCGACGGGGTATGCAGCTTGCTTTGGCGGTGCGATAGATTTTGTTGCTAAACAACATAAAAAAGATGCCTCAAAAGTAACGGTTGAATGTAGCGTGTCAATTGGAAAACGTGAACCCGTTGGTTTTGCACTAGCTGTCAAAATGCGAGTCGAGGACAAGAGCTTGTCTCAGGCCGATCTTTCTGCTTTTGTAAAAGAAGCCCATGAGAAAATCTGCCCATATTCACATGCCACACGTAGTAATATTGAAGTGGAATTTGAGATCATAGGTAGTTGAATTGAGGGTTCATTAACTGCTAGTTGAAATATATCTAAATCTGTGTAAACTTGCCGATATGGATAAATTATACCGTATTGGACCTGCATCGCAATTACTTGGAGTGTCGCCTAGCACACTCCGAAGATGGGAAAGAATTGGCAAAATCAAATCGCATCGCACGGAAGGCGGCCATCGATTGTATCGCTTGTCGCAATTCAATAATTCAAAATCAAAACACGCAGCGCGTGATCGTAAAACGATTGCCTATGCGCGTGTATCTAGCCATGATCAAAAAGCTGATCTCGATCGACAAAAGAAAGTGTTAGAAATGTATTGCGCGTCGCATGGATGGAAGTTTGAACTTGTTACAGATCTTGGCAGCGGCATGAATTATTATAAGAAAGGATTAAAAAAGCTGCTTAATGCGATACTCGAGGGTGATGTTGGGCGATTAGTATTAACTCACAAGGATCGATTATTGCGTTTCGGTGCCGAACTGGTTTTTGCATTATGCGAAGCACGTGAAGTTGAAGTAGTAATAATTAATGCTGGCTCTGAAACAAAATTTGAGGAAGAATTAGCAAAAGATGTTTTGGAAATTATTACGGTTTTTTCAGCCCGGCTCTATGGGGGCCGTTCGCGGAAGAATCAAAAATTACTAGATGGAATGAAGAGCGTCATTGATGATGTTGCGGGCACATAAAATTGAATTACGAATTAATAACAAACAAGCCACGTATTTTGCGAAAGCGAGCGGTGCTGCACGTAAAGCTTACAATTGGGCGCTTGATGAATGGCAAAAGCAATATCAAGCAGGTGGTCACCCAACAGAAGCAGCCTTACGACGACAATTAAACAGTATTAAACGTACAGAATTCCCTTGGATGCTAGAAGTTACAAAAAACGCGCCGCAAATGGCGATTATGCAGTTAGGGGATGCCTTTAAGAATTTCTTTGCTAAACGCGCAAAATATCCAACATTTCGCAAAAAATGGCGGGATGACCGTTTCACCTTAACGAATGATCAATTTGCCGTAAACGAATCACGCATACGCATTCCGCATTTAGGTTGGGTGCGTATGCGTGAATCGTTGCGGTATACTGGTAAGATTGTATCCGCGACGATTTCACGCTGTGCGCACAAATGGTTTGTGAGTATTACTGTTGAGATGAAAAAGACCGCCACATCAATTGCAAACGAAAACCAAGTGGCCGTTGGTGTGGATTTGGGTCTTCATCATTTTGCAACTTTATCAACAGGCGAAACGATCACCGGTCCAAAACCACAGAAGGCATTGATGAGCAGATTAAGACGCTTATCACGTCGTTTATCACGTAAACTAAAAGGGTCAAATAATCGTAACAAAGCAAAACTTAAATTGGCTCGTTTACATTATCGTATAGGCAATATTCGTTGTGATGCACAACATAAGATAACAACGCGTTTAGTTAATGATTTCAACACCATTGGCATAGAAGATTTACATGTCAAAGGGATGATGAGAAATCGAAAATTGTCTCGTTCAATTGCAGATATGGGATTTCATGAATTTCGTAGGCAGCTTGAATACAAGGCACCAAGTGCCGGCGTTAAATTGGTTGTTGCGAATCGTTGGTATGCGAGCAGTAAAACGTGCTCTCACTGCGGAGAGAAGATAAAAAGTCTCTCATTATCTGAGCGCGAATGGACATGCGGCATATGTTTTACTCGCCACGATCGCGATATTAATGCGGCAAAGAATTTAGAACATTTGGCGGTGAGTTCCACCGTGTCAGCCTGCGGAGCATCCTCTGATGGGGCAATAACATCTGTTATTGCTAGTCATGGTGCGTTGAAACAGGAATCCAACGTCATAGCTATCTATGGATAGATTTGAGTAAGTTTGGATGAACGGTTCCATTGCCTGTTTGACAGCCAACTAATAATTTTATAGTATCGATGACCTATGAAATTATCCAAGGTTTCAACGATTATTGCCCACCTCTCACTCAGCGCCCGCTGGGGGCTGCCTATTTCTACCTCAATGTGTGTTATCGTCATGCCCTGTTGGGGCTAACTCATACTTTATATTTCTAAATATATCAATCAGTTACAACAAAAAGGTGAGCTTTTAAGACGGTGTTAACAATAGGTCTGTATCATAAATGGACATGGTTAAGGGGAGTAGACAATGAACTCAAAATTATTAGGCGGCATTTTACTGGTTGTGGGTACCACCATTGGCGCAGGTATTTTGGCGCTGCCGGTTGCTACCGCACAAATGGGATTTTGGGGATCGATGGGCTTATTGGTGGGTGCGTGGGCTTTAATGACCACCTGTGCGTTCGTTTTTCTTGAAGTGAATTTATGGCTGCCTCCTAACACGAACTTGATTTCCATGGCAGGTGCGACACTCGGTAAATACGGGCAAGTGGTTGCTTGGTGTGTTTATTTGTTTTTGCTTTATTCCATCTTATGCGCTTATGTCGCAGGTGGTGGTGATTTATTTCATTATTTATTGTTATCGACGGGATTGAATATTTCGCTTGCTAGCGCTTCTATACTCTTTACTGTTTTATTTGGCATCATCGTGTTTTTCGGCATCCGTTCAGTGGATTTTGTGAATCGCGGACTGATGTTTGGAAAGATGGGCGCGTTTTTATTATTGGTTCTTTTTATTGTTCCCTACGTATCATCGAATGTATTGATAGGCGAGGGCTTTAAGCACTCTATTTCATCCGCTAGCATCACAGTGACGGCTGTTGCTTTTGGTAGTTTGATGATTATTCCTAGCTTGCGTTCTTATTTTGGCGAAGATGTGAAATCATTACGCAAAGCGATTTTTATCGGTATGTTTATTCCGCTTCTTTGTTATATCGCGTGGGACTTGGTGATTTTGGGCGTGATTCCCTTTGAAGGAAAGGGCGGCTTGAAAGACATGATGCATTCTGCTAGCTCAAACAGTGATTTGTTGACAGCGCTCGGCTCTATTTTAAAGAGAGACAACGTGAATAGCCTGGCTAAGTTTTTCACGTCTATCAGCATGACCACCTCATTTTTAAGTATTTCACTGTGCTTGACTGACTTTTTGTCAGACGGGTTTCGTGTTGCCAAAAAGGGGAAAGGAAATGTGTTGGTAATGAGCGCGACCTTTTTACCACCTGTGTTGATTGTGCTCTTTTATCCAGATGCTTTTTTACGCGCTCTTCAATACGCAGGTATTAGTTGCATTATCTTGATGGTCTTATTGCCGGCTTTAATGGCATGGCGTGGTCGCTATAGTGCCATTAGTCGCACCTTAGCCTTGGAAGCAGGCAGCTATCAAATGTGGGGTGGAAAAATTTTACTGGCAGTTCTCATTGCTTTTGCTACGCTGATGGTAGGTTTTAGTTTGGGGGGCGTTGTTTAAATAACACGTCAAAAGGATGACTGGGATTGCCAATGGATGGGTATGGTTTGGATTCACGCTGTTTGTGGTTTTTGCCTTAAGTGCAGATACATTCTTACTCAGTAATAAATATGCTCGTCCGCATCAATCGATGCGGGCGGCACTTATCTGGACCTCGATTTGGATAAGCAGTGCGCTGATCTTTAATGGCTTGTTATGGTGTTATGTTTATCTCAATACCAATAGCAGCGTATTTGCCAATATAAAAGCCTTGGAGTTTTTTTCTGGTTATCTTATTGAAAAATCGTTATCTGTCGATAATCTCTTTGCTTTTTATCTGGTTTTTCAAACATTGCATATTCCCATTAAATATCAACAACGCGTGTTTAGCTTTGGGATATGGGGTGCGATTATCATGCGCCTTTTATTCATTTTGCTGGGTGTGTGGCTCGTTACGCAATTTCATTGGCTTTTATATGTGCTGGGCGCATTTTTATTATTAACGGGTGTTAAAATTATTTGTACCAAAGAAAAAGAAAAATCACTGAACGATTCGATTATCTTTAAATTAGTTAAACGCCTCTTTCGCATTAGCCCTGAGCTGCATGACCACCATTTTTTTATCAAAAAAAATAGCCTTGTTTATGCTACACCTTTGTTTCTTGCGCTCCTATTCGTTGAGTTCAGTGATGTGATATTTGCAATGGATAGCATTCCAGCCATTTTTGCTATTACCACGGATCCATTCATTATTTGGGCATCGAATATATTCGCTATTTTGGGTTTGCGCGCATTGTATTTTGTGCTGTCTGGTATGGTAGTGCGCTTCCGTTTGTTAAAATTTGGTATTGCGTTGATACTTGTTTTTATTGGTTCCAAGATGATGATCGAGCCTTGGATGACTATTTCAACGGGTGTGTCTTTGGCGGTGATTATTAGTATATTAATCATGTTTTCTTTATTAAGCAGGGCAGGGGGAAGCAATGCATCCAATTAAGTCACCCATTTATCAAACACAGCAAATCAGAGAGTGTGAGCGTCTTGCCGCCGAGCGCTTTGGCATTACACCGCAAGTGATGATGCAGCGTGCGGGTAAAACTGCTTTTGATTTTCTGCAACGACGGTGGCCGCAGGCGCAAAAGATCGCCATTTTTTGTGGCAGCGGAAACAATGGTGGTGATGGGTATGTGCTTGCACAATTAGCGCATGAACGCGGCATACGGGTGACCATTTGGCAGGTGGGTGATGCTCTGCATTTAAAAAATCATGCGAAAGAAGCGTATGAAGGCTGCCTACAAGCAAAAATAGACATGCGTCTTTTTGCAAAGAAAGAGGATCTTGAACACCCTGATGTCATCGTGGATGCGATTTGCGGCATCGGCCTGCATGAAAATTTGCATGAAATAGTGGTGGATGCCATTACCCGAATGCAGCGTAAACAAGTGCCGATTTTGTCTATTGATGTACCTACGGGTATTGATGCTGACACGGGTCATTTGCTGGGTGCTGCTGTGCATGCGACGGCGACCATCACATTTATTGCCTTAAAACTTGGGTTGTTAACGGGTAATGGTATGGCTTATACCGGTGAGTTAGTTCTGAATGATTTACAATTTCCCTCGGAATTATTTTCATTGATCGAACCTGTGGCAGAAAAAATATCGCTCCATTCTTTTGACGCTTATTTAGCACCTAGGATGCGTGATTGGCATAAGGGATTATCGGGTCATGTGTTAATTGTGGGAGGTCAGCTTGGTTTTTCCGGCGCGCCCAGGATGGCAGCGCTTGCTGCATTGCGTGTGGGTGCGGGATTGGTGAGTGTGGCGACGTGTGTAGAAAATGCAGTTGCCATGAATATGAATTGCCCTGAAGTAATGTGTCATGGTTTTCGTGAGCCGCGTGAATTAGATAGCTTGCTAAGTCGCGCAGCCGTGGTGGTGTTGGGGCCTGGTCTTGGTCAATCGGATTGGGCGAGGTCGGTGTGGCATTATATTTGTGATAAAGCATTGCCTATCGTGATGGATGCGGACGGCTTAAATATATTAGCCGAGACAAATCAATATAGTGACAATTGGGTGTTAACGCCGCATCCAGGCGAGGCGGCGCGCTTATTGCAAACAACAGCGGTGGACATTCAACAAAATCGATTAGCGGCTATCAAAGCTATCAATAAACGTTATGGCGGCGTATGTGTGTTAAAAGGCGCTGGTACCATGATTTTATCGCCTAATGCATTGCCAGTGCTCTGCGATAAAGGCAACCCTGGCATGGCATCAGCGGGCATGGGTGATATATTAAGCGGGGTCATTGGTGGGCTAATTGCACAGGGTGTACCGCTAGGCGATGCGGCGAAGCTCGGTGTTTCACTGCATGCGGCGGCTGGTGATCTCGCGGCTAAAGATGGCGAGCGCGGCATGATTGCAACGGATTTACTACCACAGATACGACGGTTAAGTAATCAACATGTTTAAGACGATGATTGAAAGCGCGACTGAAGAAGACATGCAGGCTTATGCGGCAGAAATGGCGCATGCGGTGCAAGATGGTGCGATTATTTTTTTACATGGACCATTGGGTGCGGGCAAAACAACGTTTACACGCGGTTTTTTGCGAGCGCTCGGTCACAAGGGAAAAGTAAAAAGTCCTACATTCGCCATGGTAGAACCCTATGAGTTGAATGGGCATCCCATTTTTCATTTTGATTTTTACCGATTGCAAAAAGCAGAGGAGCTTGAGGAAATTGGTATAAAGGAGTATTTTTCACCAACCTCGATTTGTTTAATTGAGTGGCCGGAAAAGGGATTTCCATTGTTGCCGATGCCGGATGTGGCGTGTTTTATTTCATTTGCTGAAAGTGGCAGGCAAATCAAGATTGAAGCGAAGACGGCGCGCGGTGAAGAAATTATTAAACATATTAAATAGCTACTCGCTGCGACCTCTCCCGTAAGCGGGCTTTGTTGAATAAATCAAAGTTTGCACAGGAAATTCGTCGTTGCGAGGAGCGCTTTTTGCGACGAAGCAATCCAGTTTTTTATAATTGTTTAAAAACTAGATTGCTTCGGCCTGAAAAACGGCCTCGCAACGACGGCATTTGTGCAAACTTTGATTTATTCAACAACGCTCGTAAGCGGGAGAGGTGATCAAGATGGGATATCTCATGAGATATTTACTTTTTATAATGCTACTCCTCGTTTCTATTTCTGCTCTCGCAAGCAATCCAGTGCGTATTACCGCTATCAGCATGCAACCCTCCGCCACTTTTACCCGCATTAGTTTTATTCTTTCTCAACAAACCACCGGCAAAGTGAAATATGTGCCTGCTGCGAAACAAGTCATTGTCGATTTCGCTCATACCACTAAACGTTTTGCGATGCACAATGCTCGTTTGGGCGGTGCGAATGTGGTGTCGGTTAATGCAATTGATATGCCTAATCAGAGCGTGCGCTTTGTTTTTTTAGTGAAAGACAAGGTGCGCTGGACTATTCAATTTTTACCAAATGACAAAACCAATGGAGTGCGATTGCAATTAGATATTATTTCCTTGCCTACTCATAAACATAATGTGAAACCACATATTAGCCGCGCGTTTGAAGAAGATGTTTTTAAGTTGCTGGCGGAGCATTCGGTGGAAAGTAAAATGAATGGGAATATACAATCTGCCGATCAAGCAACTGCGCCGCCCGAGAAAAAACACCGATTGTTTACAGTGGTCATTGATGCGGGCCACGGTGGAAGAGATGCAGGCGCTAAAGGCTGTGATGGCGCCAATGAAAAAACAGTAGTATTGGCTATTGCAAGACGCCTTGCGCAAATGATCAATCAAAGCTCGACTATGCGAGCGGTGATGACACGTGATGGCGATTATTTTGTGCCATTGAGGCAGCGTTTAAAGTTGGCGCGCAAGGATGAGGCGGATTTATTTGTCGCTATACACGCGGATGCATATTTTGAAAAAAATGCGCGCGGCGCTTCGGTTTATGCGCAATCTACACATGGTGCGACCAGTGAAGCGGCGCGTTGGTTGGCGCAAAAAGATAATTATTCAGAGTTGGATGGTGTGGAGTTGAATGCGTTGCAAGATCGTAGCACAGTATTGCGTTCGGTATTGATTGATTTAGCACAAACAGTGACGATACAAGACAGCTTACGTTTGGGTAGAAATGTGCTTAATTCATTAGATGATATTTCGGTGTTGCATTACAAACATGTAGAGCAAGCGCCATTTATGGTATTGCGTTCTCCTGATATCCCGTCGGTCTTGATTGAGACGGGTTTCATATCGAATCCGTATGAAGAAAAACGCTTGTCTGATCCGCGTTATCAAGAAAAATTAGCTGCTGCTATATTTAACGGAATCTGTGCGTATGCTGGATCGGTGTAACGAGGTGTTATACAATCGCTGGGATTTTTATATGGAAACAAGATAATGAGCATACGCATCCAAAAATTAACTCCCTTATTGGCCAACCAAATTGCGGCAGGTGAAGTGATCGTGCGGCCATCATCGGTGGTGAAAGAGTTAATTGAAAATAGTTTAGATGCAGGTGCAACGCAAATTGATATAGATATTGAACAAGGCGGGGTGCGGTTAATTCGTGTGCACGATAATGGCACAGGTATTCATCAGGAAGATTTGCCACTTGCATTAAGTCGACATGCGACCAGTAAAATTCATCATCCACAAGATTTATCACAAATTATGACGTTGGGGTTTCGCGGGGAAGCGTTGGCTAGTATTGGTTCAATCTCAAGACTTGCATTAACGTCGGCGCAGAAAAATAAATCGGGTTGGTGTGTGACGGCAGAAGGTGAGGTGACGGCAGATTTGAAGCCTGCCGCGCACCCTGAGGGGACCACCATCGAAGTGCGCGATTTGTTTTTTAACACGCCCGCACGCCGCAAGTTTTTGCGCTCTGAAAAAACGGAATTTGATCATATTGATGAATTGATTAAACGAGCGGCATTGTCTTCTTTTTCAGTTGGATTTACGCTAAAACATAATCAGCGTACCGTGCGTCAATATTTCCCCGTACTTTCTTCTACACATAACAGCGAACGCTTGGCTGCATTGTGCGGGCCAGCCTTTGTTGAGCAAGCACTCTATATTGAAGCAGAGGGGGCTGGCATGCGTCTTTATGGTTGGATTGCACAACCAACTTTTTCACGCAGCCAAGGTGATCAGCAATATTTTTATGTTAATGGCCGGATGGTACGTGACAAAATAATGATTCATGCGGTAAAACAAGCTTATCAAGATGTGTTGTACCGTGATCGTTATCCTGCCTACATTCTTTTTTTAGAAATACCAGCTAACCAAGTAGATGTGAATGTGCATCCCACTAAACATGAAGTGCGTTTTCGAGAAAGCCGCTCCGTGCATGATTTTATTTTTAAAAGTGTGCATAATGCATTGGCGAATGAACGGCCAGGTGCTGGGCATTCGCCGCTGTGTGATCATGGTGGTCATGGTCACACTGAAATAAAAACAGCCAATATAACCTACCAGAATGCGTATCGACCGGAATCCATTAAGCCATCGGTGGTACAGGAACAATTTGCTTTGTACCAAATACTGCAAGAAGAGCCTGTTAAAGCAGGCGATCCATTGCAAGTTGTTTCACAAGTAAGTGCAATTCCGCCGCTAGGTTTTGCAATAGCGCAAATCCAAGGCGTTTATATACTCGCTGAAAACGAACATGGTTTGGTGATGGTGGATATGCATGCAGCGCACGAACGCATTGTGTATGAGAAAATGAAAACTTCTTATGCTAATCAACAAATGCCTATACAAACATTGTTGGTGCCTGTCACTATGCATATTAGCGAACGGGAAGCAGATCAGGTTGAACAGTCAATTGAGTTTTTCCTACAATTAGGTTTTAACATTGCGCGAATGGGTAAGGAAAGTATTGTTATACGCGAAGTGCCGCAATGGCTGGCCGAAGGCCCCATGGATCAATTGGTGCGCGACATTATTACTGATTTACTCACACATGGCGAAAGTGCCCGCGCAAATGAGCATATTTATCGATTACTAGGGACGCTCGCTTGTCACAGTGCCGTGCGTGCTAAACGACGTTTAACGATTCCTGAAATGAATGCGTTATTACGCAACATGGAACAAACTGATCATAGTGGTCAGTGTAATCATGGACGTCCGACCACGGTGCAATTGTCACTGGAAGAATTAGATAAATTATTTATGCGCGGCAGATGAGATGAAAAAAAACACGTCTCACTATCCGATCATTTGTTTAATGGGCCCCACGGGCGCAGGTAAAACGCCATTGGCGGTTAAGCTTGTGCAAGCCTTTCCGCTGGAAATTGTCAGCGTTGATTCGGCAATGGTTTACCGTGGGATGGATATAGGAACGGCAAAGCCCAATGCGGCTACATTAAAAATCGCGCCACACCGTTTAATTAATATCGCAGATCCAAGTGAACCCTATTCTGCAGGACGTTTCCGTACGGATGCGCTGCGGGAAATTCAAGACATCATTGCGCGGGATAAAATCCCATTATTAGTGGGCGGAACTATGCTGTACTTTCGCGTACTGCAGAATGGCATTGCGGTTTTGCCCAAAGCAGATGCTGTTATACGCGCAGCTTTATCAGCACGCGCTGCTAGGGAAGGATGGTCAGTGTTACATGCTGATTTGGCACGTATTGATCCTGCCGCCGCTCAACGAATCAATGAAAACGATGCGCAACGCATTCAACGCGCATTGGAAGTGTATCAGCTGACGGGGAAAACAATTTCTACCTTGCAATCAGATAGTACGCATTCACTGTCAGGATTTACTATTTATAACTTAGCCGTGGCACCATTAGCGCGCGCGCGTTTACATGAACGCATTGCTATACGTTTTCAGCAAATGATCGAGGCGGGTTTTTTAGATGAGGTAAAACAATTGTATGCACGCGGTGATCTTTCTCCACATTTACCTTCTATTCGCTCCGTAGGCTATAGGCAAGCATGGGATTATTTGAGCGGAGAAATCACATTTGAACACATGCAAGAAAAAGCGCTCGCGGCAACTCGCCAGTTGGCTAAGCGGCAGCTAACATGGCTGCGTTCGTGGCCGAAAGTGGAATGGTTTGATAGTGAATCGGATAGGTTATTTTCAAAAGCGAGCAATTTTTTGAGTGACAAAATCAGTTTATAATGGTATTATAATGTACAAATTATCTATATAATTATAAAAAACAACCAACAACGAGACGAGTTATTAGAAAATATGCTTCATAAACAACATGTTTCCGCCGCTGAATGCTTAGAAGCGAATGCTTCATTTTTGCAGACGAGTTTGCTGTCTTGTCCATTGATAACATTGGACGAGCTTAAAATCATTCTCGATCATATTCAAACAATACAGAAAAATCCACGTCAGTCCGTCAATTATTCGATATTTGCAGAAGCTTACGTTCACTCAAGTGAACCGGAAAGAATCGCTCTATTAAATTTATTATTTTCTTTGAATCCAAACCAAGCTGCGATGTATCAGTTTGCAAAGGCGCTTTGTGAGCTGGATGACTTCTATTTCCGCGATTTCCCGCGATTTTTATATGATATGAAAGTGATTGGTTATAATAATAACCACGTTCATGTTGTAGAACATACGCTTTTTCTATTAGATAGCGATTTGTATATAAATAAAGGAAAGAATGTTGAATCATTCCGGCTACAAGTTTACAGGGAATCGGTCAAGCTGGATGTACTGGAGCGACTTCAGCTTCAATCCCAGCGGATGTTAAAATTATCGGACAGATTTAACTTATTCAAATCCTCCTCCGAACCTAAAGTGGAAGCAAACGAGCGTTTGCAAATCTTGATTGCTGATCCGAGTTTAAGAATAAAAAAAATGGGTCAAAGTAGTCGCAACACTTATACAGATGTCATCGAGTTTTGGATGAAAGAAAAGGTAGTGATCGCTGATTCCGGTGAAATGAGTGAGACAGCCGACATTATTTGCGATGAGAGAAATAAATTAAAAAAAATTGGCTTGTTCAGCAAGTCGCCGTCCTCGTTAGAAGGCGCTTTACAGTTGATTAAAAAAGATTATGGAAATATTTGTCTGCCAGAAGATTGCATGGTGTCCAGCAAGAAATTTAATTAAATGAGGATGAGTTGATTTCTGTTGGCTTCATTTATGCGGCACGACGAGTGCGTGTTATTAATTTTATTTTTTTTAATTTATCATGAATTTCTCGTTTCTTTTCCTCAATGTCGTAGTCTGTTTGTAGTCCAAGCCAAAATCCTTCACTGGTACCTAATGCGCGCGATAATCGCAGATCTGTGTCAGCGGTAACGGCTCGAAGACCATGGACGATTTCATTTATACGCCTAGGTGGAACACCTATATCTTTGGCAAGCTTATTTTGGCTGATGTCTAATGGAAGAAGAAATTCTTCAAGTAAAATTTCACCTGGATGAATGTTTTTTAATTGTGGCATAGTTTAATTCTCCTCTAATGATAATCTTCGATGAGGACATCATGAGCATTGTTCTCGATTTAATTATAACGTATCGCGTTATATAACGCAATGCGTTATGCTTTTCTCCTTCATTTGCATTTTCATTTTTTTAATGGTGGATAGATTTGCAGTTGTGTTGGTTAATCAATTAAATAGATTAATGCAGAAACAAGAAGGTAACTATTCAGTTACCACTGAATAGTTACAACAGGAAGTGAGTTTAAGGAATTAAATAATACGGGTTAGGCAGTTTAAATGTTTTGTCGGCATAGCCGCCATTCAAGTCGCTATTTTGATCGCCTACGTTTAAGAGGATGTCATAACCCTGCTCGGTGAGTTGCTTGCGTATGGCTGTTTTGTAGGTGGCGGCAGGGGTGTGGGTGTGTTTACCATCACGCAACGTTAAACCATCCCAATGTTGGTAGCCGGCACTACGCAAATTTTCTTCGGTGACCTTGCGTTCATATTCAAGTCGGCCGGTGATAAAAAATACGGCGACATCATGTGATTTTGCATACTGATAAAGGGTTAATGTGGGTTGAATGACAGGGTCAGTGCCTTTATCTTCATTCTCAAGAAATTGTTGTAAGGTGCCGCCAAAATCAGATGTCACCATGTCGCCATAATTGGATAACGATGTTTCGTCAATGTCTAACACGATGGCAGGTTTCTTGCCGTGAAAATCAGCGTGCTGAATGCGCTGTTTCAAATAAGCTAATGCGATCGTATCTACGCGCTGGATGTCTTTGTCGTAGAGTCCCACATCGTGATAGTGCATTAATTGCTTTTTAACTAGGGCCAAATTAACCGGCTCGTTCGCGTAGGAAAGAGCCGGTATCAGCGTAAGACTAAATAAACAAATAGAGACAATGATTTTATTCATGCAATTTTGCTTTATTCGTCGTTTGATTGAGTCTGCGCGGGCGTTTCTTTTATTTCGACTTTTTCGATGGTGAGAATGTCGATGGTGATTTCTTCGCGTGAGACTTCTGGTGTATCAAAATCAGTAAAACCAGCAGCGATTTCGCGTAAGGCGACGACGGTGGGCTTATCATTGTCCCAGTCTACTTTTGGCTCTTTACCGCGCATCAACTGTCTTGCTCGTTTGGCGGACAAAATGACTAATTCAAAACGGTTCTTTACGTTTTTTAAACAATCTTCTACGGTCACTCGAGCCATGATGTGGGTACCTTTAACAATTCGGGGGGAGTAAGTTTTGCGATATTACAGAAAAATGGCGGAAAATGATATGGTTTTTTTGTTGGTGTTCTTGCCCTCCTGCCCTCTTTGCCTTCTTTGCCCTCTTTGCCCTCACCCCAACCCTCTCCCGCAACCACCTTCAGTTTTTTTCCAAACTTCTGAGGGCGGGAGAGGGGGACGTTGAAACCACCTTCTGAGTCTTTCTCAGCAGAGATATTTTCACTTTTACGTTCTTGGAAGTTGGGAAAAACACAAAAGGTGATTTCAACGTCCCCCTCTCCCGCCCTCAGAAGTTTGGAAAAAAACTGAAGGTGGTTGCGGGAGAGGGTTGGGGTGAGGGCAAAGAGGGCAAGCGCAAAATGTCAGTGTAATGCCCAGGCTTTTATTCAAAATTCCTAATCAACTCAGCGAACTTTACCACCTGGCGCTGCCGCTCGAGCCGGTTGGCGACGACAATGCAGGTGAGATCATGCACCGCATGAGAAAACTCGTCATTAATGACCAGATAATCAAATTCAGCAAGGTGCGATACGGTTTTTCTCGCATCGGCCAAACGTTTTTTAATAATGTCCGGATGGTCTTGATTGCGTGTGCTGAGGCGGTTGTGTAAGTCTTCGAGGGAAGGCGGCAAAATGAAAATGCTGATGGATTGAGGGAACAGCTTTTTAATTTGCTGGTGGCCTTGCCAGTCAATTTCTAAAATCACATCCATACCATGCGCGAGCGTTTTCTCAACCCAGCTTTTAGAGGTGCCATAGAAATGATCGAAAATAGTCGCATGCTCCAAAAAATCGTGGTGTTCAATCATGCGATCAAATTCGGGTTTATCTATAAAATAATAATTCACACCATCTGTTTCATTAGGGCGTTTAGGGCGGGTGGTGTGCGAGATGGAAACGGTGATCAGTGATAAGGAATCAGTCAGGGCTTTTACCAGCGTTGTTTTACCGGTTCCTGAGGGCGCGGCAATCACATATAAGGTGCCTGTATTGGTTTTATCCTTCATTTAGCACGTCTCCGCTGTTCGCCACTAATTTTAATTGATTAAGAATGGATGAACTGGAGGTGGTGATGTTGTGGTTCATCACGCGCACTTCACCGCCATAAGCGCGCACAATATCAGCGCCTACTACTTGATCTATGTTGTAATCGCCGCCTTTGACTAAGAAATCGGGTTTGATCATGCGTAATAAGCGTTCTGGTGTATCATCAGCAAATGGAACAACCCAATCAACCACACCCAAACCGGCCAAAACAGTCATGCGGTGTTCAAGATGATTAATCGGACGGCTCGCACCTTTTAACTGGCGGATGGATTCATCATTGTTAACGGCAACAATTAAGTAATCACCTAATTGCTTTGCCAGTTGTAAATAAGTGACATGCCCTGCATGTAAAATATCAAAGCAGCCATTGGTGAAAATAATTTTTTTGCCTTGGGCGCGCACCGCGCTTACTGCTTGTAATAATTGTTCTTCATTCATGATGCCCGAGGTGAAGCTGGTTTGACCGGAGATGGCAACTTGTAATTCCGGCGCACTGACGGTGGCGGCTCCCAATTTGCCGACTACAATACTAGCGGCTAGATTCGCAATGGCAGTAGCAGATAATAAATCGGCACCTGCGGCGACAGCAGCACCTAATGCTGCGATTACGGTATCACCAGCGCCTGTCACATCGAAAACTTCGCGTGCATAAGCGGGCAAATGCGCGGTGCTGTCTTGCTGGATGAGTGTCATGCCTGCTTCACCGCGTGTGACTAAGAGTGCATCAATTTGATATTGGCAGAGCAGTGCGCGGCCTTTGCTGATTAAATCTTGCTCGCTAAGACACGCGCCTGCAACCGCTTCAAATTCTTTCATGTTCGGCGTGATAATGGTGGCGTGCTGATAAATGCTGTAATCGGTGCCTTTGGGATCAACCACCACTGGAATATTTGCTTTGCGGGCAAGTTGGATAAGGCTTTGTGGGTCAGATAATGTGCCCTTTTTATAATCAGACAGCACCACTAATTTTGCTTGTCTTAGGTGTTTTTTAAATCGATCCAGCAGTAAATCTTTATTTGCCGCGATCATTTTTTCTTCAAAGTCGAGGCGGATGAGTTGTTGATGGCGGCTGATGACACGAAGTTTGATGATGGTGGTTATTGCATCCAGCATGCAAAGATCATGCGTGACCCCTGCGGCGGTTAGTTGTTGATTTAGCAGGTGTGCGGCTGCATCGTTGCCGGTGATGCCAAGGAGTGTCACATTGACACCCAGTGCGGCGATATTGAGCGCGACATTACCGGCGCCGCCTGGGCGGTCATCGGTGCTCGCAATTTTGACAATAGGAACGGGTGCCTCAGGCGATACGCGGGAGGTATCTCCAAACCAATAGCGGTCAAGCAACACATCACCGACGACGAGGATGGATGTTTGATTGAATGGGGGCAAAGTCTTTGGTAAAGGCTGCCGCACTGGGTGTCCTTGTTGTTGTTGATAATTTGCCGAATTCTATCATTTTAAGCGTGGATGGCAAAGACCCACTTGCAAATCCCCACTTGCAAATCAAAGCCTGCTCTTGCAACATGGTCGTCCTTATTTTGGGCGTCTTTCAGGAAAATACCCGCGTGCGTTATCTTTACAGCTTCTTGCTTTACCTGATTTTGCCATTTCTTTTTATTCGCCTATGGTGGAAATCGCGACGTCTGCCCGCTTACAGGGAACGGATGGGGGAGCGCTTGGGGTTTTATCCGTTCAGATTAGAAAAATGTATTTGGGTGCATGCGGTTTCTGTGGGAGAGGCGATTGCCGCAGCGCCTTTAATTAAAAGTATTGTTTCGCGATATCCCACCATGCGCGTGTTAGTGACGACCATGACGCCCACTGGTGCGCGCCAAGTGCAAACCTCGTTTGGAGATAGCGTGACACATGCTTATATTCCCTATGATTTTCCAGATGCTGTCGCTCGTTTTTTGAAAACGATGCATCCTGTTATTAGCATTATTATGGAAACGGAATTGTGGCCAAACATGGTGGCGGCTTGTCAGAAAAATACTATTCCTGTTTGTTTGATCAATGCGCGTTTATCAGAAAAATCTGCGCTTGGTTATGAACGCGTTGCGCCATTAACAAGAGAGATATTAAAAAATATTCAGGTGATTGCGGCGCATGGTGATAAAGACGCAGCGCGTTTTATTGCGCTAGGTGCGGCAAAAGAGCGTGTGCAAGTGACGGGTAGTCTTAAATTTGATTTAACCATAGCAGGCGATTTGCCAGCTCAATGTGAGGCATTACGCGAGCAATTGGGTAAAGATCGTTTTGTTTGGATTGCAGCGAGTACGCACGAAGGTGAAGAAGAAATCATTCTTGCTGCGCATCAATTAATTCGTGCTAATCATCCACACGCCTTATTAATATTGGTGCCGCGGCATCCAGAGCGTTTTGATGCAATTGCCACGATGTGCGCGCACTCTTTTTCTACCAGCAGGCGTAGTCAGAAGCAGCCTTGTTTGCCGGAAACGGCGGTTTATTTGGGCGATACCATGGGCGAATTAATGCTGATGTATGGTGCGGCTGATGTGGCATTTGTAGGCGGTAGCTTAATCCCGAAGGGCGGCCACAATATGTTGGAGCCTGGCGCCTTAGGCAAACCTATTGTATCTGGCCCGCATCTTTTTAACTTCAAGGAAATTAGTGAATTGTTTATGCAAGCAAACGCCATGATCTTGGTTGATGATGCGGCAACACTTGTCAAGCGAATCGAAAGTCTCATGCAGAATAAAACCGAGAGTGCAGAAATGGGCAAACGTGCACGTGCTGTGGTTGATGCGAATCGTGGTGCGTTGGTGAAGCAGTTAGAGATTATCAATAATGTGATGGTGCTTGCTGCTCGTTTGGGGTGAGTAGTTTTTTGATTGTGTGCTTTTGCTTGCGTTAACCACACCCCTCATCCGCCCGTTGGGCACCTTCTCCCACAAGGGGAGAAGGCTGCGTAGTTGGGATTGTGGACACACTTGAGCTTTTAAAACGCTGAAATTCTTCGCCTACCTCACTACACAGCCTTCTCCCCTTGTGGGAGAAGGTGCCCAACGGGCGGATGAGGGGTGTGTGCGAGATTTAATACTCGCTTAAGACTTCCCTTATATACTTCACGCAAATTTAAATGCATAGCACAGGAATAAGGAGAAGCAATAATGGCTACTATAGAGCAACTGAGTGATTTTCTATCAGACATCAAGAAAAAAATAGACAATCTTAGCCTCAGCAATAGAAGTGAAATTGATGCGGCACTTATTGCAAGATTTCTTAGATCAAAGCAGCAACTTGAAGTTGCCCGAGACAAAGAAACAGCCAATCAACTTCGTGAATGCATGTTTCAATTACGCCGAGCCGTTGATCAAATTCGGCCCGCTGCACCTGATGTTGAATCTCTTAAAATGGCTATACATGAAGCGTTACGTAAACTGACAGTGAAGTTTCCTCTTAATAAAATTAATGAAAAAGGTGAATTGCTCTGTCCTTTAAGTGGCGGTCCTTTTGGTGATGCGGTAGAGTTTGCGTTATCGAATGGGTATATTTATCTAGTAAACGAATTTAAAGAAGAAGCGCGTATTACCCGCAAAAAACCTTATTTTACGCAGCTCGGGAATATCTCTCAATATGACGTGGATTTAATTCATGGATGGGAAAAATCTGAGATGGTAGTCGGTTATGCATTACCTATTATTACGTCACCACTAATTGCATCGCTGGCGGCGCTATTCCTACAAACACTATCCATGCAATTTTTAAGCATAGGAATATTAGGAGTTGCTCAGTTGTCGCTGGTGGCGGCAACAGGTCTGACGATGGCGGTTGCTGGAGGCATTATAATCGGGCTATTTGTATTGTCTGGGGTTGTGGCGAGCCTTTATTTTGCCGGAAAAGCTATTTATGAAACGTATCGATTTGACAAAAAATATTCTTCTACGTTAGAGCCAGATAAAAGTACGAGTACGAATAAAATGCTTAATGTAATGGATGGTACGCCGAGTCGTGAACGTCAGAATTTAGAGGTTGATCAGAGTAATGATGCTGTGCTGGTTCCATTGTTGCCGTCGCAAGATGTGGGTAATGAGGTTGAGCTTGGGGTGGTGGCTCATCAAGAGCAACAAGTTACAAAGGATGCTTCGTACCGTTTCAACGTTTAATTAGTGTTAATTAGCCAGCATAGACCCCGGACAAACGCCAAAAAGCGGCGTTTTCCGGGGTGAGACGCTGGTGGCCAGTTAGCAATTATCAGCCATTTAATTTCCTCTTAAGACTCCCTGTGTATACTTAACGCAAATTTAAACATACGAAAAATGCAATGATTCTCCCATCGCAAGCCCTGGTTTTGCAGGCAATGAATCAGGCGCTACAACGACGTCGTCCTAAGAGCGGTTTGCAGCACCATTCAGATCGTGGATGCCAATACACTAGTGAGTTATTCCAAGAACTGTTAAGTGAAAATGGAATTACTTGCAGCATGAGCGGAACCGGAAATTGCTATGATAATGCTGTGGCTGAAAGCTTTTTTCATACGCTCAAAACCGAGTGTGTATATTTCGAGCGCTATGAAAGTCGCATAGAGGCGATGCAGAGTATTTTTGAGTATATAGAAGTGTTCTACAACAACCAAAGACGTCATTCAACGCTGGGCTACGCTTCACCTGCCGAGTTTGAAAGACGCTTTACTGAACCACTCTGTTCCTAGTGTTCACAAAAGTGTTGCAAGATCAAACTGTCGAGAACGAAAAGGTGAGAATATCTCTGCAGAGAAAAACTCAGAAAGTGAATTCAACGTCCCCCTCTCCCGCCCGCGGTGTTTGGAAAAAAACTGAAGGTGGTTGCGGGAGAGGGTTGGGGTGAGGGCAAGAGGGCGAGATTTAATACTCACTTAAGATTCCCCTTGTATACTTCACGCAAATTTAAATGCATAGCACCGGAATAAGGAGAAGTAATAATGGCTAACCTAAGGCACCTGAGTAATTTTTTATCAGACATCAGTAATGAAATAAACAATCTTAATCTCAGCAATAGAAGTCAAATTGATAAGGAAATTATTTTAAAATTTATTAGTTCAAAGCAGCAACTTGAAATTACCCATGACAAAACACATGCCAATCAACTTCGTGAGCACCTGTTTGCATTACGCCGAGCGGTCGATCAAATTCACGCTGTTGCCATTGATGTTGAATCTCTTAAAAAGGCTATACATAAAGCATTAGTTGAGCTGACCATTAAGTTCCCACTTAATAAAGTTAATAAAAACGGTGAATTACTCTGTCCTTTAAGTGGCAGTCCGGTCGGTCTTGCATCGTTTCCGTTATCGAATGGGTATGTTTATCTAAAAAACGAATTTAAAGAAGAAGCGCGTATTACGCGTAAAAAACAGTATTTTACGCAGCTTGGAAATATCTCTCAATACGACGTAGATACATTTCATCGTAGCGGAAAAGCTAGGATAATATTCGGTTATGTATTTGATATTATGATGTCATCAATAGTTGTAATGTCGATGGCGATATTCCTGCAGGGAGTATCCATGTCATTTTTAAGCATGGGAATACTAGATATCGTTCAAGTGGTATTGGTGGGTGCAGGCCTGTCGATGGGAGTTGCTGCTGGCCTTGCGGGTGGATTGATAGCGTTATCGATTGTTGCCGCGCTCGCTTATTTTGCCGGAAAAGCTATTTATGAAACGTATCGATTTGACAAAAAATATTCTTCTACGTTAGAGCCAGATAAAAGTACGAGTACGAATAAAATGCTTAATGTAATGGATGGTACGCCGAGTCGTGAACGTCAGAATTTAGAGGTTGATCAGAGTAATGATGCTGTGCTGGTTCCATTGTTGCCGTCGCAAGATGTGGGTAATGAGGTTGAGCTTGGGGTGGTGGCTCATCAAGAGCAACAAGTTACAAAGGATGCTTCGTACCGTTTCAACGTTTAATTAGTGTTAATTAGCCAGCATAGACCCCGGACAAACGCCAAAAAGCGGCGTTTTCCGGGGTGACACGCTGGTGGCCAGTTAGCAATTATCAACCATTTAATTTCCTCTTAAGACTCCCTGTGTATACTTAACGCAAATTTAAACATACGAAAAATGAGGAGAAGCAATAATGGCTGGCCTAAGGCAACTGAGTGATTTTTTATTAAGAATCAGGCAAAAATTAGATAATCTTAGCCTCAGCGATAGACGTCAAATTGATGCGGCACTTATTTCAGCATTTATTAGTTCAAAGCGGCGACTTAAAGCTACTTGTGACAAAGCAGATGCCAATCAACTTCGTGAGCATCTGTTTGCATTACGCCAAGAGGTCAATCAAATTAGCACTGTTTCCACTAATGTAGACGATCTTAAAGAGGCTATACATGATGCATTATGTGAGCTGACCTGGAAATTTCCACTTAATGAAATTAGCCAAAATTATATATTGAGCCCTATAAGCGGCAATCCGATCAGTCTTCAGAATATTGTGTTATCGAACGGATATATTTATAACGAAAGGGAAATAAAAGAACTAGCACGTTTTACCCGTAACAAACCTTATTTTCCCCAGCTTGGAAATATCTCTGAATATGATGTAGTCGCATTTCGGAGTAGTAAAATAACTAAGAAAGCATTAATGTCCTTGTTGGTTGCTCCGTTGCTTCTATGGGTTGAATTTTTAGGAGGCATGGGAATGCTAAGTCTCACTCAGTCTGCAGTGATGGCGGCAACTGGTTTGGCGATGGGAGCTACTGTTGTGGGCATTGCAACGGGGCTGGTATTGTTACCGATTGTTGCGACGATCGCTTACTTTATAGGAAAAGTTATTTATAAAGCGTACAAATATTCTTCCACATTGGAACCAGATAGCAGTACGAGTGAAACAAGAATGCTTAATGTGCTCGGTGGTAAGCCGAGTTCTGAGCGTCGGAATTTAAAGGATGATGTGCTGGTTCCATTGTTGGCGCCTCAGGCTGCGCGTAATGATGTTGCACTTCCGGTGGTTCATCAAGAACGGCAAGTTGAAGAGAATGCTGAGCGCCGTTTCAGCGTTTATTAGTGTTAATTAGCCAGCATAGACCCCGGACAAACGCCAAAAAGCAGCGTTTTCCGGGGTGAGACGCTGGTGGCCAGTTAGCAATTATCAGCCATTTAATTTCCTCTTAAGACTCCCTGTGTATACTTAACGCAAATTTAAACATACGAAAAATGAGGAGAAGCAATAATGGCTGACAGGTACCTATTGAACGTTTTCTTTGAAAAAACAAATAAAATCATTGAGATGCGTAAAATTGATGCGGGATTAACGGAAGAGTTACGTTCATTAAAGGCGGAACTTGAAAATAACCTTGAAAATGCTAAAAGAACAGCCAAAACAACACTCCACCAGCTTCGTGCGTGCCTATTCAAATTACGCCAAGCGGCCAATCAAATTCACCCTCTAGATGATAATGTTGAATCGTTTAAAAAGGCGATACATGAGGTGTTGTGTAATCTCAGCGTGATATTTCCACTTAATACCAGTTTTAGTCTCAGCATGATACTTCCACTTAATACTAGTAGTAATAAAAAAGGTTTTTACTGTGCGTTAAGTGGCCGCCCAATCAATTGCAATGACCCGTATGCTGCTCATACTTGGATAGCATTGTCGAATGGGTATATTTATCTAACAGACGCGCTTAAAGAAGAAGGGCGTATTACTCATGGGAAACAGTATTTTAAGCAGCTTGGAAATATTTCTCAATATGACGTAGATGCATTTCATGCCGGAGAAAAAACGTTTATAGGAGCTAAGTATTTAGCATGGAGTGTAGCGTCAGTCATCGTTGGAGCAATAATGTGGTTTGGCATTCAGCAGTTGTCCGCGTATCTTTTGGGCGCAGGACTACTTGATGTCGTTCAATTGTCATTGGTGGGTGCAGGCCTGTCGATGGGAGTAGCTACTGGTTTTACGTGTGGGTTGATCGTGTTACCGATTGTTGCCGCGATCGCTTATTTTGTAGGGAAAGCGATTTATGAAAGGTATTGGTTTGATAAAGAATATTCTTCTACGTTGGAGCCAGATAAGAGTACGAATAAAATGCTTGATGTGTTGGATGGTACGCCGAGTCGTGAGCGTCAGAATTTAGAGGTTGATCAGAATA
>Ga0206988_1052_pt1 | contig 24586 bp, 27 predicted proteins | sample Alteio_BWMinCont_12_FD_153263 | JGI IMG/M metagenome (GOLD analysis project Ga0206988, IMG submission 153263) | Enriched cells from forest soil in Barre Woods Harvard Forest LTER site, Petersham, Massachusetts, United States -... | ecosystem: Environmental > Terrestrial > Soil > Temperate forest >... | reverse complement strand
GCGCCAGCGTTTGCTGGAGCTGGTTTGTCTTGCGCTTCTTCTGTAATGATCGCTTCCGTTGTGAGGAGCAGACCTGCGATCGATGCGGCGAATTGGATTGCGCAGCGGACGACTTTCGTCGGATCCACGATCCCTACCATCCAAAATAGCGGGATACCGATGCCGAAGTGCTCAACGGAGAGCATCAGAATATTGATGTGTTTTTTGCCCCATTTCCAATTGGTTCGATCCATAATCAGCACACACTTTTCTCCCGATATGAAGAACCGTGATACCAACACGACTATGAGTCCCATATCAAAAGCAAAATTCTGGAAAAATCGTTGGATCCTCCGGTATGAGGATTCTCCTTTTGCATCAGTCTGAAAGGCTTCGGCTATCTGAGTCAGGTTTACTGTTCTTACCACGAACAGGGCTTGGAGCATACGGACTAAGCAAGAAATTCTGGCCTTGTTCCAATCCAAAAAATGAACTAAAGTAGTCTCCAACTCGCTGATTTGTCCCATTATACCTCGCTGCTTCGTAACCAACGAGATATGATGCCTCTTCAGCGGGTTTTTTTCTTCAAATCATTTTTTGTCGTGTACAGAGATCTCGCTCCTGAAGAAGAATCTTAACGCACTGATTTTAAATCGGTTACGTGGAATGCCCCCCACACACACACCTAAAAAAATCTCCTGTGTAATGTTATTATTGATTAAAATTATTATTTTAGTTATAATTAAGTTTATTATTAACTAAGTTGGAGTTTTTTATGACGGTAAGTACACATGGATCAATTTTCAATGCGCCCACCAATTATGGGCTCCGATTCACAAAACAAACAGAAGATGGACGTGAGATCGTGTATATCGATAAAACAAGGAAAAATGCTCAATTTTCACGGATGTTTAATACAGATAAGACTGAATTATTTTGGTGTTTTGAAAAAAATCGCTACCTAAATACATCAGTCAACAGGAATCTGAGGGTTGGTCAAACGGTGAGTTATCGTGGATCAAATGGAAAGCGTTGTCAAGGGGTCCTAAAAGCGCTGCTTCCCAAAAACGGAAAGCTCCTATTGCCAGATGGACGAAAATACCAAGGTCCGACTGCACTGATCAGCAAACAGCGCGGCTTAAAAGAAGAGGTCATTTCTGCTTTCTTGATCAAGAGTATTGTCGCAAGCGCAAAGAAAACCAATGCCGAAGCTAGTGAGGCATCTTCGCCTACAGCTAAGTAGTCTTTGCAACTGCCTCTATACCAGAATCGGTCATGTCTTTGGAATTTTCATCCGCATCTTTTTCGCCCCACGGGGTCCCCGGTGGGACAAAAAATCTTGCGGCCAAAATTCCAACTCCATGCCCGAGTTTGGTATAATAAAAAAAGCCCGGGGAAAATCCCCAGGCCTTCGCACTGTTTCTAGAAAGACTGACTACGGTTAGTAGTCCATATCGGCGCCAGCGTTTGCTGGAGCTGGTTTGTCTTGCGCTTCTTCTGTAATGATCGCTTCCGTTGTGAGGAGCAGACCTGCGATCGATGCGGCGAATTGGATTGCGCAGCGGACGACTTTCGTCGGATCCACGATCCCTTTTGCCACCATGTCGACGTAGACGTCTTCGCGAGCGTCGTAGCCTTCGTGGGTCTTCATCGAAGCGACTTTCTGGACGATGATCGAGCCTTCTTTCCCTGCGTTTTCCGCGATTTGGCGGAGCGGGTAGGAGAGCGCGCGGAAGATGATCTCTGCGCCGATCTTGACGTCGCCAGAAAGAGAGGCGATGAGTTTTTCAAGAGCGGGGATTGTGCGGAGAAGAGCTGTGCCGCCGCCTGGGACGATTCCCTCTTCGACGGCCGCTTTTGTCGCTTCTTTCGCATCGTCAACGCGATCTTTTTTCTCTTTCATCTCGACTTCAGTTGCTGCACCTACGCGGATGACAGCGACGCCGCCAGAGAGTTTCGCAAGGCGTTCTTGCAATTTCTCACGGTCGTAATCGGATGTCGCTTCGGCGATTTGACGCTTGAGGAGAGCAATGCGGTCTTGCATCACTTTCTTGTCGCCTGCGCCGTCAACCAGAGTCGTATCTTCTTTCTTAATGATTACTTTCTTGCAGCGGCCGAGCATGTCGAGCGTTACTTTCTCGAGTTGGATGCCGAGCTCTTCGCTGATAAACTGACCACCGGTCAGGATTGCGATATCTTCGAGCATCGCTCTGCGGCGATCGCCGAAGCCAGGCGCTTTCACAGCGACGACTTTGAGGCCGGCGCGGAGGCGGTTGACTACGAGCGTAGCGAGAGCTTCACCTTCGACGTCTTCAGCGATAATGAGGAGTGGCTTGCCGCTTTCCGCAACTGCTTGCAGAATAGGAAGGAACTCTTTCATCGAGGAGATCTTTTTCTCGAAGATGAGGACGTAGGCGCCTTCGTACTCGGCGACGAGTGTTTCTGCATTCGTCACAAAATAGGAGGAGAGGTAGCCGCGGTCGAAGTTCATCCCTTCTACGACTTCGAGTGTCGTTTCAAAGCCTTTTGCTTCTTCTACCGTGATCGTTCCGTCTTTGCCGACTTTCTCCATCGCTTTAGCGATGATCGAGCCGATTTCATTGTCCCCGTTTGCAGAGATCGTAGCAACTTGCTCGATTTCTTTCGTGCTTTGGATTGGCTTGGAGATTTTTTTGAGCTCCTCGACGATGAGGGCAACTGCTTGCTCAATGCCGCGCTTTACGTCCATCGGATTTGCGCCGGCAGTTACGTTGCGTAAGCCTTCGCTATAGATCGCTTCGGCAAGAACTGTCGCCGTCGTGGTGCCGTCGCCCGCTTTTTCAGCAGTTTTATTGGCGACTTCTTTCACCATTTGCGCGCCCATATTCTCGTGCTTATCTTCCAGCTCGATCTCTTTTGCAACGGTAACGCCGTCTTTTGTGATCTGAGGTGGGCCGAATTTCTTGTCGATGACGACGTTCCGGCCTTTAGGACCGAGTGTCACTTTCACAGCCGCTGCCAATGTGCGGACCCCTTTCAAGATCTTCTGGCGAGCGTCTTCCTTGAACTTAATGTTTTTTGGTGCCATAGTTCAGATACTCCTATTCTTCAATGGTTGCAATGATGTCTTCAGCTTTGAGGATGATATATTCCTCGTCGTCAATCGTCACTTCCTGTGCGGAATATTTATCCGTCAGGATGATGTCGCCGACTTTTAAAGAAACTGGCAGAACTGTGCCGTCGTCGAGACGCTTTCCAGGTCCAACAGCAACGACTTTCGCTGTCTCTTGTTTTTTCTTCGCTGAATCAGGCAGGATGATTCCGCCTTTCATAGTTTCCTGCGGCTCCAAACGCTGGGCGATCACACGATTGCCAAGAGGTCTGAGTGCAAGTTTTTTTTCTGTTTGTTGGGTCATAGGATTTCTCCGTAAGTTACTGAATCTACAAAGGAATATAACCAAATGAGCACTATTTTTGCAAGCAAATTTAGCAGATCGCTATTTCGATTGCTAACAATTCTCCCGGCAGCCCTACTCGCTCCCGGGATTGGCTACTCTAACCCACTGAAAATCAACAATGAGGATAATTCTATGCTCCCCACTCGATCAGAGATCCCCCCAAAAAATAAATGGAACGTTGAAGCGCTCTATTCCGACCCCATGCATTGGATGAAAGATTTGACAGACGTCAAAGGGAAGGGGGAGTCGCCCCGCTGGCCAGAGCTCAAAACGTTCCAAGGGCGCCTTGGAGATCCGAAGGCGATGAACGAATTTTTGACCCATTATCTCTCCCTAGACCGGAAACTTGCCAAACTCGCGACCTATGCGCACCTGCGTCTCGACGAAGATTTAGGAAACGACGAATTCAAGCGCAACTACGGACTTATCACCTCGATCAATCACGATTTCCGCCTTGAAACCTCTTGGCTCGAACCGGAAATCCTCGCGCTATCAGATCAGTCGATCCAGCGTCTCATCGGCGAGCCAACGCTCGTTCCTTACCGCTTCCATTTTGAGCGGATCCTCCGGATGCGTCCCCACACCCTTTCTTCTGACAAGGAAGAGCTCCTCGCCCTTTCCGGAAAAGCGATGGACTCCTCCTACAAAGCTTTTGCTGCGCTCAATAATGCAGACATGACGTTTACACCTGCGGTCGATTCCAGCGGCAAGGAACATCCTCTTACCAATGGAACCTACGGTTCGATGATTCACTCGTCAGACAGGGCCCTTCGCAAGTCGACCATGCTTAACCTCCATCTCGGGTATCAGAACCACATCAACACCCTTTGCGAGCTCCTCCAGGGACAGACACAGACCCATCTATTCAATGCCCGCGCCCGCAATTTTACCAATTGCGTCACTGCAGCCCTTTTCGGCAACCAGATCAACCCCGCTGTTGTCTACCAGCTCGTCGATGCGGTCAAAAAAGGGCGCGCCTACATGGAAGAGTACATGGCCCTGCGGAAAGCAGTGCTGAAACTCGACGAACTCCATCCTTACGATCTCTCTTCTCCGCTGGTCGAAGAGGCGAATATGAAATTAACCTATGAAGAAGCTCGAGAAGCCGTCGTCGAATCGGTCGCTCCTCTTGGCGCCGCTTACCAAGACGCTCTTCGCAAAGGCCTCACGCAAGACCGATGGGTCGATCCCTACGAGAACGCCAAAAAACGTTCGGGAGCCTATTCGAGCGGATGCTACGACAGTATGCCTTACATTCTCATGAACTTCCATGGAACGCTGACAGATACCATGACCCTCGCCCACGAAGCAGGACACAGCATGCATAGTTTCCTCAGTCGCAAAAACCAACCCTATATCTATGCGCAATATCCCATCTTTGTCGCAGAAGTCGCCTCCACCTTCAATGAGCAGCTCCTCATGGATCACCTGATGACAAAAGCGAAGACGAAAAAAGAAAAAGCCTACCTAATCAGCGACCAGATCGACCGGATCCGCGGCACAATCTATCGTCAGACGCTCTTTGCGGAGTTCGAGCTTAAAATCCATGAGCTCGCAGAGCAAGGGCAGCCTCTGACCCCATCTCTTCTCAATCGCATGTATGCAGACCTGATGCGTGAATACTACGGACCTCTTCTCGTCATGGATCCCGAAATCGAAGTCGAGTGGGCGCGCATACCCCATTTCTACTATGATTTCTACGTCTACCAATATGCGACCGGTGTTTCTGCAGCGATGGCACTCCATGAACAGGTGCTCAAGTCGCCAGAAGCTCGCGACCGCTACGTCAAGTTTCTCTCTTCCGGGGGCAGTAAATACCCGCTGGATCTCTTGAAAGAAGCGGGCGTTGACATGACCACGAGCGCACCCATCGAAGCCGCCCTCAAGCGATTTGCGTATCTTGTGAAGGAGCTGAAGAAGAACTTGGAGTAAAATTTCTGATTACGATGAAAAATACAGAAATCGAAAAAGCAACCACTCCGGAACAAATCCGAGAGTGTTATAGAGTCATGCGACAGCTACGCCCTCATTTAACCTAGAAACGGCGCTTCCTCGCGGCTCAGAACCGCAAGTCATTGAGCCATCTAACCAAAGCGGGGGGCTTGACACAACCTGGACTTTGGACTAAATTCCTGGAGTTTGGACAAAGAATTCGTGCCGCTGCCCCCCTCGGGCAGGGGCACGCATCCTATTACCCATAAGCTTCTTACTGGGGGGCCCAGAGACATCTACAAATAACCACAGTTATTTGTAGATGTCTCTGGGCCCCCCAGTAAGAAGCTTCCAAATAACTGTGGTTATTTATAGATATCTCCGGGCGTCAGCCCGGTACAGAGCTTATGGGTAATAGGATGGGGGCACGGGCAAGGGCACGAATTTTTTTGTCCAAACTCCAGAAGAGCGGGATTATTCCACCAACTCTTCATCAAGCATTTGTTTTTTATGAGTAATGGTTAGATAGATGATTAAGGCGCTGATAATCACAAAAAATAGGATTGCGGTTGTCCCATCGCCAAGGCCAAATCCGCCTCGACTCACCGGCTTACCTAGTAAATCAGCTCCAGATGCACCTAAGGGTCTGGTTAATATATAAGAAATCCAAAACAAAGCAGTTGTGTTTAATTTAATTAAGTAAAGAATTGCTGGAACTGCAATAATAATCGCGCCAAATGTAAGTGTAGTTTTTAGATAACCTAAATTAAAGTCATCAGCGAATAGATCGCCAGCTGCAGTCCCCAAGGCAAAGGTTAATAAAATAACGATCCAGTAAAATATTTCTCGTTTTGGAGTGTGTATCTTTTGCACATCGAGAGTTTTTTCACTTGCATACCACAGACCAAATATAATCAATAATGCGACTGTAAAACCAATTGTAGATACCAGCAGTGGAACACCAAGATGTCGTAATGTATCGGCAAATATAGTGCCAAAAATTGCAATCAAAATAATTACAGCCCAATACATCCAAGGTACATATCTTTTAAAGCGGATCTGTACCACGATTGAAGCTAGTAAAAAAACAAAGGTTACTACTTCAGATACAGTACCAAAACGGTGAGTGAAAAAATCAGCGCTGGCTTCACCCACAGTAGTGGAAATAATTTTGATTATCCAAAATAAAATATTAATTTCTGCGACTTTATTAAATAGCGATTTGTCTTTAGTTCTGGAAGTGGTTTGCATCTTTTCAGTCCCTCTGTGTATATGCATAAACTACCCATAGCTCGAACCCATTTTTTATGCAATAAAATTAGCTTCTTCAAGACTTGAGTTAATCAATTAAATCAGGTAGTTTTTGAATATGCGATTGATTTTTTGTCTATTTTTTCTGCCGCTAGCCCTTATTGCTCAAAACGGAGCTGTGCATAAATCACCCGAACGGATTGAAGTAGAACTTGAAGATACTGAATCGCTGTTCAGAAAAACCAAAAAGATGTTCAATCCTTACTACACAGGACCGTTAATTACTCCGACTACAGAGATGATGCCTGTGGGACAGGCCAATATTCAGCCGTTCATGTTCATCACTGGCAATTATGCTAACTTCGATGAAGATCGACACTCTATCCCTCTTCTTCACAATTCCTACCAATTCAAAGTCGTCGTTCCAATACAAATAGGTGTGACCGATTCGACAGATGTTACAATCACTCCGAGTGCCACGGCGAACTGGCAAAACAATATGAGTGGAGGTGGATTCGGAGACCTTGTCACGACCTATGGTTTTTTGATCTTTACTGAAACGGTCTACATCCCTCAGTTCAAATTTACCATTTCAGAACAGTTTCCCACAGGAAGATATAAAAACTTGACCTCTTTGGGGTTGAATGGAAGTGGAGAGGGTTCCTATCAGACGCAGTTCGGTTTTGTAACATCAAAGATCATTTGGTGGACATACCCTTATCCGATAAATACCCATCTCTTTCTAGGTTATAATATCGCCACAGACGTAAACGTGTCTGGTTTTAATAATTATGGCGGAGGTTTTGGAACCAAGGGACGTGTTCGTCCAGGGAATACATCCACTGCTGATTTTGGATTTGAGCTGAGTTTTTCGCAACACTGGGTATTTGCCTGCGATCTGGCTTATACAGCTCAAGATCGGACGAAATTCCATGGGATACCCGGCCGAGCTGCTGACGGAACTCCTGCTGATGTTGGATCGGGCTTCAATGACAATCTCAGTTTGGCTCCTGCGATTGAATATAATTTTAGCGACATGCTATCGATTTTGTGGGGGGTCCAATTTTCGGTCTATGGACGCAATTCCCAAAACTTTGTAAATGGTCAGTTCAGTTGCGAATACCAGTGGTAATAGTAAAAAAACTTCTGCCCCGTTTGTTTTTGATTCCGAAAATATGTTTGAAGCCTTATATACCCAAACAACTTGAAGAGTTGGTTTTTGACTGCGTCGGCTTTGCCCCATAATTTTTGTCCTCACTCGCGCCTTGGCCTTAGGCAAGGCCAGCTCGCTCCGGACAAAAATTCTGGGGAGCCTCCTTGTCAAATTCCCAACTCTTCAAGTTGTTTGGGTATACTGTTCGATTTCCTTTTAGGAAAGTTCTATGGATGGTGTTCTTGTTGAGTTGAGTTTATCTCCCGAGAGACATGTTTATCTCAATCGGGACATGCAGTCGAGCGAAGAGCTTTCCTTTCGGGAATTTGCCAAGATCGAGGAGCTTTTTGCCGGAGGCTCGGCGACTGGCCTTCTCTATTTGGGCCTCTCTGATTTCAAGGTGCCGCTTCCGCCCAGCTTCTTGTTTTGGCAGACGTTTTCCCGAGAGTTTATTACACGCTTGCTTCGGGGCCGATTTTGCAGCAGAGGTTGATATTCCTTCGCAGTTCTCGGCCTCACCCCTCTATTTTCCTGGATTTGATAACTCCGGCTGTTATCCCAAGCTCCTTCGATTGCTTAAAGGGAGCCTCTCCGAAAACTTTATCCAACGGTTAGCGCACAAAAACCTGGAAGCTTTTAGATTCCCGTAAGCTCTCTCTGATCTCGCACAGCATGAAATCGATAAAATCAATAACATTGTCTCGAAAGGGGTCAGTTTCTGGAGTCGCTTGACAAGTGAGAGGGGCGAGGGATTTCGGGATATCTAGGGAGAAGGTTTGTCGGTACCTAAAATAACTAATAAACAGAAACTTACACAAAAGTAACGCTCCTGTAATCACCCACGCCAGTTGACACGATGTATCTCAATTAGTTACAATGTAAACATACAGCGAGAGTTGCGTGGCGATTAAGACCTTTAAGCATAGGGGATTAAAGAAGTTTTTTGAAAACGGAAGCAAAGCGGGTATTCAAGCAGCTCATGCAAATAAAATTGGACGTATTTTGGATCGTCTTAACTCCGCTACAGAAGCTAAAGATATGAACGCCCCAGGATATGATTTTCATCCCTTGAAGGGTGATCGTGCTGGATTTTTCTCAGTTCATGTTAATGGAAATTGGATCATCATTTTTCAGTTTGAAAATGGTGAAGCAATGAATGTAGATTTAATAGATTATCACTAGCAATAGGCTTGATTATGGGAAAGAAAAGAAAACCAACTCATCCAGGAGAAATTCTAGACGAGGATTATATTAAGCCTCTTAACTTGAATTTGCAAAAGCTTGCTGATAGATTAAGAATTACTAGAAACACTTTATTTAAAATAAGAACTGGAAAAGCAAGGATTACTCCTGCAATTGCCCTTTCCTTGTCAGAAGCCTTCGATACAACTCCACAACTTTGGATCAATCTACAAACTAATTACGATTTATGGGTTGAGGACCAGGAGCATACGCATGTTCGTCCGATTATTAAAAACGGGGCGTTACTTCCCGGTGAACGCAACATAACAATTGCTGCAAGCCCACCCAGAAAATAGAAATATACATGTTTTTATTGAAAAAATAATACCTGCCCCATATGGCATAGGATATGCATATCCCTATTGCCGACCTTCATTGCGATCTCTTGTGGTACTTAGCGAATAAAGCTCACAGAAACGCCGATGATCCCGAATCTCAATGCTCAATCATCCAAATGGAAAAGGGGGGCGTTGTCTTTCAGATTTTGGCTATTTTTACCAAGACGAAAAAAGGTAGCTCAGCGGAGGAGCTGCCGTTACGCGGGATATGCTCGACGTTTGGCAAATTGGGATTTAGTGGTCTTTATCGGGATAAATTCTTATTGTAAATAAAATAATATTATTATAAAATTATATTTAATTAACACAAAAAATGGAGAGATATTTTATGTCATCATCATCGTCTAGTTCATCCTCATCAACGAGCGCAGCAACAACACCACCATATCAAGACTATCCAATTTTTGAGGGTGGTTGGGATAAGATCACCAAAAGCGGTTTATTCCTTCCTAGTTCTGATAAGACGAATCATGTCTATGAAATCACCCGCCTTTGCACTGGTACAGGCAAATCTGAAAAAACAACAGATATATTCACAAGTGCGTATGTTCCAGCAGACGGCACCTGCCTCATGGCTGAAAAGGTGAAGGCTGATGGCACCCCTTCCAATGGACTCATAGTCTGCGGGGATACCGCGGAGCGTCTTCAACTATACGTACGCGATTTTTCACGACCAATTTATGTAGCACAAGCTGCAATTGCCCTTAATGCAGCTATAGGTGACTTTATTGGTATCCCAGGCCTGCAAGGCAAAATTACTGAATATCTTTAATCAATAGACTAATAATCATGGCGCCTTTTCCTGATCCTGTTTTGTCGCACCTCAAATTTAAAAAGGCGATTCTATTTGTGAGGCAAGATGGCATCCGCGTCTAACAGTAGCCCTTCAACTTCAACAGCACTTGTACGCTACGAGCCTACTTCTCATAAGTCTTTCCTAGAAGCCGCTGCCGATTGGGCCGTTAGTCACGATTTTGAAGTGGCAAAGTTTGAATCGCAGCATCTTTCACTTGAGGGGCGCCTTATCTATCTCGCTCAGAATTTACCGAAAATGCTGCCATTTCCATTCTCGGGGGTGATTGCCTTTCAAGCTAGGGACGGTCTTATTGTGCAAGTCTGCCATTGTCCCAATCAACCCGAATTTACAACCAACCAGCCTTTCAATGTTCTTTCAATCGGGAAATTATTTACGGCAACTGCGGTGATGCAACTGAAAGAGGACGGGAAATTTTCGCTGAATACTCCTTTGAGCAAGTTGCTTAAAGATAACGAGCTTGATTTGCCTCTTCAGCCCCCTTATTTAGGGGAAAAGCCAGATAAGAAATCATTGGAAAGTCTTAAAGAACATTCAGCAGAAATCACAGTTGGGCATCTTTTATCACATACAGCAGGATTCACTATAAGGCCAGGATTGGAAGCGGATAGAGAGAACTGGGATCATAGGCAAATTGGGAAAGAATGTTATTCCAATTATGGATATCAATTATTGGCCAGGATCATCGGCAAGCATACAAACTGTGGAAATAAGCTAGTTATAGATCATGAATCAAGGTTTCGTTCTCATATTGAAGAAAGAATTTTCAAACCAGCTGGCATGGAAGGAGCTATTCGCGAGATTCATTCCCCTGCAAGATCTCGGCCCGACCGTTTTGAAGTGTCTAAGGACGGTGTCGCCACACGAGTTGAATTTCCAGAACCGTATCCACATGGCAATGGATGTTGGCGTATGACAGCGAGCGATCTACTAGCTTTTGGAAGCGCGATTCACAAACATCATGTGCTTATTAGAGAAGACTCATTCAATACAATGATGGAATATAAACGTTTAGGTTTTTGGGTAGATCATGACCAGAAAACTGGTGCCGTCGTAGGATACGGTCATCCAGGAAGTGATTCAGGAATGTCTTCTGTTCTCCATACTTGGCAAACGAATCCACCCATTACTGCAGTAGTCTTGTCTAATTACTCCGGATGCGTAATGGTTAAACCTGAACTTGATAAACTCATAAAGCAGTAAGTTTTTTCTTATCATTGATCCTTTTCGATGAATCTGGTTTATGCTATACCCAAACAACTTGAAGAGTTGGTTTTTGACTGCGTCGGCTTTGCCCCATAATTTTTGTCCTCACTCGCGCCTTGGCCTTAGGCAAGGCCAGCTCGCTCCGGACAAAAATTCTGGGGAGCCTCCTTGTCAAATTCCCAACTCTTCAAGTTGTTTGGGTATAACTGGTTCGGGAAATCTAAAAGATCCTTAAACTAACTTCTTCCGCATTTTGTAATTGGTGAACTCGACACCTCTATGAATTTTTTGTTGCTTCTCAATCACTTCAAATCCGTATTTTTCTGCGATAGGCTTCAGCATTATGCTCGCTTCCCCCGTGAGTTCTTGTAGTCCCAGCGCCCTAGCATCTTCTTCAAGCTTTCTGAAGATCCTTAGGGCCGCTCCACGTCCCTGGTGGTTTTTATGGACGAAGAGCCGGTCTACATAGCCATCGTGAGTCATATCCCCAAAAGCAATGATGGCCCCATTTTCTTCAACGACATAGGCGAAATTATCCAATAATGACTTTAGCGCTCCATCTCGATTGTGCCCCACTTTTGGAGCCCAAGCGTTCACCTGTTCCTCATCATAATATTTTGCTCCAACAGAGTGAACTACGTCATAAAAAAGCTGTAGTACTGCGTCCAAATCACTCGCTTGGAATTTTCTGATAAGCATCGTCGTCCCTCAAATCCTTATTCTTATTGTTGCATAAAGACTGGTTTTTTGGAGCGCTTTCTTGTAAAATACCATCCATGAACTGGAAAGAGATTGTTCAAGATTATATTATTAAGCACTCCGACAAGATCCGGAAGACGACGGCTCCAATTCGGGAGCGGCTCGATGTCGGCTATTTTACCTATCACCGGATCGATTCACAGGGGCGATATACGGTGCTTGTCGACAGGCCCGATTGGGCAGAGCATTACGTCGAGACAAAATATTTCTTGGACGACCCCTACCTAAGGCACCCCGATGTTTATCAATCGGGACTTTGCTCCATAGAGGCCAACGGTTCTGCTGCCTACAAGGAGAGGATTCTTCGCGAAGGGAAGGAGGTTCTCAACGTCGGCTACAATGTTTTGTTGATCGAAAAGGGGATTGACTCGGTCGAGTTCTTTGGGTTTTGCGCAAATGGCGGCAAAAGCCGTCTCGAACAGGTGGCCCTGAATCGTCCTGGTTTTCTGAAGGCGTTTGCCACCCATTTCAAAAATGAGCTCTCTTCTGTTTTACGCCGAATGGGGGAGCAGGCAGCCTCTCTAGTAGATCTGAAGGGAAAGGATTTTTTTAGAAAAGATCCCATCCATCCGGAGCCTCAGCTTAGCCCCTTATTGCAAGAACTGGGCCTAGGAACTTTGCCGGCTATGGCTGGAACCCTCTCGTTGCAAGAAAAAAAATGTCTGCAGGGGATCTGCCTTGGCCGCTCGGCCAAAGAGACGGCCGCCGCTTTAAACCTCTCTCACAGAACCGTTGAATCCTATCTGGAAACGATTAAACTTAAACTGTCTTGCGATTCGAAGCTGGAACTTTTTTCTTTGGCAAAAGAATTTGAAAAATTTGGATTGCTACCGTAGTCTCTACGGTGTTTTTTATTCCCGCTCAACTGCTAGCATCAAAGCTTATTAACTAGGAGATATCTTATGGAACCAGTTCCGTCCGAATACGTGTATCAAATTTCCGACGAGGAAAAATGCCAAAAGCTCAAGAGCCATTTTCATGCGTTCTTTTCGATGTACTGCAATCAAAAATTCGAGCCGGTCGACGGCCTTCAGCGCTACGTATCGGGGGCTCCTTCTCCCTTTCTGAATGTCATTGTCGGTACGCCTGAAAAACCCTCAGACGCGTGCATCGAGAAGCAGCTCGGTTATTTCAGCGATTTGGAGCTCCCTTTTGTCTGGTATGTCGACCAGAATTCCGATGCCGAATTCAAAGCAAAATTGATCGAGCATGGATTCCAGGATATCGGGGTTTTTCGAGGGGTGATAGGGCCCTTGGGTAAACTGGATGATCCGGAAATACCCGAGGGATGCATCATTGAACTTGTCGAAACGGAAGAAGCTATGGAGGAGTTCAGCGAACTTGTTTGCCCCACTTTTGGAATGGAAGGCAAAGCCCGGGAACTCTACAAAAAAGGATTATGGGCCCTTGCGAACACAAAATCTCGGGCAATGTTTCATTGGGTTCTTAGAAAAGAGGGGAAAGTCGTTTCCGCAATTTCTACTTATATCGTGGGAGATCTCGTCAGTTTTTGGAATGGAGCCTCTGTCGCGGATGTTCGCCGTCAAGGGCTTAGCACAGTACTTCGGAAAGCAGCGTTGAAACACGCTGCGGCAAGGGGCTGCCATTTTGGCGCTTCCTACTTGATGTCGGAGGGGCTTGCCTTTGGGATCTGCAGCAAATTTGGCTTCGAAACGAAATGGAATTTCAATGCATTTCTTTCTCCACAAAAATAATGGGATTACAAAGCTGAGTGGTGAGTCAACACTGAGTTCAATTAGTCGTGATATTTCTTGCAATATTTTTCCACGTTTTTGATGGTTTCGAGTAGATCTGGTGTCCATTCAATAACTTGAGTGTAGATCTCGTGAATGTGGCTTGGTGTGTATTCATGCGAAATGTTGTTACGCAAATCACGAATATTTGCAAATGTATTAGCGGAAGCAATAAGTCCTTTTTTCTCAGCCCGGTTAACGCGGTCTCTGATTGTGCCAGGCAGATCGAGAATTTCAATAAGACGAAATATTTTTTGGATTAGAATATCGCTTAAGCGTGCAAATCGGCTTGTTAAACCTTCAAAATGATCCTGTTCTTCAAGAGTATAATCTTTTTTGACTCCAATTTCTTGACATCGTTGGTAAGAACGAGCTAGGATTTTTCCTGCTTCATTTAAAATCGCTAATTCTTTTTTCAATAGTTCGATTTGTTCATTTTGTCTCATAAAAGCACTCCGGTTTTAAGAGCTATTTTTACGAATGGATCTGTATCATTCTGAGCAATTAAAATGTCAATTTTCTGCTCTTCCATTTTTTCAAATATTGCCATTCGAATTGAACGGGCGTCACGCTGAGTCAAATGTTCCGATAAAATCAAAAGATCGATGTCGCCACCTCGCATTTGATCATTCACTCTTGAACCAAAAAGGTAAATCCGGGCTGAAGGATCTAAACGTGTTATGGCTGATTTTATGATATCGATTTCTTCTTTTAGCAGACGCATAATTAGTATCCGAGTCTACCAAATTGTTGATTAAAATTCCATGCTGCCCGTCTCCATAGCAGGAGGCCTGACCTTAACCTGTATTGAGCTTATGCCTTCTTGGTATTTCAAAAAAGAAAATTACTTTCAATGCTCATCCATAAAAATTTCTTGCGGGTTAAATAAATTTTTTCGTAAGCTCCTCGCTCGAACTTTTTAAAATCTTAACTGGGTTTTGATATGCAAGCGAGTTTCACTGTTCTCCCTCCGACACCTGTGGTTTCTCCGGCGGCCCAAAATTTATGGGGGAGGTGGGGCGTTAGGACCGCATCAATTGCAACAACTGCCCTTTCTCTTGCTGGGCGGCTTGTAAATTATGCTCCCTGGTTGAATGGCGTGAGTAGCCTCGGAGTCGGTCTGGGTGTTCAGGCATTCGTCGATTCTTTTTGCACAAGAAAACAGATTTCTCGTTGGCACAGCATCACAGGAACTGCAACCGGAGCGTTTGCTATGCTAGCGGCAACACAGGTGTATGACAATGTGACAAACGTTGATGTGCAAGGAGCTATGACCGCTGCGATTGTTGGCTGTTTGGGTGCACAAGTGGCGATGTACGTTAAGCAAGCGGTAGAACATCACTTTCTCCGAGTCGTTGAAAACACAACGGTTACGGCTCGGGGGACTTATCAAAGGGTATCTAGCGGTCCTAAAGTTCCTACGCTAGCTTCCCTCGAAAAATTTCGAGAGATCTTCCTTGGACAGAACGGTTCTGATTGTTTCAGAGTAGTGGGAGCTGGTGTTGCGGGGACGGTTCTCTGCTTTACAACAGATCCGGTAACGCGTGGGATCGCCTTTTTCTTCCTTCTTTATTACCCAGCAGCCATCGCTGGAGGGAGAGTTGCTACGCATCTCGACAACAGGATTGCCCAGGCAAATGGGCCTTCAGAGTGGCGTACTGTGAAGGTGGGTATTAATACAGTCGCTTTTATCTATCCGGTGTGTTTTGTCACTACGAATTATGTAGGTTATTTTCCCTTTTTAGGAGGTGCAGTTGGATTCCTCGATGAATTTTTGATTCGATGCATCGTGAATCGTCTTCAAAATGTTCCAATCTCTAAATTGGAAGAACTGAGGCCTTTGGCAAGAAGTTTGGCTCGCCGGGTGAGTGAAGTGGGGATTCCTGTAGTTGTGGCTACCGCTTTTGGAATTTGGCAAGTGGGGTGGGATCTCGATGATCAGGACAGCCAAATTGCATGTGGCATGATGACAGGGAGTTTTGTAACCGTTTACGGCGCTTGCAAAATGAAAAATTATATCTGGGATCGAGACACGAGAATGGCTCAAAATGGAGCTCTTTCCCTCCGCACCAGGGTCCGAGATCTGGCGATTTGTCAAATGAAGTTTACGCCTCGATGTTTAGGGGTCTCAATCCCGATTTACTTCTTCCTGATTACAAACGCCTTAAAAATGGATGATCAGGATTTAGAAGGGGAAAGCCAAGGCCATCGTTTTCTCATTATGGCGGGTTACACGGCTCTCGGGGCCGGTACAGCCTTTGAGCTCGATCGTAATTCAGAGCATGGGGTCTGGCATACACTTCCTCTTGGCGCCCTTCTGATGGGTACCAGGACCTTTGAGCAGTTAGTAAAAGGGGAGATTTCATGAGTGCTATCTCCCAAAATAAGGCCGTTTTTCAATTTTTGAAGGTGGCAGCACCGCCTATCACTGCAAAACAACTCACGCAGGGCTTGTCAGACCTGGATTGCAGAATTTATCGTTTCATAAGCCGCCTCATCCTTTTTTTTGGTAGACACAATGTGGCTCCTTTGAGCAACAAACTGGACTCTACTCTTGGGGCAGAATTGGTGAAAGCCGATCAGGTGTATTACGAGATTCAAACTCACCTAGGTGTAGAGTATGATGAGGAGAATTTCCCGTGGACTGCGCAATGGATGCGTGAATGCTGCCCTGTATCTTTTGGCCAAGAGCAGTTTTTCAGCGCTCTTCAAAAGGACGTTTATGAGAGCTTGCCATTTTTGCAGCATGCTCGTTGTTCTTCTCATTGCGATTTGACTCAGCTGCAGCAGTTGCAAGCCCAGAGAATTAAGGCGGTAACGCTCTTCAATCGATGTCTCGCATTGCCAGATGCTACCTTGACAGAAGATGAGAAGCTTTCGGTTACGCAAGTTGTGTTTACTGCCGGAGCTATGAGTCGAAATCACCGGCCCGTCTTTTATGCGGAGGCTCTACAATCTTGGGCGCAAAAAAAACCGGCCTATCGCCAGGCTCAAGAGCGGTTGATGAAGCAGTTGGAGGTAACTCATTGGGTAGCAGGAGAGCAGCCTCCTGGACAGCATGCAGAAGTAAGCAAAGCGATTACTTTTCAAGAAGCTTTGGTAGACGAGACGATCAAAGAAATGCAAACCGTTTTTGGCGTGTCTTTTACTCCTGAATTAATGGCCTATTTATCCAAGCAATTGCTTAATGAAACACTCCGTATAGATCTCGAATTTTTTCTGGGGCACCTGAAGAAAGCGAGAGTTGGGGCATCTGCCTCCATTCTATCAGTGCTCGAAATGGTCATGGAGTTAAGTTGGGCAAGTCCTGAGTCTAAATCGTTTCTTGCATCTCTACAGCTCTATTTTCATGTCCTTGCCTTTTATCAGGCGGAGAAAGGGAAACATCAAGACCTTCTTGAAATGTTGATCCATCGATCTAGCAGTTGGGATTTAGAGGCTTTTCATAAATGGACCGTGGATAATCGCTTAATAGCAGGAAATTCTTTTGCAAGAGCATGGGAACGTATACATCCACTCCAAGAACAAATGCACCCAAAGCGCAGTGATCCGTTTTTATGGCCTCTTCTTGCCTTTGCCATTCAAACCCAAGATGCAGATCGATTTATTGCATTGTTTATGAAAATTTCGGAAGATATGTCTCTTATCTCCGCTGAACCGTTGATCCCAGAGCATTTTTTTGAAGTCCTCTCTCTATCCGAGGCATATTTTGCCGATCGAAATAGTCTATTGACGGAACGTAAAGAGGCTGGAAATATTGTGATTGCGTTGAATCAGCGCTATTCTTTTTCTATCTTGGAGCTTTTCTCGCTCTATTTAGAAATGGTAGGACTACACATCAAGAAAGAAGATCATATTCCAAGAGCCACGTCTCAGATGATTCATAAACTGGAATCATTGTGCGGTACGCTGGGCAAAGAAGAGATTTATTACCTTTATCGATATCATCCGGATGTTTCTACCCACTCTATGGAGAGGCTCCATGCGCTGAAAGCTCGCTTTCTCCGTTCAAATCGAGAAGGATTTGTCTTAGATCAGTCTTTGGTCCGAGAAATTTACGAGGGGGTCATTGCGTTTTGTCGACAATTCGCATCTTCCGCAGCCGAACGAGAGGACAGACAAGCTCCATTCATCAGCTCAATGCAGAATTATTGCATTACAGCCTTTTTCCCTCCTATACAACCCTTGGCCGACTCTTTTAGAATTTGCGGGCTCAGTGTGAATGAAGGGATTAGATGGGCATCCAGTCATTTGGTGAGCCATTTAGGACAATACCGCCCTTTGTTCAAGGGGAGTCCTTTGGCGATCTATACACATTGGGATATAGTAGGGGAGCGCCCTATTTTCTTCATGAGCTGCTCCCATTTGGCCAAACGTTCAGCGAGTTCTGCTTTTATCGAACTAGAACTGCCATGGGGCGGTTTCCTTCACTCTCCCCGCAGTCGCCGTTATTCTGGGAATCAGACAGATTTGATTCCTGATAAATCAATCCTTTCCTCTCAAGCAGCGCCCGTTTCGACCTCCAGCAGTAGTAGTAGCTCTAGTACGGCGCAACCAAAAAAACGGTCTCATGCAAGGAGTCTGACCGTGTTCACATCAGCGGCCCTTATTCCACAGCAAGACACACGCGATATGAAAAGGCGGGCTCTTTTTAGCTACCTCTATACCCTTCTTCCTGTTTTTAACGAGGAGACGAGTGGGGATCAACCCCAGGCAGAGGAGCAAGCCAAAGTCTTAGAGGGTTACATAGGGGTTGCAGAAGGACTGGCGGAGATAATGAAGGAATATCCTGGCTACATAACTCCTGAAGAAGGAAAAAAGATCTGGGAGTTTGTTGCAAAAGTGAAGGTGACCTATCGAAAATTATTTCTATCTCAAACTCTCTCATCTGAGCCAGATATTGATTGGGGCACCCAACATGCATCAAAAGTTGTGAACGCAAATGGGGCGAGAGATATAATGGCAACTCCCACTCCTCTGCCAACGGAAAAAGAGACGCCCTTTTCTGGCCTGGCGCTGGATCCTAGCCTTACCCCTACACAAATCGCATCGCAAGGATTTATTTTTCCCACACATCCTCGAGGTTCTCTTTTTCCAAATTTAGCAGAAATCGGACGTGACATGGAGTTTTATATTCCCGATGCTAAGGAAACCGCGATCGAGGCATTGCGCCCCCATTTTTCTCAAAAGACAGATACATATCGTGAGACGAAGGTGAATTTAACGGTGACTGATGGAAAGCAGAAGAGAATCTATCCTATTTCACATTCCGTCCAGACATTGGACGATCTTTTACCTGCGGAAGATGACGGGGTCTCTTTAGCAGGTCTGAAAAAGAAATGGGATGAGAGAGCCAGGCCTTTAAGTGAATTGGAGGGGGGGACTTTTGTTACCTTGGAAATCCATGAACGATCTAAAATTGAAAGCCGGCCGATTCGTATTCCTCTTTTCTATACAAAAGAGGTTCTTCAAAATGCGAGTCTTTTTTGGCAATACTTTGATTATCACAATCTTATTTTAAAGGCGCGTTGTTATTATGAAATCGAGTATTCTCGAAAAAAAATGCTAGCGATTGAGGCTACCCCAAACTCATCCTCTGTTTTCATCTACCCGCAAGAGGGGAGGGGGGCTGATGACAAATCTGAAGCAGAATAGCCCCCCAGCCCATTATTTTGCTGGTTTTTCGCTGCTTTTGCCACCTGGATAGGGGGAAAAGTGCTCATCATCTTCTGCGCTTGTACAGCTGCTCAAACTGAGAGCTGCTAAAAATAACAATACGAATTTTGCCATGTGATATCCTCCTTTGCGGTAAATCCCGCAATTCCCTTTGCATACCTGACGGGACAAAAAGCGGCAAGAGCTCAAAAAAAATAGAATTGCTTCAGAGCTGTTACAGCTCTACAGGGGAGGGATTATCCCGGATAAAAACTCCCGGGGAGAAAATTTTGTCGAATTTCTCAATGAACTTCTGCATATCCAACCGTTCCTTCGGATTTATGGCAAGCAACTCTAGGGGAAAATTTTTGGATGGTGGATTTTATAGAGGCTAAAACTTCATCGGAGCGAGACGGGAAGCTTGTTAATTCTGGGAATGCCTCTAGAAACTTAGCATTAAATTGGTCCATACTCCAACGAGCTTTTGGATCTACAGAAAGCAGCCCTTGTAATAGAGGTATGTATTTATGATCTCTGCCATGGAATATAATTGCCCATTCAATATCTTTTTTATAACCATCTTTTATATCGGATTCGGATTGGCCTGGGCAATATTTTTTATATTCCTCGTAAGAAATGAGAGGCTCACCAGTAAGTAATTCAAAAGCCTTGCACCCGAATGTCCATGCATCTGAGTGTTCCTTTGCCATTTTTTTTAACGACGGGAGTATTTCCTCTTCTGAAAGATATTCGCCGTGTTTTATAACAGATGGAGGGTTGGCATCCAAAGATTTATGTTCTTTAATCAATACCGGAGTTAATTCAGGCATTATTTGGGCTAGGATACTGCTTGAATCTTGATGTTGAGCTAATCGTATTTTAAAACTCTCTTTGTTGATCCAAACGTCGTATTGTTTTTCCTTCTTTGAACCATTCTCCGTTGGGAGAGTCTCAGAAACAGTCTGTTTAAAAAAATTGGGATTGATCGAGATGAAAAATCTTCTGATTTCGGAAAAGATCTGTAGAAGACGGCTTAGAAGACTGCTTCCTTCCCTCTCCCAGGCAGGTCGATCCACTATTACAGCTACTCCGTAGCAATTTCCATTTGAAGCTGTAATGAAGATTCTGTCCGTTTTTTTTGTCCCCGATGATTCCCCCAGAACGGATTTAACAGCCTCCTCACCACTTTTATAAAGCCCAGATATACATAGCGTATTTAATGTCATATTATCCATTAATCATATGTTTATATTATAACAAATCTGTTTAAATATAAATTAAAGGTATAACGAATATTGGTTACTGAATAACTGGCTTACTGTTAACTAGTTGTGACTATACCTAAACAACTTGAAGAGTTGGGAATTTGACAAGGAGGCTCCCCAGAATTTTTGTCCGGAGCGAGCTGGCCTTGCCTAAGGCCAAGGCGCGAGTGAGGACAAAAATTATGGGGCAAAGCCGACGCAGTCAAAAACCAACTCTTCAAGTTGTTTGGGTATAGCCCTAGTACTTAATATGGAAACGGGTGTTCGCGAGCTTTAGGATCGCGGCGACTGCTGCCTCGGCGTCGGGGCCTTCGGCTTCAACGGTGATTTTGGCCCCCCTCTCAGCGGCGAGGAAGAGGATGCCTAGGAGCGATTTGGCATTGACCGTTTCGTCTTTGTAGGTGAGGGTGATTGCCGCGTCGAAATTCGCAGCGCATTTGACGATTTCGGTGGAGGGACGGGTGTGAAGGCCTTTATCGTTGAGTACGGTGAAGACGGCTTTACTTTTGGGAAGGGTCGTTTTTTGAGTCATGCTCTTATGGGGTTGGTAGTATGAGGCAGTTGCAGAACTTCCCCACCCAGGAAAATCGATGATTTTGACGCCTATTGCAAGAGCCGGCTTGCCGGCTCGTTCTGTTCCGGCGATGGACATCTCAGGGGAGAAGGCGAGCCGGAACAGATGCAATGGGCGGCAAAAGGGCGGTTTTCCTCTAGGCGGGGAGTTTTGCAATTGCCTCAGTATGAGTTACCACTCTTGAGGGTTATTTTTCAAGAATTTTGATGCTGCCATCGCTGTAGCCGACGATGACTCTCCCGGCATAACCGAAGAAAAATCCGGTATCGACAACTCCAGGAATGTGAATTATTTTTTCATGGTCTTGTTCGGGCGCGAGGGGAGGAATTTCGAAGAGGATATCGAAGAGGAGATTGCCATTTTCTGTGATGAACAGCGTTTTGTCCTCGTTGAGCCGCCAGCGTCCCTGATACCCAAGGTCTTCCAACTTTTTCCGAGTGGAGGGGGAGCCGTAGAAAAGGATTTCGACGGGAAGTTTTCCTCGCCCCACTGTGGGGACAAGCTTCGTTTCATCGACGATGACGACCATTTCATCGGAAGCAGATGCGAGGATTTTTTCCCGGACGTGGGCGCCTCCTCCTCCCTTGATCATCCTCTTTTTGGGGTCGATCTCATCGGCGCCATCGACGGTGATGTCGATGCGGGGGGCTTCGTTGATGTCCAGGACTTCGATCCCGCCCTGCCTAGCCTGTTCGGCCGAGGCGCGGGAGCTGGAGACAGCAGTGATATTGAGGCCGTGCCTGCATCGTTCGATCAGGCTATCGATAAAGCAGGTGGCCGTTGAGCCCGTGCCTAGCCCCACGATTTGACCATCTTTAATCCACTCCGCAGCCTTCTGGCCCGCCGCTATTTTACCCTTTTGCATGCCCACCTTCATTCTCGTTGATTTAAAGGTAGCATTTTAAATCAATTTTCGTTATTTTTTTTCAGGACTCTAGTCCAGTAAAGGAGGTTTCTAGCATGATAGACGAGAAGAAAAATGGCCGGCGATTTGCGAAAGAAAGCGATCGAATCAGAAGAGCCCGAGAAAAACTTTTGGCTCGGTGGAATGAAGAATCGAAATTGATTAGCCCCGAAGCGCTAAGCGAGATTAAAGAGAAGATCAAAAACCAGTACCATCGGAATACGGGGATTCGGACCCGGGTCACCGAGGTGGACAAGCCGCTCCGTTTATTCGCTCAGGGTGAGGGCGTTCAAGTGTCAGCTAGTTCGAAAGTAAAAGCTGTTCTGGAACGGGTAAAGCAGGAATTCCAGCAGAATAAAGAGGCGATGGATCGCCATCTGGGCGTCCCGCCTGTTGCTTAAAACATAGCTTTTGTCCTATTATATTGGCCGTGAAAAAGAATATCATTGATTGCCTCCAAGAGCGTGGATTCATCGAATCGATTACGAGCGATGAACTTCGTGAACTAGCCACCCGGCCTCTTAAAGTTTACCTCGGTTTCGATCCTACGGCAGACAGCCTTCACTTGGGCCACGTCGTGGGGATTATGGGCCTTGCCTGGTTCCAAAGATATGGCCACACGCCCTTTGCCATTCTAGGCGGCGCGACTGGTCGCATCGGCGATCCTTCCGGCAAAAGCCTCGAGCGCCCCATGTTGGATGAGGCTCTCCTCAAGCACAATGTCGTCTCTCTTCGCGCTTTTTTTGAAAAAATTCTTCCCACCGACGCAGGTCCGAAACCGGTCATTCTAGATAATTACGACTGGACTTCCCCCATCTCCATGATCGATTTTTTGCGAGATGTTGGCAGACATTTCCGCGTTGGAACGATGATCGCAAAAGAGATGGTGCGTGCGCGGCTTAACTCCGAAGAGGGGATTAGCTATACCGAATTTAGTTATCAGATCCTACAGGCTTACGATTTCCATTATCTCAATCTTCACCACGGTGTGACGGTTCAATTGGGCGGAAGCGACCAATGGGGCAACATCACTGCCGGAACGGAACTCAATCGAAAACTCGGTGGCCCGCAACTTTTTGGGTTGACCTTTCCGCTTCTCACTCGCAGCGATGGAAAAAAATTCGGCAAGAGCGAAGGGGGCGCCGTATGGCTCTCTCCCGACAAGCTCACGCCTTACCAGTTTTTCCAGTACCTCTATGGCATTCCCGATGTTGACGTGATTCGCATGCTCAAGATGCTCACTTTTCTTCCCCTCGAAGAAATCGGCGAGATCGAACGGAGAATGCAAACGGCCAATTATGAGCCAAATTCGGCGCAAAAACTCCTTGCCTCTGAGGTTACTCGTTTCATTCATGGCGAACGAGGGTTAGAGGCTGCCCTTCGTGTAACTGAGGGGATGGCGCCAGGTGCAAAGGCAACACTCAATGCAGAAGTTTTGTCCGAGCTAGCAAAAGACATGCCGAACGCCGAGTTGCCGAAAAATGAAGTCGTCGGACAAAAATATGTAGATGTCGCAGTCAAAATCGGTCTATTGCCGAGCAAAGGGGAAGCGTCGCGGCTGATCAAAAACGGAGGCGCATATCTCAACAACGAGCGGGTCGAAGATCCCGCGCTTGTCTTAACGGAAGAAAATCTAGTCGATTCGCAGTATCTCATCTTGAGCGCCGGGAAAAAAAAGCGCATCCTCGTCCGCGTTCTTTTGCACGATCGACAAAATTTTATTTGAAAATTAATCGACAATCATTATTTTGAACTCGTGAACCCCCTTAAGTCTAGGTGTATACGCCTGTAAAATTGGGAGAAAATTTGAGCCTGGTTCATCGGAAGCAATGGTTGCTTACGAACGCTCAAATAAGGAGATAAACAGCTTGTCTGAAAATACTCCAGATAAGACAATGTCGAAAACCGAAGCAAGGAGCCTAGATATGGCGACAATCACAAAAAAGAAGCTGATTCAAAACATTTCTCAAGCAAGAGGTCTGCATCCGAATGATGTTCGAAATGTAATTCAGGCTTTTCTTGATGCCATGACTGATACTCTTTCTCAAGGTGATCGATTAGAATTTCGCGATTTCGGGGTTTTTGAAATTGTCGAGAGGAAACAAAAAATCGGACGCAATCCTAAAAATGCTGCGGTTCCGATCGTAATTCCAGCTCGCAAAGCTGTGAAATTTACTCCTGGCAAGAAAATGCGAAAGCTGATTGAATAGCTCTAGCTTTTAGGCTATAATTTTATGCTTGTCGCGAATCCTTGGGCTGAACATTTTAATCATTTCGAGGCTGATGAATTTCGGCCTCTTCTTGATTCGCAAGATGCCGTAGA
>Ga0206988_1079_pt1 | contig 24757 bp, 23 predicted proteins | sample Alteio_BWMinCont_12_FD_153263 | JGI IMG/M metagenome (GOLD analysis project Ga0206988, IMG submission 153263) | Enriched cells from forest soil in Barre Woods Harvard Forest LTER site, Petersham, Massachusetts, United States -... | ecosystem: Environmental > Terrestrial > Soil > Temperate forest >... | reverse complement strand
TGTTCACTTATGACCTCTTGAAATTCCACCATCATCAAACAAATTAAAATCGCGGCGCCCATCATACAATCAGGCTGATCCACGTATATTTGTATAGTTTCGATAGGCTTATGTTGCTGGTAGGAATAATAGCTGCTCATGATATGACCTCCTTAATATGTTGTCAGCGTCCATCAACAGATTAACAAACGAACATTAAGAGCTGCTTAAAAATTAGGGGTCACATGATAAGAAAAATAGTTTTAACTTATCATGTGGATACAAAAGCGGGGTGAAATTTTATGAACTGAAATGCTTTAGCTGTAACCATTCGCTCCATGATGTTTTAAATCTATCCTTATTTTCACGCGCATAATCATAAAATTTTCGCAAGAAATCCATACGCGCCTCTGCTGCCTCACGCTTAAATGATTTCGCGTTCGGCATCGCCGTCAGGTCTTTCCCACCTATTGCTTGCTGGCGCGCAAGGATCGCTGCAAATGTAGTATTTTTCGCATTTTTCATCATATCCACCATCACCATGGCAGTCGTTGTCCGACCAACACCCGCATGGCAGTGAAAAAAAACCCATTGATGCGCTGGTAAGTGTGTGACGATTTGAATAAAACGATCTGTTTCACGATTGCTGGGCGCGTGAAAATCTTGTACGTATACACGGCGGTAACGCAAATGATGTTTATATAAAAGTGCCTCCTCAGACAACACTTCCCGCACCACAAATTCAATCGGCTTAATGCTAACAATCGCCCCATCCACTGATTTACTCAGTACGCGATCAACGATCACGTGTTTTTTCATACTGAGTGCCGCTAAACGTACTCGTTGGTCTTTATTGATTTGATTTGGCGTTTTATTCGCATTTGCCGCATCTTCATACCCATACCAACTGATGGCACTACCATCTAAAAAACCATGTGACTCTTCACGTAAATCAATCACGGTAATGTGTTTCGCATGTAATTGTTGCAGTATTCTCTTCAACCCTAATTCAGAAAATTGAGCGCCACCTGCGATATGTTGTTCGGGTAACACACGAAAATTCCTAGGCAGTATTGGCGCATTACGCGCATCCAGCACCAAGTGCACACTACTATCATTTGCTCGCGTAATAGGACTTAACAGCATCATCGCCAATAAGCACATCATTTTTAAACAATTTTTTAATAATCTCATAATGAAAAATCCCTCACTGCCTTCAGCGAAAAAGCGATACTACGCCTGTTTGACGGCATACCCTAGCTATAGCTCTATGGGAGACATAGAGAAAGAATAAAAAGTTGTCATTAAAACCTAAATGTGTATAATTTGCAAACAACACAATAATAGTATACACAACATGAGGCTTACCGCATGGCTCAGCGCAAACCTGTATTTAGGTCAGACCCCAAACGTAAAGCAGACCAAATTGGCGATGATAGCGACGACATGTCACCCGCTTCCAAATTACCAAAAATTGCTACGCCTGAATCCAATCTAGTTAGCAGTATAGTATCGAATAATACCAAAGAATTTACTGCAAACTTAGCTTTATACCTGCAGCATGAACGGTTTTCATTAATCCGTGACTCATTTATAAAGATTGCACGTTCTCCGTTTATTAAACACTTGGTTGAATTGCGTCGCACAGACATGATGAATGACATATTGAACGCATTGATTGATATCAAAGCTCGGTCTCTCCCTTATGGTGATCTCATCAAACAAAACCCGGATTCGCCAATCAATCTAGCGTCAGCAAAAAATGCCCTGGCAAGAATATTGATTCAGCAGATAACCGGTGAAAATCGTGAACGCATGATCCCGTTTATCACTGCATTCATAGAAAATTTTGAAGTTAAATTAAATTTGAAAAATTATTTTTGGGGGGATATTAAGGGTTCTGTCGAATATACAATGTACAATTCCTCTAATCACTTATTCAGGGAACTCCATCTTTTCGCAACTTCCAAAAACAATTTTTTTCATCAAATTTGTTTTACTTTGTCGGCATTAATCAAGAATAATGAAGAAATTCCAGACCTTGAATCCCTCATTCCTGATTTAACATTCAATGCACGTACTCTTGATAATGCAATGGATCAATACGAACTGATACAATTACTATTCGCAGTCACACAAAAACCTCGTGTACTTCATGTTGCGAAAATAGATTCCTCGCGGCTGGCTGCTGATACAATCAATTTACTACTAGAGAGTGGATACACTCTATCATTGGAAACATGCCCCTCAACAATGTTGGCGGAATGGGGACAGTTTAGCGCATACAGGCGCGTAGTGACGAACGCTCCTGACATTGACTATTGTCGTGATTTAATTACATGCTTGAGGGCCTTAAACAATAGAGGGGGAACCCTCATCCCCATCCTTACGCCAACCTATTGTGAATTAATAGTATTCTTGCTTAGTAAACTCGACGAAATATCATGGCAAGGTCACATTGAAATTCTTGGGCCACTTGTAGCTCTAACAAGGCAGCATGATTCCCAAGCTCTCTATGACATTGTGCCTCTCGCCCTCGCACTTGAATTGAAAATAAAAGCATCTTTTTCCTCTTCGAGGGAATTTAATAAATATTATCACTTCTTCGTATCGTTACTGGAGGATACCTATCCCCCTCCTGTTGCGCCTGAATCATTCAACAAAATAAAGCTGTTGCTACTTGAGTTTACTTGCAGAAAATCGAATAGCGCCGCGCTCTTACTCGACATTATTTTTAAAAACGCCAATAAAAAGCAGTTAGATAGCGAAAAAGCGCCTCTCATTCAATTCTTGTTAGAGAATAAAAAGCTATCGCATCACGACTTGCAAGAATATGTCTTGAAAAATTTGCAGACTAACGCTGGTCGTACGCGTTGTTTTAACTTAATCGAATGTTTAAGACGGAGTGCTTATGCGTTAAGCCAATCCGACAAAAATGGCATGACTTTACTAGAAAATTGCCTGGTAAACATTGCTAACGCTCCCGATTCCTATAAAGATAAAGAAGATCTGTGCGCTTCCCTTTTTCTTGCCCTTGAAGGAACTATCAATATCAAACAACCGAATAGGTTTCAATTTAAAGACCGCAATATGTCTATCTTACAACTGATTAATGAAGAACCTTCATTAGCACAAGCACGGGCAGAGATGCTTAACATTCCAGCATTCCGCCATGCTGTGCAGCTAGATGCAAGAAGAGATCAGATTGCCGTTCTTGTTCACTCAAAACAGCCGCGCAAAATAGATGAAGACAAACAAAGCACTCACTCCGCTGGCGTCCATAAATCCGTCAGTGAATCTGCGCAAAGATTATTTAAACGATACTATCCAGATTTGGCAGCACCTAGCCAAATTACGGAAGATGAAATTGTGACTCAAGTTAATAAGCTTTTTTATATCCCCATTTGTATCGCAATTACAAATGAATTTCGCGTACGATTAGAAAATAAGTATGCCCGTTACACAATCATTCCACAAGAAATCAGGACACAGATGATCGATGACAGATTGAGCGATTTTAAATTAATTCACTTTTCTCACATTCGGAATGCCGACGTATTAGAAGGTATCGCAAATTATCCGTTATTGCTCGCATGCAATTTATTTAAGTTTTGTTACAACGAACATAAAGAGTTTATTGACCCAGTATCAAGCATCAACTTGCGTTTGGTTTTTGTATTAGCATTGAAAGCACTCTATGACGATACCATCTTCAAGACTGAAGATCACCGCCAAAGTGAATTCAGATTATTTGCGAACCATTTGGCATTGTTGGACAGAGAATATGGAAATCGCCCCTCCTGTCCCAGCGGTGTATTCAATGGTAGCGTAGAGTTCTTTGATGGTAAGCACCCAGATGTTAAAATTGTCAGAATTAGCGGTGAAAATATTTTGTTTTATATTAGAGATTTTTTTGAGGGACTATTTGAAAAACTCCCGCCATTCGAAAAAAATCAGCTGGCAAACACCGCCAAGCAATTAAACAGATTACCGCCAGAATTTGTTGCCCAACATAAAGCGGCTTTTTACCAATCTGTGGCCTATGCGATAGAAGGTGCATACATTGCTAAAGACTTGGTTGATATATGGTTTGATGAAATGACTGGAGTAAATGTGCTGTTTCAGTTTCCAGCTATTAAAAACTTTATACCCGATCTGACAGCACCAGGCCCGCATGGATTATTTGGTGCTTCTCTGACGGCTAACCAAGCGCAAATTATAGATGCGATGGATATTGATACTCCGCAGATATAGCCTGGATCTGACGGAGTTTTGCCATGCAAGCCTATTATTGCAAAATGGCATCGCTAATGCCATAATGAGACTCAAAATGGCATCGCTAATGCCATTGTTTAATATGGGCTCATTTTATGTTGTTGATTAATAGAGTTTTTCAAATACCGGGGCATTCCTGCTTTCTCTTAGGACCTCGAGGTACTGGAAAATCAACACTGATTCATGAGCGATATAAAGATGCGCTTTGGATTGATTTATTAAAACCAGATGTATTACGTACTTACCTCGCATGGCCTGAACGTCTCGAAGACCTTATTAAGGCCAATCCAAAGAGCTCGGTTATTGTAATAGACGAAGTCCAAAAAGCGCCTGAATTACTTTCTGTTGTGCATAGCTTAATTGAAAAGAAACTCGGCATACAATTTATCTTAACAGGTTCTAGTGCGAGAAAATTAAAGCGCGCAAGTGCAAATTTATTAGGTGGTCGCGCCTTAAAACGAACATTGCATCCATTCATTGCAGCGGAGTTGAAGAACGAATTTTCCCTCAATAGCGCGTTGTATAACGGAATGCTACCATTGCTTTATCATGAAAAAACCCCTCAAGATATATTACAAGCATATATAAGCCTTTATTTACAAGAAGAAATCCAAGCCGAGGGTCTAGTTCGTAGTTTAGAACAGTTTTCAAGATTCCTTGAAGTGAGTACTTTTTCTCATGCAAGCATTTTGAATGTCACCAATATTGCGCGTGACTGTGCCGTTAAACGCAAAACAGTTGAAAACTATATTGATATATTAGAGGAATTGCTTTTAGCATATCGCTTGCCTGTTTTTTCAAAACGTGCGCAGCGGGATTTGGCAGCGCATCCAAAATTTTATTTGTTTGATGCGGGGGTATATTATGCATTACGACCCAAGGGTCCGCTCGATCGTCCAGAAGAAATTGAAGGCGCTGCATTAGAAGGCTTAGTCGCTCAACATTTACGTGCCTGGAATGATTATAGCGGGGCTGAACATACTATAGGCTATTGGCGCACACGATCAGGTGTTGAAGTTGATTTTATTGTTTATGGACCGAAGGAAATGTGGGCAATTGAAGTTAAAAACTCAAAACGCATATCACCAAGCGATACTAAGCCGTTAGAAACGTTCTTAATAGATTATCCGATGGCAAAAGCAATTCTTCTTTATCGTGGGACGGAGCGCATTAGGCATAAAAATGTTTTGTGTATACCTTGTCATGATTTTCTTTTACAGCTTAAGCCCAATAAACCTATTTTAAATGAATAATCACCTGCGAGGATCACCATCACCTCATCAAATGCTTTTCAAACAATGCAATTTTAACCTGCATCTCATCCAATTGATCCAACAAATCCAACACCAGCGCAGCTCCCGCCATATTGATTTCCAAATCCCGTTGCAAACGTTGGACGGTTTTAATGCGCTGCAATTCATCCACATCAAATTCACGTTTCGTGACCGGTGTAGGCGCAGGTGCAAGAATACCAAACTCAATCAATTCTTGAATGAAATCCGGTGAACTCTGGCTAAGCTCAATTAATTCTTCCAAACCGAGCGGTTCTCTACTTGAATAATCTGCAATGATCACGATGTCTCGTTTTTTCATAGCGACCAATCCTTGCGAGGATTATATGGCATTGTTTGCGCCATTTTTTCATAAACCTGTTTCTGCTCCTCCGTCTTTGCCGGCGGCGTGTGTATTTGCACAATAGCGTATTGATCGCCAGGATGCGGCTTGCCCGGCATGCCGCGGCCTTTTAATCGCATTTTTTGGTTCGATTGTGAACCCGGTGGCAACTTAAGCCCTACTGGGCCGCCTAACGTTGGCACTCTAATGTCTGCGCCTAATGCTGCCTCCCAAGGCGCCACGGGTAGGGTGAGATACACATCACGGTTTTGCAGCGAAAAGAAAGGATGCGGCTGAATATCAATTTCTAGATAAAGATCCCCTGCCTGCCCACCACCGGCCCCAGGGCCACCTTGATGCGCAAGCCGTAAACGTTGACCCTGCTCAGCACCCGCAGGAATACTCACCTTAAGCGTGCGCACGCTAGAATGCATATTACTAGCTGCATCAATTTCGGGGATTTGTAATTGAAAGGTTTTAGTGGACCCATTAAACGCTTCTTCAAGTGAAATGCTGACTACCGCATGTTGATCAGTGCCACGCTGCTTAAATTGACCAAAGCCTTCAAAACCTCGTCGAGCTTGTCCTTGTCCGCGAGCACCAAAAATATTCGCGAAAAAGTCGCTAAACCCACCCAAATCTTCTTCTGTAAATTGCTGACCCCGGGCTTGTCGAAATTGTTCACCGCCCTGCCAGCCTGGTGGCGGACGAAACTCTTGCCCACTCTTCCAATTACTGCCTAGCTGATCATAAGCTGTGCGTTTTTCAGGGTCTTTTAATACTTCGTAGGCTTCTTGGAGATTTTTGAATTGATCTTCGGCGTTTTTTTCTTTGCTCACATCCGGATGATACTTACGCGCCAACTTGCGGTAGGCGCGCTTAATCTCGTCTGCAGTCGCTTTTCGATCCACACCTAATACAGAATAATAATCTTTATATTCCATGGGTAATGGTTATTTCTCTTCAGGCAAACGCACAGTCAACACATCGCATTTTGCGCCGTGTAAAATAGCGTTAGCAGTGGAACCAAGCAGCAATGACAATCCATGACGACCATGACTGCCGCAAATAATTAAATCAATATTTTTTTCTTCAGCCACCTGGAGAATTTTGGTTTTGGTGGGGCCTACTTCGACAAATTGATTTGTTTTCTCTACTTTCAATGTCGTGCCTAATTTTTCCATGGCTTGTTTGGCTTCCTCAATTAACTGGCCTTCAATATCTTCAATGCCAAGATACGCATAGCTGTAGCCAGGCAGCGGCTCTACCACATGAATCATGCTAAGCGTCGCATTGGTATAACCACGTAGCGTGCGAACTTTTTCAATGACATATTCGGTTTCATCAGTGAGGTCGGTTGCAAATAAAATGTGTTTGTACATAATCATCCTTATATGTTCAGACAGTTGCAGTTGCTTTGGTAAAAACAATTTTATCTTTCTTCAATCCAATTTGGATCATATCACCTGGGATAAATTTACCAGCCAGCATTTCCTGGGCCAGAGGATTTTCAACCAATTGCTGGATTGAACGTTTTAACGGCCTAGCCCCATAAACAGGATCATACCCCGACGTTACCAAATAATCCATGGCTTCATCGGCCACAGAAAGCCCATATTCACGTTCGGCCAAACGTGCCCGCAAACGATTAATTTGGATAACAGCGATTTTTTTCATTTGCTCTTCATCCAGCGGATGAAATACTACTATTTCATCAATACGATTAATAAATTCAGGTCTAAAATGGCTACCCACCACCCCTAACACTGCTTCTTTCATCGCAAAATAATCACCGTCTTTGGAAATTTTCTGTATCAAATCCGAACCCAAATTAGACGTCATGACAATCACTGTATTACGAAAATCAACGGTGCGGCCTTGGCTATCGGTTAAGCGTCCATCGTCTAACACTTGCAGTAGTACATTAAAAACATCGGGGTGTGCTTTCTCAATTTCATCTAACAAAATAACGCAGTAGGGTTTTCGACGCACATGCTCGGTCAAATAGCCGCCTTCTTCATAACCTACATAACCAGGCGGGGCACCGAGCAAGCGTGACACTGAATGTTTTTCCATAAATTCAGACATATCAAGACGAATGACGGCTTCTTCCGTATCAAATAAAAACTCAGCCAAGGTTTTACATAATTCCGTTTTACCCACTCCCGTTGGGCCTAAAAACATGAAAGAACCAATCGGACGATTGGGATCTGCCAGCCCTGCGCGCGAACGACGAATCGCGTTACAAACAGCACTCACAGCCTGGCTTTGACCAATGATGCGCTTATGTAGCGAATCCTCCATCTTTAACAATTTTTCTTTTTCACCTTCCAACATTTTTGAAACAGGAATATGCGTCCATTTAGACACGACTTCTGCAATTTCTTCATCAGTGACTTTATTGCGCAGCAATTGCAACTCTTTTCTCTTCCCATCTGTTGCTGCATCTGCTAATTGCTTTTCTAATTCGGGAATGCGTGCATATTGTAACTCGGCCATGCGTGTTAAATTATCAGAGCGGCGCGCCACGTCAAACTCCGCACGCGCTTTCTCTAATTCTGCTTTAATCGCTTGCGCATCTTGCAGCGAACCTTTTTCTGCCTTCCAAACGGTTTCTAATTTGTTGTATTCGCCTTCTAATTTTTTTAAATCTGTCTCTAATTTTTCTAAGCGTTTTTTAGAGCCTTCATCTTTTTCTTTCTTTAATGCTTCGCGTTCAATTTTAAGTTGGACAATACGGCGAGATAAGTTATCCATTACTTCAGGTTTCGAGTCAATTTCCATGCGGATATTGCTTCCTGCCTCATCGATTAAATCAATCGCTTTATCCGGTAAGTTACGGTCAGTAATATAACGATGCGATAGCATGGCAGCAGCCACAATTGCAGAATCGGTAATTTCCACGCCATGATGTAATTCATAACGTTCTTTCAAGCCGCGCAAAATCGCAATGGTATCTTCAACAGAAGGTTCCGTCACCAGCACGCGTTGAAAACGACGTTCAAGCGCCGCATCTTTTTCGATGTATTTACGGTATTCATCTAAGGTGGTTGCACCCACGCAATGCAACTCACCACGCGCGAGCGCTGGTTTTAACATGTTGCCTGCATCCATGGAGCCTTCTGCTTTACCCGCACCCACCACGTTATGCAATTCATCGATAAATAAAATTACTTGCCCTTCTTGTTTTGCGAGCTCCTTTAACACACCCTTCAAACGCTCTTCAAATTCACCACGGAACTTTGCCCCTGCTATCAATGCGCCTAAATCAAGCGATAATAACCGTTTAGTGCGTAGCACTTCTGGCACTTCACCATTCACAATGCGTTGCGCAAGCCCTTCAACAATAGCGGTTTTACCGACACCCGGCTCGCCAATTAAAACAGGATTATTTTTCGTACGCCGTTGCAGCACTTGAATCGTGCGGCGAATTTCCGCATCGCGGCCAATCACCGGATCTAACTTGCCTTTCTCTGCCATTGCTGTCAGATCAATTGTATATTTAGACAATGCATTACGTTGTTCTTCCGCATTAGGATCTTCCACCGTCTGTCCTCCACGTTCCTCATCAATGGCTTTTTCAAGTACCGATTTTGTCGCGCCGCCTTGCCGTAATATTTCACCTAGCGTGCCATTCTCTTCTAATGCTGCTAGCAAAAATAATTCGCTTGAGATGTATTGATCCTTGCGTTTCTGCGCAAGCTTATCCATCAGGTTTAACATTCGATTTAATTCATTAGAGATATGTACTTCACCACCCGCCCCTTCCACTTTGGGTAAACGGTTGATGGCCGTATCGATTTGCTTGCGTAAGTTTGAGAGATTGACGTTTGCTTTGGTCAGCAATGGACTGGTGTTGCCACCTTCTTGGTCTAGCAATGCTTTCATGACATGCACAGGTTCAATCACGGCATGATCTCGCCCCAATGCCAATGATTGCGCATCCGCTAATGCCATTTGAAATTTACTGGTAAATTTATCCATGCGCATGATGTGTTTCCCTCAAGCTATTCTAATAGAAATAGATGAGGGCATCAGCAAAAAATTCAAGCAACTGATTTTGGGTCGTCTGCGATTCGAACGCAGGACCAACAGGTTAAAAGCCTGCTGCTCTACCGACTGAGCTAACGACCCGATAAAAAATAAGATGTAGCAGAGCGGGATATATTACTGGTTATTTGGAAAAATTCAATATTAATTCCCTCTCCCCCTTAAGGTGCCTCTTAACGTGCCCGTGTGCGTGCCCGGTTTTTCTTTTAAGCATTCATAAATCCTGCTAGGAAAAACCGGGCACGCACGCGGGCGCGTTAAGAATCACTATATTATTGGATTATTTACCCTGTACATCACCCCAGAGGACTTTATGCAGCTGGATCTGCATTCGCACATTCAGCTGGTCAGATAAAATCCAATCAGCCAATAAACCCGGCGCTAACTGCTGATAACTGGGAGAAAATAATACCTGACAACTGTCGGTTAATTTGTATTTATGCAAACACTCTTTGGCCCACTCATAATCACCCTGATCACAAATTACAAATTTAAGCTGATCATGCGGCAACAAATGTGACATATTTTCCCAATGGTTTTTTTGAACTTCCCCGGAACCGGGTGTTTTAATATCAACCACCTTCACCACTCGCGAATCTACCTCTGAGACATCCAAGGCACCGCTCGTTTCAAGAGAGACTTCATACCCCTCATCACATAGCGCGCTCAACAAGGGCAAACACGCCTTCTGCGCTAAGGGCTCACCCCCAGTCACTGTAACATAGCGTGTGTTATATTTTTTAACCTCGGCCACAATCGCTCCCAGCTCATGCCAGTGACCGCCATGAAAGGCATAAGCCGTATCACAATACTGGCAGCGTAGCGGACAACCGGTTAAACGCACAAAAACGGTGGGCAAACCAACCGTACGCGTTTCACCTTGCAGGGAAAAAAAGATTTCTGTGAGACGAAGCTTGTGCACTACATAACCTCTAGTGGCCCGCTTCTTTAATTTGTTTTAGCTGTAGGGCAGCTAATTTCGCGGAACCTGAACCCGGGTATTCATTGATAACTTTTTTGAAAGCGGATTTGGCTTCTGACCACTTCACCTGTGCGGCATAAATCAGGCCAATTTTAAATTGCGCATCAGAAACGCGGGGGCTGGATGTATAACTTTTCACAACGGTAGTAAATTCAGTTAATGCTTGCTCATTTTTACCTAGTAAGCCGTACAATTCTCCCAACCAATAATGCGCATTCGAAGCAAATTGACCGGTGGGGTATTTTTTCAGCATCGCTTGCAGCGCATCCACGGCTTCAGTGTATTTTTTTGCTTTGATAAGATTATAAGCTGTTTGATAAATCTTTTGTTCTTCAGCTACATCTGGCTGCTGATTACTTGCAGCTGCAGCAGCAGGTTTTAAAGCTGCAAGCACGCGAGTAGTTTTTGCAGGTGCAGGTGCTGCTGCCGCCACCGTTTTTGCGGGAGTGGCAGCTTGCGGCGTCGTTGCTACCGCTGCAGGCGCGCTTTCTGGGGCAGCTTCTTTATTCATCGACAAACGTTTATCTAAATCTGAATACATTGTTTTTTGTTGGCTTTGCGCTTGCTGTAATTGATGCGTTAATTCATCTAATTGACCGCGCAGGGTTTGAACTTCTTGCTGCAAGGCTCCAACACGCGATGCTGCGCTATCTGTTTGCAAGGTCTTTACTTGTTCCTCTAAACGACGCACACGTTGGTCGCTGGCTGAAGAAGACATGGTAGGTGCAGGTGGCGCAACAGATGGCTGAGGACTAGGCTCAGATACAAAACCACTTTCCTGGCCTGGAGGCGGTGGCATCACATCAAACTGAGCTTGCTGTGGTTGCTGAGTTTGATCATTGCTTGCTTCCACATCTTGTTGCATGGTGTCTGCGTCAAAAACCGGCGCTTCTGCAAAAACAGGCATGGCACTGACTACACACATCGTCATGCCTAGTGCTTTCAACGCGCTAATTAATTGTTTATGACGCATAGTCCATAATCTCACTATTAATTTTGTGTATTAACTAACACACCGCGTCTATCAAGCTGATAATCAGATTCGGTATGACCGGTAGAAGCTAATTTTTCTGCACCGTAACTCACTACACGAACTTGTGAAGGATCCACACCTTTAGCAATCATTACTTCAGCCACAGACTTTGCGCGACGTTCACCTAAACCAATATTATATTCACGGCTACCGCGAGGATCAGTATGACCTTCAACCATTACTTTCTTATTTTGGCTGGCAATGACTTTCGCATTCGCTTCAATCGCTGGTTTATCCGCGTCGTGCACATTGTATTTATCAAAATCAAAATAATAGGTACGTTTTGATGCTATGCGACCGCCACCTGTTTTCTCTGATTGATCACCAAAATTCGATTCATCACCGGCACCAGATGATTGTGCTTCTGTATTATAAGAAGCATTCGCTTCATTAATCGCTGAGGCATCACGACGTTTATGCGCAGAACATGCCACCAAACCGACGGCTACTGAACCGACCAATACCACTTGCATCCATTTCTTCAAATTCATAACTAACCCCTTCTCAAAGCAATAGCCAAAAGTATAACCTGAAATGGTTTCTTATCAAATTAATTTAACAATCTAAACTAACTTAATCGTGCCCATGCCCGCGTGCGTGCCCGCACGCGGGCACGGGCACGATTAAGTCAGTGGTTAGAAGATTTCAGCCTACTAAAACGGTGACCAGGCAGGATCCTGTGCTTCCCCATTCCGCGCCGGCAACGTCAATTGCACCCGCCCATCCGAGGACACCATCCCGAGCACATTACGTCCACCCAGATAGGTATCATAAAGCACCATGCTTCCATTCGGGGCGATGCTAGGTGATGCGGTATCGTTAGGCGCACTGGTTAGCACCCGTATTGCTCCCGAATCCAAATCAAGAATAGCGATTTTATATAAACCAGACACGCGATGGATCATGGTGATGTGGCTACCATCATGGGTATAGGAAGCTCTGGCATTAAAGTCGCCATCAAAGGTCACGCGTGAAACCGATCCGCTGCCTAAATTGGCTTGATAAATTTGCGGGCCACCCCCACGGTCGGAGGTAAAGATGAGCGATCGGCCATCAGGCGACCAGGAAGGTTCGGTGTTGATATAAAAATCATGCGTGATTTGCTTTAAGCTTCCAGAGGCAACGTCCATCACATAAACATTGGGCGAGCCGCTTTTTGATAAGACCAACGCGATTTTCCTACCATCCGGTGACCACGAAGGTGCGCCATTAATGCCAGGATAGGCGCTGAGCTGCCGCCGCGCACCCGTTGCCACTTCTTCCACGAAGATGCGCGCATGCTTCTTTTCGAAAGAAACATAGGCAATTTGTTTACCATTTGGCGACCAGGCGGGCGACATAATGGGCTCGAAGGAAGATAAAAGAGGACGTGGGTTATAACCATCTTGATCAGACACTTCAAGAATATAGCGCGTGGGCTGGCCGGGGCTCCGTTGAACCACCACATAGGCAATCCGGGTCGAAAAAATACCGCGCACACCCGTAATGTGTTGATAAATGAGATCGCTGATATGATGCGCAACTGCGCGCAGCTCTAGCCCACCGACTGTGTATTGCTTGCTTAATACCACACTGGCCGTACCCGTTCCATTCAGCAAATCCAGCAATTGAAAACGCACGGCATAACGCCCGCCACCCAATGCATCTACTTTGCCGACGACCACATTATCGGTTCCTAACCGATGAAAATACTCACTAGACACCTGACTGGCATCGCTCGGCGACACGCTGAGCTCATTCCTGCTATACACTTTAAAACGGCCGCTGTGCTGCAAATCATTGCTGACGATGCCAGACACATCCTGCATCTCCTCTCCTTGCGCTGCAAAAGGCGCAATGGCAATGGGGATCGCGCCCGACACTCCCCGCGTCAATTCCATACTTAAAATGGCGTACGCGGAACAAGACAATGTGATCGAAAATAAGACTAATATAAAATTCGCTAGGTTACGCATCAACAATTCCTCAGGTATTTGCAGGTGTTATACCATATCCATAAATGGTTTTTTAGCAGGGATGATTAATTTATTCATAACATCTTGCTCACTCATGGCACCTCCAAACAATTGCCCTTGCATGATGGTACAACCCGACTCTTTCAATAAAGCGAGCTCCGCTTGTGATTTAACACCATCAATGATCAGCTGCATAGCCAAACTGTTTGCCAACATAGCTACCGCATTAACCAACGAAGTCGTTTGTGGCTGCTGCAGGATATCTTCGATCAGCGAACCATCGAGTTTGAGATAATGGATAGGAAATTTTTTCAGCTGCTGCAGTGAAAAAGCACCGACACCAAAATGCTCGATCGCAATACTCACCCCCAAATAACTGAGCATGTTAAATGCTTTTTCTAAAATATCAAACGACACGGATTGTACGCTTTCTTTGATTTCTAATAACAGCCATTCCGGTTTAAATTGTAATGTTTGCATAATCTGCGAAAGATGATAAATAAAACGGCTATTTTCAAGCTGCCGAATAGCCAATGGTAGACCGAGCATCTGTGGATTAAAACCGCGGGTTCCCCACTCCATGAATTGCTGGCAGGCCGCACGCAACAACCATTCCGTTATCGCATTGGCTTTTTGTTGTTTCATGGCTAAACGCATTAATTCATCAAAACCAACTAAGCCTAATGTAGGATGCCTCCACTGTAGCAACACATCCATACAGACTACCGTTTTTGTTTCTATATTAACGATCGGGTGATAATAAAGTTCAAACTCATGCAAACAGGATTCGCTATTGATGCCTGTTAATAAGATTAATTCACGCTGGCTGTCTGTTTGCATGCGTGCTTGAAAAAATTGATAGCTATGATGCGCCTTTTCTTTAGCAAGACGCATGGCATGATTGGCGCTGTATAATAATGTTTGCACATCGCTCCCATCTGTGGGGAAAAGAGCAATACCGATGCTCACTGTAATATAAAATTCATGTTCTTTAATTTGAAACAATAGTCCCAGGGATTCCAAGATACGTTGCGCAACAATCGCTGCTGCTTCTGGTTTCGCCAATTGCGACAGCAGAACGACAAAAGTGTCATTGCCAAACCGACTCAGGCTATCCACTTTACGAATACACCCCTGCAGACGGCTCGCTACTTCTTGTAATAGCAAATCGCCTACTTCATGCCCTAATGCTTGGTTGATCCGGTTGAAATTGTCGATATCGACACAGAAGACACCAAGTATGAGGTTATATCGCTCGCATTCGTTAATGGTTTGACCTAAACGGTCTTCAAATAAGGGTCGGCCTAGCGCATGCGTGATCGGATCTTCATTGATGTGATGGAGTTTGTCTTGCAATGATTGCAGGGTTTCTTCTAGCTGTTGCAGTTGTAGGTTGGATTGAGCGAGTGATACTTCTAGTGCCGTGGTATGCTGCACGGAACGTAGCAGAAGGCGCTTGCTGCGAATATAGACGCAAGCAACAAAGACAATGAACAAGACGATAGTTAAACCTATTGTTGCCACGCTACGCTCCCTGTGAAGTTGCACCAGGCGTTGCAATTTCACATAGAATAACAATAATGCGCGCTAGCTGCCAGCTTAGACGCTTAAGCCTCCGTCTGGCCCTAAAATATTCTCTGGTTTTACCTTTAGAACAAACCGACGGAAAGCTTCAAATGCAGCCCCATCGGCAGGAACGGGCAATGGGGAGGATTTTAACACAGCCGCTCGTGCGGAACTGTCTAGCGACGGGTCGCCACTACTTTTGATAATTTGCACATCCAGCACTACACCGCCAGGAGCTACGCGGATCATGAGTTCACAATAGAGTTTTTTGTTGGCTTGGGTGGGTACAATCCAATGCTCACTGATGGCTTGCAAAATCAATGCCTTGTATTTATCTACCACACCTTGGGCCTGTCTTGATTGCGTGCCTTGTAGCTTTATTTCTTCATTTAGTAATTGCTGGCGCAAGGATTTTTCTGCTTGTTCGCGCAGCGTTTTTTCAAAATGTGAGGTTAATTCTTTTTGTTTCTTCTTTTTTTGTTTTTCATTTGTGGTCTTCATATCGGCCAGCAAATCATTGGCAAACAATTCCCGTCTTTTCTTTTCTGCCAGCGCTTTTTGTTCCGCTACTTTTTTCTTTTGTGCCGCTTTTAAAGCCAGCACCTCTTTTTGAATTTTCACTGTATTTTTAAGTTGCGGTGCAGCTTCTGGTGGTGTTGGCTCTTCTTTCACTATTTGACGCGCGGGGGGCGGTGTGACTTTCTGCGGCAGCATCTTGCTTTTAGGCGAATCGCCCAGCACCACCGCACTGATAACATCATTTTTGTTGGTATTTTCGAGCACAGGCAACGGTGCGGTAAAATCATAGCCCGCAATCAGCACTATCAGCACAGCAACATGAAGAATCGTGGATAAGATTAAGTAGCGTTTATCAGCGGAGGCAGCCATAGGATACAGCCGTTAACCCGTTGCTTGGTTATCAGGTGCGGGCTGGGTAATTAAGCCTACACTCTTTGCGCCCGCCTGCTGCAATAACACCATTGCCTCCATGACTTTGCCGTAATTCACATTTTTATCTCCACGCACAAGCACGGGGCGCTGTTCACCTGCGTGTGAGCCGCCCAACTGATCTGCGGCTAAATGGCTCAGCGTGCGAGCAGTAATAGCCTGGTTAGGTTTATCTGACACATTAAGAAAAAAATTACCGGTTGAATCGACGGTGACGATAAACGGTTCCTTTTGCATTTCTGTTAGCGCTTTTGCTTCCGTTTTTGGTAAATCGACTTTCACGCCTTGCGTTAAGAGCGGTGCGGTAATCATAAAAATCACTAACAAAACCAGCATGACGTCAATGAAGGGCACCACATTGATATCGGACATGAGCCGTCTTGAGCCGGGTTGATGTGTATACGCCATCGTCGGTTACTCCGTTGTTTCGGTGCGAGTTTGGTTTTGGTGTGATTGTCGAATTAAGATATTGGTAAATTCTTCTTGAAAAGCATCATAGCGATTCAACAGACGACCAATATCTGTAATAAAACGATTATAAGCAATCACAGCAGGAATAGCGGCAAATAAACCAAGCGCTGTTGCAATCAACGCTTCGGCGATACCTGGTGCCACCATGGAAATGGTCGCTTGCTGAACGTTAGACAATGCTTGGAACGCTTGCATAATACCCCACACCGTGCCAAACAAGCCCACATAAGGGCCCGTGGAACCAACAATGGCAAGAAAAGGCAGGTGGGTTTCTAGTTTATCTTGTTCACGCATTTGCGCGACTTTCATCGCACGGCGGGTGTTTTCCATTACTTGTTCTATGCTAGCACCGGCTTGCTTTCTGAAACGTATGAATTCTTTGAATCCCGCGTGAAAAATAGCTTCTTGTCCGTCTAATGTGTTTTTATTTTTCGCGCCTTCGGTATAAAGCTTGGATAAATCTTCGCCCGACCAAAAAGCATGTTCAAATTGTTTGCCCTCTTTATTTACTGTTTGTAAATAAGCGCGCCGTTGCAAAATATACGTCCATGAAAAAATGGAGGCGGAAGCTAAAATAATCATGACGCACTTGACGACTATTCCGGCATGTAAGAAATAATTTAATAAGCTGGCATCAAAATTCACGTGGTTGATCTCCCAATCATTATGGTTGCGTGCTTAAGGGATTTTATAACCCCTCTCTCTTTCATTCAACGCTTTCAAATAAACTGATATTTTGTAAAGCGGTGATTTTATCTGGTACTTTTAATCCAAAGTGCAAATAGGCGTGCTTTGTCGTCATGCGTCCGCGTGGCGTGCGTATAATAAACCCTTGCTGAATCAAGAAGGGTTCGATCACATCTTCAATGGTGCCTTTTTCTTCATTGATAAACGCTGCCAAGCTATCTAGGCCGACGGGGCCGCCATTAAAGTTGTCCATTAATGCGGATAATAATTTTCTATCCATCACATCAAAACCTAAGTTATCCACTTGAAGAAAATCAAGCGCGCTTTTGACCACGGTTTCTGTCACGTTACCGCCTGCTTTTACTTCTGCATAGTCTCGCACACGACGCAACAGACGATTGGCAATACGGGGTGTGCCGCGTGAGCGACGCGCCACTTCCTGGCACCCTTTTTCATCGATGGCCACCTTAAGAATAGAGGCTGAACGTTGGATGATGTGGGTTAAATCAGCTGCTTGATAAAATTCTAACCGTAGCACGATGCCAAAACGATCGCGTAAGGGTGAGGTGAGTAATCCTGCGCGAGTGGTGGCACCAATGAGTGTAAATGGCGGTAAATCTAGCTTGATGGAACGCGCGGAGGGGCCTTCGCCAATCATGATATCAATTTGATAATCTTCCATCGCGGGATATAACACTTCCTCCACCACCGGACTCAAGCGATGTATTTCATCGATGAATAACACATCGCCTGCTTGCAAATTGGTGAGTAAGGCGGCGACATCACCAGGGCGCTCTAAAACAGGGCCTGATGTTTGTTTTAAGCTCACGCCTAATTCATTTGCGACTATATGAGCAAGTGTTGTTTTTCCTAATCCTGGTGGCCCGAAAATCAAGACATGATCTAATGCATCACCACGGGCTTTTGCTGCGCGTATAAAAATATCCATTTGTTCGCGCACAGATTCTTGGCCTATATAATCTTGCAATTTTTTAGGACGCAGCGCGCGGTCTATAATGGGATCGGCTTCTTGCTCGTCTGGCGCAATGATTCTATCCGTTTGCAACATTAGGTCATCTCCCTCAGAGAGCGGCGTATTAATTCTTCGCTGCTTGCTGAACCATCATCAATTTTAGTAACGGCGCGATTGGCTTCTTGTTGTTTATAACCAAGCGAAATCAATGCAGAAATCGCATCTTGTAAAATTTGGTGGCGACTACCCTGTTCTTGATGGGGTGTTGCGCCTTTTGCAACGGGCGCTTTATACCAATCGGATAATCTATCGCGCATTTCAATCACTAAACGTTCCGCGGTTTTTTTTCCGATGCCGGGTAAGCGCACTAAACTGACGGTGTCATTATTTAGCACACAACGCACAAATTCTTCCGGTGCCGCGCTCGACAAAATTGTGAGCGCCAAACGGGGTCCGACACCATTTACTTTGAGTAATGACCTAAACAATGAGCGCTCATCACGGGTATAAAAACCATAAAGATGGTGCGCATCCTCGCGCACAGAAAAATGGGTAAATAAACTAACTGGCTGGCCGACATCGGGAAGTTGATAAAATGTGCCCATGGGTGCGTCAATTTCGTAGCCCACTCCTTGTACATCGAGTACCAGCTGCGGGGGCTGTTTTTCAAGGATGGTTCCACGTATGAGTCCAATCATGCTATAGCCCTTTAAAATTCAACGCCTAATTTTTTTAAATTTCTTGCATGAGCATGACATAATGCGATTGCTAACGCATCCGCTTCGTCAGCTTGCAATGGTATTTTTAAATTTAGCAGCCGTTGCACCATATATTGCACTTGTTCTTTTTTTGCTGCGCCATGTCCCACCACGGACTTTTTTACTTGTCTAGCCGAGTACTCTGCCACCGGGATATTCAATGCAACAATGGCAGCACCGCGGGCTTGGCCTAATTTCAATGCTGAATTGGGGTTTTCATGCATAAATATTTGTTCAATCGCCGCTTCCTGGGGTTGGTGAGCTTGGATTATTTCTTTAAGACCTAAATAAATGTGGCGTAAACGCTCACAGGTAGGGTGCGATGAGACATCGAGGTAGCCACTGCCTAGGTAAACATGGCGGTTGCCTTCGAGGCGGATGATGCCATAACCAGTGCGGCGGGAGCCGGGGTCTATTCCTATAATGGTGGTCATGGTGATGACTCCTGTCTTAACCCCTGCCCCTCTTCCAGCTGCGCTGGGAGAGGATATATTAGGTTAAAAACTCTTCAGCGATATCTGCATTGGAATAAACTTCCTGTACATCATCCAAATCTTCTAGCACATCGAGCAAGCTTAACACTTTTTCTGCTGTGTCTTTGTCAGAAATGGCAATATGGGTGCCAGCGATCATGGTGATGTTGGCTGCAGCAGGTTGAAATCCTGCTTTGAGTAGCGCTTCTTTGATAGATAAAAACGCATCAGGGGTGGTAATGACATCCATACTTTTGTCATCATTGATAATAATATCTTCAGCACTCGCATCAAGCGCTGCTTCCATCAGCTTTTCTTCATTCATGCCAGGAGCAAAGGTCATTTGACCTTGTTTTTTGAAGAGATAGGCAACAGAACCATCTGTTCCTAAATTACCACCGTTTTTAGTAAAAGCATGCCGCACTTCTCCCACCGTGCGATTTCGATTGTTGGTCATGCAATCCACCATCACTGCAATGCCACCAGGACCATAGCCTTCATAACGCACTTCATCGACGTGTTCACCTTCCATACCGCCTGAACCGCGCTTGATTGCGCGTTCAATCACGTCTTTGGTCATGTTGGCTTCTAAGGCTTTGTCTAATGCGGCACGTAATCGCGGATTGGCGTTGCTATCACCGCCACCCATTTTGGCAGCCACGGTAATTTCGCGGATTAATTTGGTATATAACTTGCCACGCTTTGCATCAACGACGGCTTTATGACGTCTGATATTAGCCCACTTGCTGTGTCCCGCCATTGGCGCCTCCCTCTTTCACTCCTTTCACTACGCGTATGCCTAATTCAATTAATTGCTCTGGCTCTACTGTTGATGGCGCATCCATCAGTGGGCAGCTTGCTGTTTGGGTTTTAGGGAAAGCAATCACATCACGGATAGAAGTTGCACCCGTCATTAACATCACTAAACGGTCTAACCCGAATGCAATGCCACCGTGCGGTGGACAGCCTAGTTTCATGGCGGTGAGTAAGTGCCCAAACTTTTCTTCTGCTTTTTCGTCACTGATATTCAGAATGCTAAAGACTGCTTTTTGCATGTCCGATGAATTAATACGCACGGATCCACCGCCAATTTCACTGCCATTTAACACCATGTCATAAGCACGCGCTAATACATGGGTGGGATCCTTCATGAGTTCATCAATGCTATCTACTTTGGGTGCCGTAAAGGGGTGATGACAAGCTGACAAACGTCCTTCACCTTTTTCAAACATGGGGAAATCAACCACCCACAATATACGCCAGCTTTTTTCAACCATCTCGCGATCCTGGCCGACTTTAAGACGTAGCGCGCCTAATGCTTCATTCACAATCGATGCTTTATCCGCACCAAAGAAAATAATATCGCCCACTGTTGCGTTGGTACGTTCAAGAATGCCTTGAATGACTTCATCTGGTAAGAATTTCAAAATCGGTGATTGCAATCCTTCTTTACCTTCGCCATTGATTTTAATGTACGCCAATCCGCGCGCGCCAAAAACGCTGATGTAATTGGTGTAATCATCAATTTCTTTACGGCTAATCGATGCGCCACCTGGTACACGTAAAGCTGCCACTCGACTATGCGGATCGTTTGCTGCGTCTTTGAAAATTTTAAATTCCACTTTTGTTAATAAATCGCCTATATCCACTAATTCCAAGGGAATGCGCAAATCAGGCTTGTCTGAACCATAGCGTTGCATGGCATCTGCATAAGTTAAACGTTGAAACACGGCAGGCAAGTCTACATTTAATATGGTTTTAAAAAGCCCTTTGATCATTTCTTCCATAATGGATTGAATTTCTGTTTCATTTAAGAAAGAGGTTTCGATATCTAATTGCGTAAACTCCGGTTGACGATCTGCGCGCAAATCTTCATCGCGAAAACATTTAACGACTTGATAATAACGATCAATGCCCGCCATCATCAGCAATTGTTTAAATTGCTGCGGCGATTGCGGTAAAGCAAAAAAACTACCGGGGCGCGTGCGGCTTGGTACCAAATAATCGCGAGCGCCTTCTGGGGTAGCGCGTGTTAAAAAAGGTGTTTCCACATCGATAAAACCCTGTTCGTCTAGATAATGACGCAAATAACGCGCTACTTTCGCGCGTGTTTTTAAACGTTCTAGCATTTCAGGACGGCGAATATCCAGATAGCGATAACGCAAACGCACTTCTTCGCCCACATCATGAAATTCGTCATCGATAGGAAAGGGCAATGCTTCTGAACGATTGAGAATGGTGAGCTCCGTTGCCGCCACTTCCACTTCACCTGTGCGTAAATGGGAGTTAACCGTACCTTGAGGGCGGTGCCTCACGGTTCCTTTTACTTGCACAACGTATTCACTGCGGATGGATTCCGCTTTAGCAAATGCTGCTTTTTGTTCGGGCGCCACCACCACTTGCACAATGCCTTCGCGGTCGCGCAAGTCAATGAAGATCACACCACCGTGGTCACGGCGTCTGTGTACCCAGCCTGCCAATGTAATGGGTTGGCCTAATAATTCAGCGGTTGTTTCGCCGCAGTAACGATCACGCATTATATTTACCCCTGTCCGCGAGATTTATTGTTTTTATCGCCAATCACTGGTTGCACCACACCCAAGGAAATTACGTATTTTAGTGCTTGGTCCACACTCATATCCAGTTCAACCACTTTGCTTTTAGGCGCCATCATCAAAAAGCCGGAGGTAGGATTCGGTGTGGTGGGAATAAAATAACTCACCATCGGTTCTTCGCTTTTGATGGGGCCTTCAATGTCACGGCTCACTTCACCCGTTTGAAATGCCATACTCCATACACCTTTGCACGGATATTCAACCATTAATACTTTACGAAAAGATTGACCGCCCGGTGTAAAAAGCGTTTGTGTGACTTGTTTCACACCCGTATAAACACTCCGAACCAATGGGATGCGCGCCATGATAGCATCACCCAGCGCCAGCAAGCGTTTGCCTACGAAATTAGCGGCGAAGAGTCCCGTTAAAAGGATGACGACTAAGGTAATAATGACCCCAATACCTGGCACATGCACACCCAGTAAATAATCGGGCTGATATTGTGGCGGCAGCAGCAACAGGGATTTGCTGAGAATATCGACTAAAAATTTGATTACTAACAAGGTGACCCAAATAGGCAACCAAACCAATAATCCTGAAATGAAATATGTACGTAATGAAGCAAGCATAGTTAATCCGCCTTATCATTGTTTGAATTGTCACTGGGTTTCGTATTTGTATCAGTAGCAGCGCTTGGTGCTTCACTGGTACTGGCACTGTCCACTCCGGTATCCGTCGGTTTAGGTTTACCTTTATCGCGAATATCTGTCGCATACCAACCGGTTCCCTTTAATTGGAAACTGGTGGCTGAAACAAGTTTGGCCAATGTCGGTTTGTGGCATTCCGGACAATCTGTTAATGGCGCATCCGAAAAAGATTGAAACGATTCTAACTGATGACCGCATGTCTTGCACTGGTATTCATAAATGGGCATGGAGTGATAGCGCACCTTTATAGACGAAATAGTGGGCCACCACCTTAGCAAAGCAGCGCTTTGACTGCAACGTTCTGCTAACACTTTAAAGCGTTTTCTTGGCTAAATCTGGCTCTCTGCGTTATGCTTCACCCCTTCCAACAAGCTTTAAGGGGACAGGATTCATGCAACGCTCCATTCTGATCACCGGTTGCTCAAGCGGAATTGGTCAAGCAGCCGCCATTTTATTAAAGAAACGTGGCTGGCGCGTATTTGCTACTGCTCGAAAAGCGGCTGATCTTGAACAATTATCGGCGCTCGACCTTGAAGCGATACACCTCGATGTGAATGATTCCACCTCCATTCAACAAAGCTTGGCTTCCGTATTGCAAAAAACGGGTGGTACCTTGGATGCCTTATTCAACAATGCTGGTTATTTGCAAGCAGGTGCGATTGAAGATTTAACCCGCGATATGATGCGTGAACAATTTGAAACGAATGTGTTTGGCTCAATGGAAATGATCAAATACGTCTTACCGGTGATGCGTAAACAAGGGCATGGTCGGATTATTCAAAACAGTTCGATACTGGGTATAGTGTCCATTCCGTATTGCGGCGCGTATAATGCATCTAAATTCGCGCTGGAAGGGTTTTGTAATACGTTACGTCTAGAGTTATACAAAAGCCCCATCCACGTTTGCATTATTAACCCGGGGCCGATTGTCAGCAAATTGCGTGAACACGCCTTGATGCATTATGAATCTTCATTGCAACACGAACAATCAGGTGTCTATAAAAAAATATACGAAAAAATGGAACAATCTTATTTTAAAGCAGATAGAAAAAATAACGCGTTAGAATTAACACCCGAAGCCGTCGTAAAAAAATTAATTCACGCATTAGAAAGCTCACGGCCGCATGCGCATTATTTTGTGGGTATACCCGCAAAATGCATGGCAATGTTACGGCGATTACTGCCGGATGGTATCTTGGATTGGTTTATGGTGAAAGTACGCTCAGGAGAGGAATAATGGCAACGATTTTAGTGCTTTATTACAGCCGCTATGGCGCTGTGAAACAAATGGCGCAACACATTGCGCGCGGTATTGAATCTGTACCCGGTATGGAAGCAAAAATTCGCACGGTGCCTGCTGTGTCCCCCACCACAGAGGCGACCGAACCCGCGGTACCAGAAAGTGGCGCACCTTATGTGACATTGGAGGATTTAAAAACTTGCGCAGGATTAGCATTAGGCAGTCCTACGCGTTTTGGCAACATGGCAGCGCCGCTGAAACATTTTATTGATTCCACCAGTGGTCTTTGGCTATCAGGTGCACTCGTCAATAAACCTGCTACTGTTTTTAGTTCCACCGCCAGCATGCATGGTGGACAAGAAAGCACCTTGCTTAGCATGATGTTACCCCTCTTTCATTTAGGCTTTGTGTTGGTTGGCGTTCCGTATACTGAACCCGATTTAACAACCACACGCAGTGGCGGCACACCTTATGGTACGACGCATTTAGCT
>Ga0206988_1077_pt1 | contig 25056 bp, 25 predicted proteins | sample Alteio_BWMinCont_12_FD_153263 | JGI IMG/M metagenome (GOLD analysis project Ga0206988, IMG submission 153263) | Enriched cells from forest soil in Barre Woods Harvard Forest LTER site, Petersham, Massachusetts, United States -... | ecosystem: Environmental > Terrestrial > Soil > Temperate forest >... | reverse complement strand
CGGCCCCGGCCCCGACAATCAATATTTGTTGATCCATTCTCTTCGAAGATATATATCTCGAAATTCCCAAGCTCGGGGCAGAATTTCTGGTTTGTTGGTCCGGATCTGTTGCTGCCTTAGCTATTGGGCAAAGAACCTAAAAATTTAATTGGCAGGCCCAGAATGGGGATCCAAGGAGGTCAGCGAATTCGAGTATTTTTGCGTATGGCGTATATCGACTATTACCAGGTCCTGGGCCTGGAGAAAAATGCCACGCAGGAAGACGTGAAGAAGGCCTACCGGCGCCTTGCCCGGAAACATCACCCCGACCTGAATCCGCAGGACAAGGAAGCCCACAGAAAATTCCAACGGATCAACGAAGCCAACGAAGTGCTCAGCGATCCGGAAAAGCGAAAAAAATATGATGCCTATGGGGAGCATTGGGAGCATGCCGAGGAATTTGAAAAAGCCAGGCAATCGGCCGGTGCTGGCCATAACGGACGGGAGGATCAGGGCCCTTTCTTCTCGGAATCATTTGGAGAAAGCGGTTTTTCGGATTTCTTCGAGTCATTGTTTGGCGGCGAATCCCGCAAGCCGGGCCGTGGCGGTGGATTCCGCGGTCCGGATTACCAGGCCGAACTGCACCTGGACTTGACGGAGGCGTACCATACCCATCCCTACACAATGAATGTCAGCGGCAAGAATATCCGCATTACGATACCGGCTGGAATCGAGGACGGACAGGTCATCAAGCTCAAAGGGCATGGCGGTCCAGGACACACCGGCGGCCCTCCAGGAGATCTCTACGTCACTTTTGTACTGAATCCTCATCCGCAACTCCGGCGCGTGGGCAATGATCTCAACCTGGATCTGGCTCTCGACCTGTATACGGCCATACTGGGAGGCGAGGTCATCGTCGATACACCGGGGGGTAAATTAAAACTGAAAGTGAAACCGGAAACCCAAAATGGAACAATAACCCGCGTTAAGGGCAAGGGCTTTCCCGTTTATAAGCACGAGGGAGCGTTTGGAGACTTGTTTGTGACCTATGAGATTCGCATACCCACGAACCTTTCAGAAAAAGAAAAGGAGTTGTTCAGGCAACTGTCAAAACGTGAATCCTAACCAATCGATTCTTTTATGGAAGAGCTAACTCCCGCAGAAGTCATTCGGACCTACTACCAGGTGGAATGGTCCGTAATCGAAGCCTTTCATCAATCGGGCCTAATGGAAGTTGTCTCGGTTGACGGGGTTGACTATGTTCCGAACAGCGAGCTGTCCACGCTCGAAAAAATCCTGCGCCTGCACCAGGATTTAGAAATTAACCTGGAGGGCATTGAAGCCATATCCCACCTGCTGGAGCAAATGCAAGGCATGCAATCGGAGATTTTGCAACTGCGCAACAAACTGAGGAATTTCGAATCCCGCGGTCACCATGCCTAACGCCATTCTGTAGCCAAACTACTTGGGTTTCCAGGTATTGTTGCCCGGGTCCGCGTCCATGAAAATACCTCCCTGCACTTGGACGGATTGTAATCCAGTCCCCGCGGCCACCTGCACTTCCGCTGAGTCCGGATTAACCTTCCAAACTGCTGGCGTCTGGTGAAAGGACTTGCTGCTCCCGTCTTGAAAATGAAGCACCAGATCAAAGGGTGAGGCAAAGCCGCCGATATTTCGAACCAGGATCTTATAGCCTCCCGGAACGGGAGCCACCTGATCGATGCCCAGGTCGATGTAATTGCTGCTGAAAAACCAATTTTTCCAGAACCAGTCGAGGTTCATGCCGGAAACATTGGAAAAACAATTGAAGAAATCCCAGGGGAGCGGGTGTTTGCCGTGCCAGCGGATCATGTATTGCTGCAGGCAAGTCTTGAAAAGGTCATCCCCCAGGAGGTCTTTGGTGGCCAGGTAGGCCAGGGAGGGCTTTCCATATTCCAGGTTGCCCAGGCCGGGGCCCGTCAGGGCATCCCCCGGCGTAATGATGGGCAGGTCCTCGTAGGGAGCCGGATCATTGATCCAGCCGGCTATGCGGAATTGACGGTACAGCTCTTCTGCCCGATTCACCCCCACGTCCGACCGGCCGATGAGCAGTTCGAAGGTCGTTGCCCATCCTTCATCCATGAATCCATATCGCGTCTCATCAATACCCATATAAAAGGGCATGTACGTGTGGGCGATTTCGTGCTCAGCCACCAAAAGGGAGAAGGAAGTGTCCTGGTAGGTCTCGTCGTTGACCATCATCGGATACTCCATGCCCGCGTAACCCTGAAAAATGGTTGACTTTTCATACGGATAGGCGACGCCGGGCAAATGGTGGGAAAACCAATCCAGGGCATGGCGTCCGAATTGGACCATATAGTGAAAGTCTTTGGCGGTATCGTTGAAGGCGGATTGCACGCTCGCCCGTCGGTGTGTTTCGTCATCCACCAGTACGCTGGCTGCATCCCAATCATAATGATCACTGAGGCCGAATGCCATATCCGGAACGGCAGCAGCACGGAACTGCCAACTATTGACCGGATGCTGGGCCGTTATCCGCTTTTCAGTCATTTCTTGAAATGTGGCTACATGAACGGTCTGGTCCGACTGCAGGGAGGCCTGAAATCGCTTCAGGATATCCGGAAGAAGCAATTGTTCCGGATGTTGAAGAGTTCCCGTCCCCCACACCACAAAGTTGGCCGGGACCTGCACATTAACCGTATAGTCATTAAAATCACTATAGAATTCCGTGGCGTCGGGGAAATCCATCCGGTCCCATCCGTCGATGTCGTCAAATACGGCAACCCGCGGATAAAAATAAGCCAGATAATAGGTGGTAGAATCAATCATCCCTTCTCTTCCGCTTTCCTTAGAGACCTGGTAATGCCAGGTAAAGGTAAAATGAACCGTGTCTTTTGGCATGATGGGTTTGGGCACCGCAACAGATTGCCAGGTGCTGTGCGAATTGGGGTCTTTCCATGGCAGGTTCTGCCCGTTGCAAGACATCGCGTCCACCTGCATGCCGGAGGTAAGATAACCTTCCGATGCGTCAAAATACCGCAGAGCCCCGGGCCGGTGCACATTTAAAAAAAGGCGAAATACGGGATTGTGCAAAGTGTCGGGGCTATTATTGTAATAGGTTATTTCTTCTGTTCCCCGGATATTCCGATCCGGTGGCGCAACAACCAGGTTAATGGAATACCGGGCCGTGTTTTGCCAATAGTTCTTTCCGGGTTTCCCGTCCAGCGATCGGGTTTCTTTGCGAAAAGCTTGACGGACATCCCGGGGCATATACAGGCCCTGGGCATTGGCCCAAGCTAAAGGGATAAACAGGATTAACGCTGCGGTCAAAGTTCGTGGCATAAGTTATTTTTGATCTCGGAAGGTAAAGGGATTTGGGCATTCGTTGCCGTGATTCCGGATGGAAATCCCGACGGAGTGATGCACGGAAATTCCGCAGGACACAGCTGCAAACCCGCAGATCCTGGTCTCGCCCTTCCATTTCCCTAAATCGGACGGAGCATGGCGAAACAGAAACGGTTTTCCATTATACTCATCCTGGGCTTGCTATCCGCCATCGGACCATTTTCTATTGATATGTACTTGCCGGGTTTCCCTGCCATCGCTTCTGGCCTGGGCAGCAGCATTTCCCGAGTATCCCTTTCCTTATCCAGTTTCTTTATCGGAATTTCGGTAGGCCAGCTGTTGTATGGTCCCTTGTTAGACCGGTATGGCCGTAAAGCGCCCCTAAGCATTGGGATCATCGCTTATATTTTGGCTTCTGCGGGCTGTGCCTGGGCAGGTTCGGTAAATATGCTGATTATTTTGCGATTTCTCCAGGCCTTGGGAGCCTGCGCGGGCATGGTAGCCGCACGCGCCATGGTCAGGGATCTGTTTGAAGTCCGGGAGAACGCGAAGATCTTTTCTTTGCTGATGCTCGTTGTAGCCGTCTCGCCGATCGTTGCGCCGACTTTAGGAGGTTATGTTGCCGCCAACCTCGGATGGAGAGTCATCTTTTTTGTGCTGACTGGCATGGCCATCCTGATTCTGGGCGCTGTTCGACTGATGCTTCCGGAGAGCCGGCCTCCCGATCCCGGACTTTCCCTTCGCCCCGCCCCCATTGTGAAGGGTTTTCTGACCGTTTTTCGCGAACCGCAGTTTTATACTTATGCCTGCACCGGGGCCATCGCGTCCTCCGGGCTTTATGCCTACATCGCCGGTTCCCCCTATGTCTTTATGATATGGTTTAAAGTCAGCGAAAAACAATACGGCTGGATCTTTGCCCTGATTGCTCTTGGCCTGATCGGTGCCAGCCAGTTGAACAGTGTCTTGTTGCGACAATACCGGAGCGAAGAAATCATCAAGGTGGCGATGACTTGCCAATCCCTTATCGGCTTGCTCCTGCTGATCGGCACCTTGCTGGGATGGCTGGAGCTCTTCAGCACCATCTTTTTCATTTTTCTATTCCTCTGCTGCCAAGGATTTACTTTTCCCAATTCCTCTGCCTTATCCCTAGCGCCCTTCAGCCGGAATGCAGGTACGGCATCGGCCCTGATGGGTTGGTTCCAGATGGGAACGGGCGCGCTTACTTCGGCAACCGTCGGGTATTTGAGCGGTCATTCCCCGATTCCGATGGCGGCGGTAATGTCGGGCTGCGCCCTTTGCAGTCTCAGCATCCTGCTGATCGGGAGCCGGATCATCCGTTACCGGGCCAGTATCCAGGAAGTAGAGGAACAAAGCACGGAATTGATCAGCACATCCTGAGCGTCCGGGCTTAATATCCCCATCCCCGCATGATGGTATAATCGTCCTTGATGGAATCCATGGAGCTTTTGCCCTGATAGGATTCCTGCTCCACGATGAAGTCCGTGGTGCCGCCAGTTTTGCCTAAGTCAATGATTTCGCGGGTGCCGACGATGCCCTGCCCCAGGATCGTGCTGATGAATTGCTCATCCCCTCCGTTTCCTTTGATTTCGTCTTTGACGTGCATGAGTTCGAACCGGCCGGGATATTGCTTGATGACGTCGATCGCTTTGGCCCCGCCATTGTAGAGGTTGCCCATATCCAGTTGCTGGGCAACGAGCGCCGGATCGGTATTTTGCAGGATGAGGTCGTACAATCGCACATTATTCAGGCTGGTATTGAATTCGAACCAGTGATTGTGATAGCCGAATTTCATTCCCGATTTCTTGCAAAGCTCCCCACTCTTATTGAACACGTCCATGTATCGTTTGAAATCGTCGAAATTCTTGCGCATGCTATCATCCAGCCAGGGGCTGATTACGTAGCGCTGGCCCACCGTGGCTGCGTCTTCCACCGTTTGCTTCCATTCGTCAGTGAAATCGTTTTTGGCTGAATCCCAGTGGTCTTTCCGCATAACCGTGTGGCCGCTGCGCATGGTCAGGCCAAGCCTGTCCAACAGCTTCTTGAAATCCGCCGCCGAATATCCATAAAACTTGCGGTCATGATGCTGGTTGTAATTGGCGTGCTCAACAAAGCGATATCCTACGGCGGCCACTTGTTTCAGGGTGCCTTCGGGATCTTTGTCCATCATGTCGCGCACGGAATAGAGCTGGACCCCTAAAATGGTCGCCTTCTTCCTCCCGGCAAGAAGTTCGCGGGAAAGCATCGTCGTACCCGCCACGGTAAGGGCGGTTCTCTTCAAAAAGGATCTGCGTGAAGTAGTCATGTTTGTGATAAATTTTTGTTGTTTTTTCCGAATTTTCCGAAAAGCCTGCAGGATAAGTCTACGGAGCAAGGTTGAACGGCCGGCGGTTTAGAGGGAGTGGCTTTCGGACGGACTAAAGGTATTCGATCTCCAGTTCCCGGCAAATTTTTCTGCAACCCGGGCCAAGCGGCAGGCTGATGTAAGGAAGGCAATCTTCCGTCCGGAAAATAACTTAAGGGATATGGTTTCGCGGAAAGTTGTAGTTTGTGCAAAACTTTTTTGCCAGCTTCTGCTGTTTTACCCAATAATAGCACGCAAATTGTTGCATTTCCGAGCCTAAATCTGCCTTCATGATCTTCATAAAAAATATTCAGTTTACCCGGCTGCTCAAAGCAAACGGCCGCCTTCGGGAGTTCAACTTCCGCAAGTCGAACGGGCTGCAGGACGGGATTTTCACCATCGATGTGAGCGACGACCGGGGGAACCGGATTGTTTTCCATATGCACCGGCGCGAAAGCGAATGGAAGATCACGGAAAGCCAGGTTCCGGACTGGGTAACCGATGGCGAACAGCAATTCGGGGCCATCATCAACGAGGAACTATTGAACGAATCCCAGGCCTGACGTATTTTTGGGGATTCTTCCGGTGGTCCGATTCAGCACAACCATATTGCAATTTGGCGAGCACGGAGAAAAGTCCGGATGGACCTATATTCGGATTCCCATTGCGATGGCCGAAAAACTCCATCCGGGTTTCAGGAAAACGTTCCGCGTCAAGGGCAGCCTGGATCAATTTCCAATCTCTGGCGCAGCCCTGCTTCCCATGGGCGACGGGGGTTTTATCCTGCCAGTAAATGGGCGCATGCGCAAGGGCTTGCGCAAAGCAAAAGGCGCCCGCATCCGGGTCCAGCTGGAGCGAGATCGGAAACCCGTGGCCATCTCCCCGGAACTCCTGGACTGCCTGGACGATGAACCGGCCGCCCGGGCCCATTTTCGATCGCTGCCCCCATCCCAACAAGCATACTTCAGCCGATGGATCGAAGCGGCCCGTACCGAACCTACGCGTGCCAAGCGCATCGCGCAAGCCGTAACCGCCCTGCTCCACAAATCCGATTTTGGTTTGATGCTTCGTTCCCTTCGCCCAAATTGACGGGCTTGCCGGGCCGGGTTCAGAAGCCAGGCCTTACTTGTTCACAAGCTGTTAATAATTACCTTTGTAGCTCAGTTGGTCAGCCTGGCTATATTTGAAACTGGGCCTGGCCCCTTCAATCGGTACAACTATATGTAAACGCTTAAAAAATTGCTTTTGACTGAGACTATCATTAACCTAGAAACCGTTAACCCTATTGAGTTCTTCGGCGTAAACAACGGCAAATTAGACATCCTCAAAAAGAAATTCCCTCTCCTAAAAATTCTCTCCCGCGGCACCCAGATCAAGCTCAGCGGCTCTCCCGAACAGGTCGAGTCCGCCAAGGAAAAGATCGACCTGTTGCTGCAGTACCTGGAGCGCAACGGCCACGTGAGCGAAAATTACTTCGAGCAGATCTTGGGGGGCGACGATGCGGAGACCATCGACCATTTCGTAGACCGAAATCCGAACGATATCCTGGTTTTCGGCCCCAACGGGAAGACGGTGAGGGCGCGAACGGTCAACCAGAAAAGGCTGGTAGCCACCATCGAAAAAAATGACGTGGTTTTCGCCATTGGGCCAGCGGGAACTGGTAAGACGTATACCGCCGTTGCCCTTGCCGTCCGCGCGCTAAAAAATAAGATGGTCAAAAAAATAATCCTTACGCGTCCCGCAGTGGAAGCCGGGGAAAATCTGGGGTTTCTTCCGGGGGACCTTAAGGAAAAAGTAGACCCCTATCTGCGGCCCCTGTACGACGCCCTGGACGACATGATCCCGGCAGATAAGCTGGGGTATTACATGAGCACCCGGACCATCGAAATAGCCCCCCTGGCCTATATGCGCGGAAGGACCCTGGATTACGCCTTTATCATCCTGGACGAAGCCCAGAACGCCACTGACCTGCAAATCAAAATGTTTCTTACTCGCATCGGCGCCAATGCCAAGGCCATTATTACCGGAGACTTGACCCAGATCGACCTGCCGAAGAACCAGAAAAGTGGATTATCCAAAGCGCTGTTTATCCTTAAGCACATCGACGGAATATCTCATATCGAGCTGGATGAAGAGGACGTCGTGCGGCATCGCCTGGTTAAGGCCATCATCAAGGCCTATGAAAAAGAGAAACAGGAATCTGCACAGTCCGGGGAAAAATGAGGAGGGATCTTGGATTGCTCATTGCGGAAGAAGACTTTTACCTTTATGTTCATGAAAACCCTGCTGATCGTTTCCGGTCTTCTGACCGCCTTGGCCGCCTGCAACGGGACAAGAAACTTTGCTCCAGCGGAAGATGCCCAGGATGCGGGTCGCCAGTTTATCCGGGCTTCCCTGGACGGCGATTATGAAAAGGCGGTATTTTACTTACTCAAGGATTCCACCAATCAAATGCTCATGGACAAATGGAAGAAGGAATACGACCATATAGATGAGCGCGCGAAAAACCAATACCGGGATGCGGAAATACTGCCCATTCGCATTCAGACCCTGAATGATTCGGTGACCCGCTACAGCTTTTCGAACAGCTACAAGCGAGATACGTCCACCCTGCTGATCGTCCGGATCAATGGGGAGTGGCTGGTGGACCTGAAAGAGATCCTCAATGCAAAGAAATGAGGGATGATTAGGAATCTATTGCTGATCGGATTGGGAGGGGCAACGGGCAGCGTGATCCGGTTCCTCTGCCAGAAATATATTTACGCCTGGTATCCCCATCCATTCCCCCTGGGAACTTTTTTAGTTAACATCAGCGGCTGCTTCTTGATTGGCATCCTGTACGCCTTGTCTGAGCGGGGAAATATTCTAAGCCCTGCTTGGAGGATGCTTCTCATCACCGGGTTTTGCGGTGGCTTTACCACTTTTTCCAGCTTTGCGCAGGAAAACATCCAGTTGCTAAAGGCGGGGGATTTTATCTACTTCGGGCTATATACCGCAGGAAGCGTATTGCTGGGAATCATGGCAGCCTACGCCGGGACTGCTCTCATAAATTACCTCGCAGCAAGCTGACGAGGTTTTAGACCTAACTATGCAAAGCGTTACTGCAATGCAAAGTCGATCTTTCGGGGTGATTTATTTGCACCCCCACTTCGATTTGTTTTTGGCCACTGTTAAACTGTTTATGGAGAAATTTTCCGTTCGTGCCTTTGGGCCGACTTGTAGGATTTTACGCTCAAAAGAGTTTATGACCAACCCCATATCCTGTCGAAGAACTATTTCAAAAATTCAAATTTTATCTCACCCAAAAAGGACCGGCAATTCCTCCGCGATGCAAGCATACGCGGTATCCTTGCCTTAAAAATGAAGTTTCACGGATGAGGGGGCGCCGAATGAGCCAGATCCCGCCATTGACCTTCCCAGTCCTTCTTTTGCGTCCTTTCCGGTAGGTTTGCAGCAGGTGCCCTGTCCGGATAGCATCGACTTTTGGATCAGATCCACCTAACAGCCAATTTTACGCATATGACCCTACAAACCATCGTACTGATTATCCTTACCGGATTGCTGGCCGGGGCCCTCAGCGGACTGGTTGGCATCGGAGGGGGCATCATCATTGTGCCGGCCCTGGTATACCTGCTTCAATTCTCCCAGCACCAGGCCCAGGGGACATCGCTGGGCATATTGCTACTGCCAGCCGGGATTTTCGCCGTGCTGAATTATTACCGTCAGGGCTATATCGATATCAAAGTGGTCCTGCTGCTATTTGCTGGTTTCCTGATCGGAGGATGGATCGGCAGCAAATGGTCCCTGGGGCTTTCGGAACAATTGCTTCGCAAGACCTTTGCCGGGACCCTGCTGCTCATCGCGGTCAAGATGCTCTTTTTCGACAAATAGGCGGCGCTCACCAGAGTCGCCGGCGGCCTGAGGCCCGATGGGTTAGCTCCCCGGTTTCGGCATGGACAATGCCCCGCTCATCCCAGGAATCAATCCGAACCCTGCCCGCAGCATGAATAATGCGGCGGTCGACCAGCAAGATCCCTACATGCGTTATACGCCCTTCCGCATTGTCAAAGAATGCCAAATCGCCGGTCTGCACGGGTTCTCCCGGCACACATGCCGTTCCACAGCTTGCCTGAAGGTGCGTGTCACGCGGCAACCCGATCCCGATCCAGCGATAGGCTGCCTGGGTAAGGCCGCTGCAATCCATACCAAATACGGATCTACCGCCCCATAGGTAAGGGGTATTCAGGTGCCGGAACGCGATGGCCTCCACGGCGCGACCGGGAGAGTCGGTTCGGTCCGGATGCCAGCCGGAACCCGAATATCGCAGGCGGTGTCTTCCCCAATCCCGCAGTCCGCCCTGAAAGCCCTCCAGGGTGCTCCCGAGCGGAACCCACATCGATTGGTCGTCAAATCCGATCCGCGCAGCCCATTCCGAGGTGAGGAGGATCTCCCCGCTGGAGGGCTGGTCTGCCTGCGGCAGCAGCTGAGCCTCCTGGCACCAGCCTTCGTACCCGTCGTGGGCGGAACAGAGGCGGATCCATGGTCCATTCCGATCGTTGGTGAGGTCGGCCCGCTCGCCGAACAAGAGTTGGCTGACCATTTCACTGCGATGATCCGGCTCCTTCCGCATGGCGGCAAGAGGAACCCGGCAAAAGGCAAAGCTCATAGGCAATCCCCATTCTCTTCCGGTGAAAGTAATCTTAAAATTGTCGAGAAACCCGATGTGAAAACCGGGTTGGGGGGCATCCTAGACAAAAAAAGGCTATTTTACTTTTCGTGAACAAAGAGGCAGCGGCCCGGATGACGGACCGGGAATTGCTCGGCCGGTTTTATGAGAAGCGGGATAATGCCTGGCTGGGCGCTTTGCTGGAGCGATATACCCTGCTCTTGCTGGGTGTGTGTCTGAAATACCTGAAGAATGAAGAGGAAGCCAAAGACAGCGTGCAGCAAATATTTTTGAAAGTCATCCAGGAGCTCTCCAAATATCGGGTGGAGTATTTCAAATCCTGGATTTACACGGTGGCCCGGAATCATTGCCTGATGAAATTGAGGGACCGGCAGGGAAAGATTCCGGCGGAAATCACTGAAAAGACCGCAATCATCGCTCCGGAAACGGATCTCTCCCAAAATTATCGCGACCGTGACAGGCTTTTGGAACTGATGTCCCGGGCGCTGGTTTCGCTGAATCCGGAGCAACATCAGTGTGTAACTTTGTTTTATTTGGAGAAAAAATCCTACCAGGATATTGCTGATCTGACGGGGTTTACCCTTATGCAGGTGAAAAGCCATATTCAGAACGGAAAAAGAAATCTGCGAATCCTAATCGATAAGCAGTCCGGTTGATCCGGTAACCGGAAAGGCAATGTCAAAAATCCCGAGTGGTTTCCATGAACGAAAATCTGCTCAACATATTGGCCGGAGATAACCCGGAAATAGACAGCCAGAAACTACTGGACTATATCCGGGGAAAGCTTTCTAGGGAAGAGGCCCAAGAAGTTGAACGGGCGCTCGCGGATAGCGAGTTCATGAACGATGCGGTGGAAGGGCTAAAGAAAGTAAAGGACGAAAAAAAGCTGCACCAATATGTGGAACGGCTGAACAAGCAATTGCGGACCCAGATCCGGAAGAAAAAGCTACGCCGTCAAAAGCGAAGCATCCGCGAGGCGCCCCTGATTTATTTCGCCATCGCCGTCATCTTGCTGCTCTGCCTGATCGCATACGCCGTACTGCGTCAATTTATGCGCTGAGGGGCTATCCCTTTTTTATTTCGCTGATCTTAGAAGCCGGGAGATTCTTACCGGCGGGAGCCGGTTGTTTGAAATCGCTCACTTCCACTTTGTCCTTTTTTCCCAGGTAGGTCCAGGCAATATGATTCATATATTTCCGGAACACGGTGCTGACTTCGTCGGCATTTACTTGACCTATCCTTCGATTGACTTCATCATAAAGCCGCCAGTTGCCGGAGGCCTCGCAAAAACCCAACCTGCCGGCCTGGGAGCTGCTGGATTCGTTGCCGACATAATAATTGGTCAGGTATTCCTTCTTCTTATCGGCGACTTCCTTAGGCGTGAATCCATTGGCCTTTACGTCATTGATGATATCGGTCATCACCTGGAGGCTCTGCTTGGGGTCGATCGTGGATATGTAGAGTTGGACCAGGGGATTGTCGATCATTGAATTGTTGTAAAAGGCTGCCGGGGCGTAAGAAAGGGAGCGTTTTGTGCGAAGTTCCACAAAATACCGGTCGTACAGAATGCTCATGGCAAATTCAAAGAGCGGACCGTCGGCCGTATAATATTTGGGGCCGTTCAAGTTCCCTAAAATATAGTTGGTGGCGATATTGCGATCCTTGATCTGGACTTCTTCCTGGCTTACGCCCGAAATGCTGTTGGCCGGCGCCAGGTTTCCTTCCGGCAGATGGGAAAACCCTGACCGGACCCTTTGGACTAGATCCTTCTCATCCAAATTCCCAACCACGACCAGAAAACAATTCTTTTTGCCGGTCAAACCGGCATAATACTGTCGTACTTCGCTGAGATTTAGTTTTTCCAAAGTTTCCGGTATGCCGTTGGGCATGCGCGCATAAGGCGTTCCATGGAAAAGCTGTTCGCTGGCCAGTTTGCGCAAATACGCATCGGGATTGGATTCCTGCTGGCGTGCACTGGCGAGCATCTGCTGACGGATGGTCTGAAATTCTCCCGAATCCATGGCGGGATGAAGGATGGCTTCGGTAAAAAGCTGCCAGCTCTTATTCCAGTTTTCCAGCAGGCAGCTCATATTAAAGGAGCTATAGTCTTGTCGGGCAACGGACGAATAGCGCGTTCCCATCTTTTCCGCCTCCGTGGCGAAGGCTCCTTTGTTCAGGGACTGGGTTCCTCCCCGTATGGCCAGGCTGAGCGCCAGGGCCTCGATCCCCTGCGTAGAATCCGTCTGGTTGGCCACACCACCGCGGATAAAGAAGCTGGCGGTAGCTACTTCCTTCGGGATTTTTTTGAAAATCACTTTGAGCCCTTCTACGTTGAGCTCCCGGATATCGCTTTGAGCCGTTCCCCGCTGTCCCGTCATCAGAGATGCGGCAATCAGGACAGGCAGCAGTCGCATGGATTTCATGATAGACTTTTTCGGTGATGGTAGGTCATTGAAACAAGCGGTCAAGGCTCGAAACATTCCAGTTTTTCTGCATGCCCGGATTCAGCAGGAGTCCTTTTACGCAAGGTTTGCCCTGGATGTACTGGCGAATGTAGCGTCTGATGTCCTCGCGGGTCAGCTTTTGTATGGCTTGCGGGTAGTCAAAATATTGGTCCAGGCTTGCCGAACACCACCAAAAGCTGAGGTCATGCGTGTGGTTGGAGGTAACTTCTGCTGCATATTTTTCGGTGTGGGCCAACTGCGCTTTGGCGGTATTCATTTGCTCATCCGTAAAATAATCATCGGAATCAAAAGCTTCGAGCTGGCGCTCCAAAGCCTGGAAGGCATTCTTGAATTTACCCGGATTAGGCACCATCTGCAGCGTAATGGGCCCGACATATTTCTCGGTGAAATAACTGATGTTGGCGCTGAGCGCATATCCGCTGTCGACCAATTCTCTCTGGAAACGGGAACTCTTTTCTCCCAGGATCGTCGAAAACAAATCGGCCGCAAGGGTGGAAGTATAGTCCGTCCGGGTATCGGGTCCGCGCCAACCGATTTGAAGCAAAGGCACCCGGGCATTTTCATTGGTTACCACAAAGGACAGGCTGTCCGACGGATTGAGCGGCGGGGCTTCCGGTATGGGCCATTTCTGGAATGGATCAAATCCTGATGGTTTCCAGTCGCCGAAAATGGATTTGACCAGCGAAAGAATTTCTTCGTTTCGGATGGCGCCAGCAACGATCAGCAAGGAATTGTTGGGGTAATAATATTTGTTTTTGATTACCTGCATTTTTTCTGGAGTGCAGGTCAAAATCACCTGGTGATCCCCGATCGGGTTGCGCCGGGAATAAAGGTCTCCCCAAAACCGGTGATTGAAGCGGTCGAACAAAGCAAAATACGGATTGCTTTCCTGGCGTTGAAACTCCCCATCAACCACCGGGTCCTCTTTTTTCATTTCTTCAGCCAGGAAAAGGGGATACCGGATCGCGCTGTTCATGAACAGCAAGCCTTCCCGAACGTCCTGGCTGCCCAGCGTAAAAAAATAATTAACCCGTTCGACGCTGGTGGTGCCGTTGAAGCGCATCCCCAGTTCGTGAATGCGGTCCAGGTATTTTTCCTGGGAAGGGATATCCTTATTGGCCTTAAAGAACATGTGCTCGTACAAATGGGAAAGCCCGTTGTATTCGGAATCTTCCGTATAGGAGCCATTCTTTACGGCAATCTCCAGCGTAACCAGGGGAACGGAATTGTCTTCCAGGACGAGCAGCTCCAATCCATTATCCAGCTTGGTCAAATGGATATTAGCCGGCATTTCCTGAGCCTTGCCGCTGGAACAAGCCAGGAAAATCAAGGAAATCACCAACAGTTTCTTCATTTTAATTTAATTATCGAGGTCCGACAGAAGGGAATAGGCAATTCTTCCGGCGGAAGGCAGGGAGGGGAAATTAGTTCTTCGGGGGGAGCTGGAAAAGCCATTCATCACAATGCCTTTTCGGCCAGTACCGCCAACTAGGTCCGCTTACTGGTATTGAATATACACCGGCTGGGGCTTGAGGCGCAATATTTCTTCCGGGGTGAGCATCCGGCTATTGGGTTCCCGGTAGTCGTTCTTGTAGAATAGCTTGAATCCCGCGAACTGCACGGGCTCCTTATTTATATAATCCCGGTAGCTGGTCAGCTTGCGCGATTGTACGCCCCAGCCATCCATATCCATGACAATCTGAACCTCTGGGCGCGTCTCAATTTTGCGGTAATTGGTGATCATGGGGTGGGTGAACCGATGCACCACCAGGATCTTCGGGGGCAGGTGAAAGCTATCGACCAGTCGAGCGAGGTACCGAGTTACGAAGTTGACATCGGCGGCATCCATTGTTCCGATTTTAGTTCCTGGCTTTGCCCCGGTCTTCATGGAAAATTCCGGATCAATTCCCAGGTTAACCAGAGGAAGTCGCAGAAACTTTTCTAATTGGGGGATTTCCGTTTGCACATTACTCAGCCCGACCTGCACGTCCAGGAAGACGATGGCATTGATCTTGGCGGCCATACGCAGGATGGTATCGATTTGTTTTCCCGGCATGCGCAAAATATATTTTCCCCCTTTGCCCGGGCTCCCCTGAGCAGTTACCGCAATATAATGGAGTGCCGGCTGTACTGGCATGCCCGAATCGGCCTGCTCCCATTTTTTCACCTCTCCCATCAGGCGTCGCAGCATTTCAGGTTCTGGATATTCGCCGAGTGCTCCCATTTTTTTAGAGTACAGGTTCCCGTAATAAGCGACGATCCGTTTGAATGGAAGAATGGCTCCCGCTAGGGGAAAATCGGCATGGACGGGCCATCTTCCGGAAGAGTCGCCCCGACAGATCCTGGCCAGCATTTTCTTGTACTGGACGGTATCCAGGGTGAGTGGAGGAGTCAGGATGCCGGAATCCTTTCCTTTGGCCCGACCCGAATCAGCAGCTCCGCTGCGGGACGCATGCCCGTTGCCCGGCCAATGCCGGAAATAATATAGCGCAAGAAAAAGAACGAGCACCCCGGAGAAAATAAATACAAAATATTTGGTATGCATACCCTGCTTGCCTGCAGCTTTCTGATGGTCTTCCAAAGGTGTTGAGTTAACGCGCCAAAGCTACGGTTTTCGGCGACCTAAAAACGCGGGATCGATGCATTTATTTTGCCTGAATTGCAGAACCCGGCTTCCGTTATTCCCGCATTTTCTTAAACCAATTGATTAGGCCATTGGTGGAAGAGTCATGATCCTGTACCGGAGCGGGCTGACTGAGTTCAGGAAGAATCCTGCCCGCCAGTTGTTTTCCCAACTCCACGCCCCATTGGTCAAAACTGTAAATATTCCAGATAACGCCCTGCACAAATATCTTGTGCTCGTACAGCGCTGTCAATTGACCCAGCGTAAAGGGCGTAATCTTCTTGATGAGAAAGGAATTGGTCGGCCGGTTTCCGCTAAAACTCTTGAACGGCTGCAATTCAGCCGGAACGCCTTCGGCCTGGAGCTCTTCCCGGGTTTTTCCATTCATCAACGCTTCCGTCTGCGCGAAAAAATTGGATAGGAGCTTCGGGTGGTGGTCTCCGATGGGGTTATGACTGATGACGGGCGCCAGGAAATCGCAGGGAATGAAAACCTTGCCCTGGTGGATGAGTTGGTAAAAGGCGTGTTGGCCGTTGGTTCCCGGCTCACCCCAGACCACGGGGCCGGTGGAATAGGCGATGGGGTTGCCCTGCCGGTCTGTGCTTTTCCCATTGCTTTCCATGTTGCCCTGCTGAAAGTAGGCGGCAAACCGGTGCATGTATTGGTCATACGGAAGAATCGCTTCCGTCTGGGAACCGAAAAAATTGATGTACCAAAGGCTGACCAGCGCCATGATCACGGGAATATTCTTTTCCCAGGCTGTGTCCCGGAAATGCCGGTCACTGTGTTGGGCTCCCCGCAGCAGCTCTTCAAAATGGTCGTACCCGATACTCAGGACGATGGAAAGCCCGATGGCACTCCAAAGGGAATAGCGGCCACCCACCCAGTCCCAGAAAGCAAACATGTTGGACTTGTCGATGCCAAACCGGACAACTTCTTTTTCGTTGGTCGACAAGGCGACGAAATGGCGGGCGATCTGCGTTTCGTCCTTTGCCGCCTCCATTAGCCATTTCCTTGCGGTAAACGCATTGGTCATCGTCTCCTGGGTCGTAAAGGTTTTAGAGGCAATCAGAAACAGGGTTTCTTCCGGATTCACTTTCGTCAGGGTCTCGGCTATCTGGGTGCCATCGACATTGGAAACAAAATGGGGCTCGATCTCAGGTATCCAGTAAGGCTTCAGGGCTTCGGTGACCATGACCGGTCCCAGGTCGCTGCCCCCGATGCCGATATTCACTACGGATTTGATTCGCTTCCCGCTATAGCCCTTCCATTCCCCGCTGTGTATTTTCCGGCTAAAGGATTGCATTTGCGCGAGCACCCCCCGGACTTCGGGCATCACGTCTCGGCCCTCAGCATATACCGGGCCCCCGTCCAGATTGCGCAGAGCAGTGTGCAACACGGAGCGCTTTTCTGTCTCGTTGATCGGCTCACCGGCGAACATGGCTGAAATGGCTGCTTGGAGCTGCGCCTCCCGGGCCAGGTCCAGGAGCAAATCCAGGGTGTTTTTCCGGAGGATATTCTTGGAATAATCGAAAAGAATATCCCCGCTTTGCAGGCTAAACCGGTCAAATCGGTCCGGGTCTTCCTGAAAAAGCCGCCGCAGATGAACGTCTCGCATTTCCTTCCGGTAATGGGCTTCCAGCCGCTGCCAGGCCGCACTTTTCAGGGGAGAATTTTTGGGAAACATAATTCAGCCGATTAGGGGGCAAAAATAATCGGTTTGCTGCAGAATGCCGGTCAGAGGGACCGGATGATGCCTACGGCCGCTTCCGACTGGGATGCGGAAACGTCCAGATGGGTGACCATACGGATCTGCGAAGGACTGATGGCAATGCACCGGATGCCCTTATCGCGGAAGCGGGAGACCAGCTCGCGCGCGCTGAACGAAGGCCGGACGCGAAAGATGACGATATTGGTCTCCACAGGAAGGAGCTCCTCCACAAATTCCTTGTGCTCCAGCGCCTCTCCGATCCATTTTGCGTGGGCATGGTCTTCGGCCAGGCGCTGTACCTGTTCCCGCAAGGCATAAATACCCGCCGCGGCCAAAAAGCCGGCCTGCCGCATACTTCCACCGAAGACTTTCCTGACCCGACGGGCCTTTTGAATGAAAACCGCCGAGCCGACCAGGACGCTGCCCACCGGACAGCCCAAACCCTTGCTGAGGCAAACCGACAAGCTATCGAACAAGGCCCCATATTGCCGCGGATTTTCCTGGCGTGCGACCAGGGCGTTAAACAATCGGGCTCCATCCAGGTGAAGGGCCAATTGATGTTCATCGCAGCAGGCCCGGATCCGCTCCATTTCCGCAAAGTCATAGCAGCTGCCTCCTCCCCGATTGGAAGTATTTTCCAGCCAAACCAGGGAGGTCCTTGCCCGGTGAACGTCATCTGGGTTGATGCATTCGGCAACCTGTTCAGCGGTAATCCGTCCCCGGTCGCCGTCCACGGTTCGTGCCTGCCCCCCGGAGTTAAAAGCCATGCCTCCCCCTTCGTAGAGGAAAATATGGGAATTCCGCTCACAGATGACTTCATCTCCAGGTTGGATATGGCAGCGGATGGCGATCTGATTGCACATGGTTCCGCTAGGGCAAAAAAGGGCCGCTTCCTGGCCAAATAGCCCGGCAAATTCCAATTCCAATCGATTTACGCTGGGATCTTCACCGAATACATCGTCCCCTACGGGAGCGTCCATCATGGCCTGCTTCATGCCGGGAGTAGGCATAGTTACGGTGTCTGAACGAAGATCAATAATTGAACTGGTCATGCAGGACCCAAGTTAAGCCATTGGGCGGAATCTAGGGAGAGCCGGGCTGTCCGGAAAGGGTATGGTGACAAGAAAAAAGCACCAAGTTTTGTTATATATCCGACCGATTGCTCAGACTGATACACTTACTAACCCGATGCTTTAATCGATCTGCTTTCATCTTTTGAGGGACTTCCGCATCTCAATCTGAAATAAAGATACGGTGGCTTATGGAGTGATTCCAAATTTTTTGCGTCGTTCTTATTCACGAGTTGTAAACGATCCAATCCACAAAACCACGCCATATCTGCAGGTATTTTAGCAACGGATGTGAGTAACCGAAGACTTATTCAGAAAAACACTGCGGCAACAGCTGGTGGAGAAAAATGAAGGCAATCCGATAGCGGCAGATTTCGTGCAGCTTGAAATGCCCTGGCTCCAAAAACCGCAAACGAAAAAACCCAAAAATGGTAATCTGGGAGGAGAAAATTAGTGGACCGGAACGATGGCCTGGTCCTCGGGATGGGCCAAAAGCGAAAGCACCAAGTTTTGTTTTAATATACCGTCCTGATTGCTCAAGTCGGCACACTTACTAACCCAGTGCTTTCATTGAGTGGCGTTCCTCTTGTTACAGATTCCCGCTCCTCAATTGTAAATCCAAGATACACTCGCGGCAGGCCCATTCCTAAAATTATGCGTGGTTGTTTTCCACAGGTTCTACACCGGTTTATCCACATGGTTGCTCTCCTGAGCCCATCGCGAATCCAGGCTTACCGCAACGGATCGTATCTTTGCTGGCATATGACTCAAGATCAAGTTAAACAATTGCGGGACCGGCTCGTCGTCCTAAGGAGGTTTCTTTGACCTCGATCGGCGCCGGCAGAAAATACAGGAAGACAAGCAATTATCGCTAAGCCCCGGCTTTTGGGACGACAATCGACGCGCTACCGAGATTGTAAAGGGCATCCAGCTGAATGAATATTGGGTAAAATTGTATGAGGCCGTTGAATCGGCCACGGAAGATTTCGCCATCCTGTATGAATTTTGGAAATCGGGCGAAGCGTCGGAAGCGGAAACCCGGGAGGCTTTCGAGAAAGCCGTTTCCCTCACGGAGGAAGCCGAATTCAAAAGCACCCTGAATCAACCAGAGGATGAGCTACCGGCCGTATTGCAAATCAATTCGGGCGCCGGCGGTACGGAGAGCCAGGATTGGGCCGAAATGCTGTTGCGGATGTATCGCATGTACGGCGAAAAGCAGGGGTGGAAAGTGGCGGAACTGGATATGCAGGAAGGTGAAGGAGCGGGAATCAAAAGCGCGACCCTCCAATTCGAAGGGCCTTTTGCTTATGGTTTTCTCAAAGCAGAAAGCGGGGTCCATCGCCTGGTTCGGATTTCACCCTTCGACAGCAATGCGCGACGACATACTTCATTTGCCAGCGTATACGTCTATCCGCTCATAGATGATTCCATCGAGATTACAGTGAACCCCTCCGATTTGGAATGGGCTTTTTTCCGCAGCGGGGGCGCAGGCGGTCAGAACGTCAATAAAGTAGAGACTGCCGTTCGACTGACACACCGGCCAACGGGGATCGTCGTAGAATGCCAGCAAGCGCGCACCCAGGGTGAAAATCGGGAGAAAGCGCTTAAGATGCTGAAGAGCCGCCTGTACGAGGAAGAATTGCGCAAGCGGGAAGCCATTCGGGACGCCAACAATGCCAGCAAGAAAAAGATCGAATGGGGATCCCAGATCCGCTCCTATGTTTTCCATCCCTACAAGATGATCAAGGACCATCGCACCGGCTACGAGGTGGGCAATGTCCAACCGGTTATGGACGGAGCCCTGGACGCTTTCATCAAGTCCTTTCTCATGATGGCAAAGGAGGAGGCCAATTGAGGCGAATGCCGACAGCTGACTTGCCGGTCTTTGCAGGGCAGGGTTTATCTTTGCCCGTCAACTGGTGACTATGCAGCAAGGAATTTTTTCCTATCCCCAACCAATAAACGAACCGGTTTTCCACTATGCCCCCGGTAGCCCCGAAAGGGTAAAGCTGAAACAGGCGCTGACTGAATTGCAGGCAGGCGGCTTCGATATCCCCATGTTCATCGGAGGCAAGGAAATCCGCACGGGTCATAAGCTGCCCATTCGAGCCCCTCATGAGATTGCCAGGGTGCTGGCGGAATACCACGAGGGAGATTCCCGGCACGTACATCAGGCCATTGAAGCGGCCTTGAATGCCCGGGCTGCCTGGACGGAGCTGAGCTGGGAGAACCGGGCAGCTATATTTCTGAAGGCCGCCGACCTCATCTCGACAAAGTATCGCGCACACATGAACGGCACCACCATGCTGGGCCAAAGCAAAAATGTATATCAAGCGGAAATTGACAGCGCCTGCGAGCTCATTGATTTTCTCCGATTCAATGTGCATTACCTCAGCGAAATTTACCAGCAGCAGCCGAACAGTGCCCCGGGCGTGCATAACCGCATGGAATATCGCCCGCTGGAGGGGTTCGTCCTGGCCATTACGCCGTTCAATTTTACCGCTATTGGAGGAAACCTGCCCAGCTCGGCTGCCCTATGCGGCAATGTTGTCGTTTGGAAACCGGCACATACCCAAATCTTCAGCGCGCAGATGTTTATGCGGATCCTTTTAGAAGCGGGTTTGCCCCCCGGAGTGATCAACCTGGTCTTTGTGGATGGAATCCAGTTGGGGAAAGCCTGTTTTTCCCATCCTGATTTTGCCGGAATCCATTTTACCGGCTCAACGGCGGTATTCAATACGATCTGGAGAACCATTGCGGCCAACCTCGACTCCTATCGTTCTTACCCCCGCATCGTCGGTGAGACCGGCGGAAAAGATTTCGTGATCGCACACCCCAGCGCCGATCCCGATGTCCTGGTAACGGCCCTGCTTCGCGGCGCCTTCGAGTACCAGGGACAGAAATGCTCCGCGGCCTCCCGGGCTTATATTCCAGCAAGCCTTGCCGCGGAAGTAAAAAAGAAATTGGTAGCCGGCATCCGAAGTTTTACGATGGGACCGGTCGATAACTTTAGTCATTTCATCAACGCGGTCATCGACGAAGCCAGTTTCGACAAGATCAAGTCCTATATCGACAAGGCCAAAAAGGATCCCCAGGCAGAAATCTGGGTAGGTGGTAAATGCGACAAGTCCAAGGGCTATTTCGTGCAGCCTACAGTGATAGAAGCGAAAAAACCGGATTTTTTAACGATGAAAGAAGAGATTTTCGGGCCCGTCCTCAGCATATACATTTATCCGGACAAGGATTTTATCAAAACCCTGGACCTGGTCGATTCCACTTCGCCCTATGCCCTGACCGGATCGATCATTGCCCGGGATCGAAGCGCCATTGAGCTGGCGGGCAACCGCCTGAGGTACGCGGCAGGTAATTTCTACATCAATGATAAGCCCACAGGGGCCGTAGTCGGTCAGCAGCCCTTTGGAGGAGCGCGAGCCAGCGGGACCAACGATAAGGCGGGCTCCATCCTGAACCTGTACCGCTGGCTCAGCGCCCGGACGGTCAAAGAAACTTTTGATCCACCCCGGGAGTACCGGTATCCGTTCCTGGACGGAGAATAACCAACCATGCCGGCGCTGCCTTTTGGAAGCGTTGATCTATGCTTACCTTACTCATTTCTAAAAAGTCAATGGCGACGCTTCTGGATGGGCAATTCAGATGATGCAGGAGAAGGCAATATGACGTAATTTAGAATCTGATACGGGTTCTGGGATGCCGGATGCACCCGATAGAATAGCAGTTGACGGTTCTTTAGCGACCCCTTGGAATTGCCGCTGGCCGCGCCCCGCGATGATTCCATTTCGGATTCAGATTCCCGGGGGTCTGGGTTCCGCTACGGAAAAGCCAGCAACTACCCATTGAGGTTAGGAACGGACCGGATGAAAGTGGGCGCCTCCTGATTTCTTTGCAGCAGTCTGCCAATGGGCTGCAGTTTATAACAAATTTTCTTCCGATTGAAGACAATCCTCACCGCAGATCAATTGGCTTTTACCATTCGAAGACTCAGTCATCAGATCCTCGAGCACCACCCGGGACTCAGCGAAACCGTGCTAATCGGTATCCAGCCCAGGGGAATCCATCTGTCTAACCGGGTGGTGGAGCAGATCGCTTTGCTGATTGCGCCGCAAAAAATCCGATACGGCAAACTGGACATCACCTTTTATCGGGACGATGTCCGTCAGGGTCTCCATACCTTGAACCAGACGGATATCCCGTTCTCCATAGAGGGCCAGCAAGTCGTATTGATCGACGACGTCCTCTACACCGGAAGAACGATCCGGGCTGCCCTGGATGCCCTTCTGGACTTCGGGCGGCCGGCCAAGGTGGAGCTCTGCATCCTGATCGACCGACGCTTCAGCCGGCAATTGCCTATCCAGGCCGACTATATCGGGAAGTCGATCGATTCCATAGTGACCCAGCGGGTAAAAGTGTTTTGGAAGGAAAAGGATAACCAGGAAGAAGTGGCCTTATTGTAACCTAACCGGACTAAACTACCGCAAGAGGCGGACCATAACAAGTTCCGCGGAATTTACCTACAAAGATTAACTTTGCCCTTTAATGCAACTGAGCACTAAACATCTACTCGGCATTCGAGAGATACAGCCTTCTGATATTCAGCTCATTTTAGATACGGCAGCTCAGTTCAAAGAAGTCCTGCAACGGCCCATCAAGAAGGTCCCCACCCTGCGGGATGTAACGATCGTCAATTTATTTTTTGAGAATTCTACCCGCACCCGGATTTCCTTTGAACTGGCGGAAAAAAGACTTTCCGCAGATACGATTCTTTTTTCTGCGTCTTCTTCCTCTGTTTCAAAGGGCGAGACCCTGCTGGACACGGTGAACAATATTCTGTCCATGAAAGTGGACATGGTGGTCATGCGACACAGCGCCAGCGGAGCACCCCATTTTTTGGCCAAACACATTCCTGCTTCGATCGTAAACGCCGGCGACGGGATAAACGAGCACCCAACCCAGGCTCTCCTGGACGCTTTTTCCATTCGGGAAAAGCTTGGTTCCCTGGAAGGCCGCAAGGTGGCCATCATCGGTGATATTATGCATTCGCGGGTTGCGTTAAGCAATATCTACCTGCTGAAGAAAATGGGCGCGGAGGTCCTGGTCGCCGGCCCTCCTACCCTGATCCCCAAATACATTCGGGAGGCCTTCGATGTCCGGGTGGAATACAATCTTCGAAAGGCGCTCCAATGGTGTGAAGTCGCCAACGTGCTTCGGATCCAGCTGGAGCGGCAGAACCAGGTGCTTTTCTCTTCACTCCGGGAATACAGCCGCGCCTATGGCATCAACAAGCGCCTGCTGGATAGCCTGGATAAGGAAATCGTCCTGATGCATCCCGGACCCATCAACCGGGGCGTGGAACTGGACAGCGACGCGGCGGATAGCCAGCAATCCATCATTTTGCAGCAGGTGGAAAATGGGGTGGCGGTCCGCATGGCCGTACTATATTTGCTGGCAGGCGGCAAGGCAGAATAGCCGGAAAGACCGCAAGGGCCAAACAAAACCTTCAGCATGCAACGCATCTGCCTGTTCCCGGGAACATTTGATCCCATTACCATCGGCCACCTGGACATTATCCATCGGTCTCTGGGTCTTTTCGACAAACTCATCATTGGCATTGGACGAAACGTTAACAAGGCTGCCATGTTTTCTGAACAGCAGCGCCTCCAATGGATCCGGGAAATATTTCGGGAAACCCCCCAGATCAGCGCCGTTGCCTATGATGGGCTCACGGTGCAATGCTGCCGGAATGTGGGAGCGAATTTTATCCTGCGTGGCATTCGGTACGTTAACGATTTTGAATATGAAAAAGCCATCGCTGACATGAACCGGAGCCTGGACAAAGACATTGAAACGATTTTTCTTACTTGCCTGCCACAATACACATCGGTGGCTTCAACTCTGGTCCGGGACGTGCTTCGCAACGGCGGAGACGCTACCCAATTTCTGCCGGAAGCCGTTGCCCGGTCCTTACCGCAAAAAGCAAACTGAATATGGCCATTTGGTTTAATGAAAATTTGAAAGTCGAGCAGATCCGCTCCTTTGCCGCAGATACCTTAAACGAGTATATTGGCATTGAGTTCACCGAGGTGGGAGAAAATTACCTGAAGGCCAAAATGCCAGTGGACCGCCGCACCAAGCAAGCCTATGGGCTGCTCCATGGCGGGGCTTCGGCCACCCTGGCCGAAACGGTGGGCAGTGTAGGTTCGGCCATGGTGTTGGACCCGGAACAATTCTTTTGTGTTGGCATCGAGATTAACGCCAATCATATCGGGAGTGCGAGGGAGGGTTTTGTGATAGCTACCGGGACGCCCCTGCACCTGGGCGGAAGCACCCATGTCTGGGACATCCGGATCATTGATCACCGGGACAAACTCATCTGTGTCAGCCGGCTGACCCTGGCCATATTGCGCAGGCGCCCGGCTTAAGTGGCTATTCCGGAGGCCGTCAAAACGTCGCGGATGGAGGGAAAGCTATTCGCCAGCAGGTCCGGGATCATCCGGGGATTAACCCAGCGCAATTCCGTAATCTGCTCATCCAACTGGGGTATCAGCGCATCGCGGCCAGGGGAAGTCATGGCAAACCAGCTGGTCTCTTTCAAGTATTTCCTTCCCTTTTCTTCGTATACGTGTCGGGTAATCAACAAAAATTGCAATAGGGTAATGTGGATGAGACCGGTCTCTTCCCGGACCTCCCGCAAACTGCATTCTTGGATTGACTCTCCGGAGTCGCGCTTGCCCTTCGGCAAATCCCAATTTCCCCGGCGGAACATGAACAGGACCTCCCCGTCGGGGTTGCGGATCAG
>Ga0206988_1076_pt1 | contig 25104 bp, 27 predicted proteins | sample Alteio_BWMinCont_12_FD_153263 | JGI IMG/M metagenome (GOLD analysis project Ga0206988, IMG submission 153263) | Enriched cells from forest soil in Barre Woods Harvard Forest LTER site, Petersham, Massachusetts, United States -... | ecosystem: Environmental > Terrestrial > Soil > Temperate forest >... | reverse complement strand
CGTGGTAAGGTGCGTTGCAAGCTCAAAATAGATGACCGGCTGAGGTTCTTTTGGGCAATAGCAAGGTCGTCATCAGCAATTTTCATTGTGATAAAATCTTTTCTGAATTCTTCAGTAGTTGCCCAGGGGAAAACGTGAAATACCGGCAGATTAATGATCTGTGGCTTAAGCATTACCTGCGAAGTATAGCTTTTTGAGGTAATGTTTGCAGGAATAACTATAATTACCGGGGCATACCCCACGCAGGTAAAACGGATGGTATCGCGCTCATGGGCCGGGAATGAAAAATAGCCTTTATAGTTTGAAATATTAACCAGGTTTTTATTGGTGGTATTTACAATGCTTACATATGGCACAATAACCCCCACACTATCGGCATTATGTACAATGCCGCTAAACTGCACAATAGGGGCTTCCTGCTTTTGTGCAAAAGCGGTTGCTGTTATAAATAAAAAGAAAAGAAAGCCAATTAACTTCTTCATTCAATCAATTCTTTTGTCATTCTTAACTACGCTCAGAATAACAAATTGTTATATTTTACAGTGTTTTAATAAAAAGATTCAACCTTTGAACAAAAATAGGTTATTGCTGCAATCTGCATGGCAATTTAACAAATCTTAACACTACCTGAGGTTTTCAGGAAGCACCGCATTCGGATCGTCTATATCGGTTAGGTTTAAGGCTTCAACACCGGTAATTTCCGGCACGGCTTTTTTTATAGCTTCTTCAATGCCTGCTTTAAGCGTCATGATGCTCATCGGGCATGACCCGCATGAGCCAAGCAACTTAAGCCTAACTACATTATCGGGAGTAATCTCCTCAATTGAAACATTCCCCCCATCTGTCAGCAAATACGGTCTTATCGTATCCAACGCTGCTTCCACCTGATCTAATAAACTCATTTGTACTATTTTATAAAGTAAAGTTATTAAATATTTTTCATTTGTATATCAAAGCAGTACTGGTACTGCTTATTTAGTTATTCAACGGCTGCGCTGCATTAGCCTTTTCAAAAGCTTTGGCATTGCTTATGGCAACCTGTTGCGCTACGCTTTTTGCCATATCTGCAAAAGCTTTAGCCATTACGCTATTATCATCAAGCACAATTGGTTTGCCTGAGTCGCCGCTGTCACTGATGCCTTTTATTAAAGGGATCTCTCCTAAAAATGGCACATCCAGTTGTGCCGCAAGCTTTTTGCCACCGCCCTGTCCAAATATATAATATTTATTTTCGGGCAGTTCAGCAGGCGTAAAATAAGCCATGTTTTCAACTACTCCCAGTATCGGCACATTAATGGCCGGCATCATAAACATGCCAATCCCTTTTTTTGCATCGGCAAGCGCTACGTTTTGCGGCGTGGTAACAATTACCGCGCCCGTTACAGGGAAGGTTTGCGTTACCGTGATGTGGATATCCCCGGTTCCCGGCGGCAGGTCAATTACCAGGTAGTCCAGTTCGCCCCAGTCGGCATCGTTAAATAATTGTTTAACCGCGGTTGATACCATTGGGCCGCGCCATGGCACAGGCTGATTGGGATCGGTAAAAAAGCCTATCGACAATAATTTAACACCATATTTCTCAATGGGCTGAATGCGGGTTTTGCCATTAACTTCACTTGCCTGCGGCCTGGCATTTTCCAGCCCGAACATGATCGGGATAGACGGGCCATAAATATCCGCATCAATCAGGCCCACTTTTGCGCCTGTTTTTGCTAAGCCCAAAGCCAAATTTACCGCAACGGTTGACTTGCCTACACCACCTTTGCCCGATGCTACCGCGATAATATTTTTAACGCCCGGCACCCCGGTATTTTTTTGCGAGGTAACCTGCGATGTCATATTGATGTGCACGTCGGCATCTTTGCTAACAAAATAAAGAATGGCATTGCGGCATGCATTCTCTATCATTGCCTTTAAGGGGCATGCCGGTGTTGTCAATATCACTGAAAAGCTAACGCGGTTGCCCTCAATTTGAATATCCTGGATCATATTCAGGGTAACCAGGTCTTTTTTCAGATCAGGTTCCTCAACATTGCCCAAGGCTTGTAAAACTTGTTCGCGGGTGATGGTCATAATATGATGCGAATTTACTTAAAACGAGGCGAAGTAGTGTCATGTAAATGATAGTTTTGAGGGTAGGTTTTTGAACCATGATTAAAGGATTTTAGGATGGAGGGATTCATTTCCTGCTTTAGAAATAACAATCATGTAATCTTTTAATCCTTTAATCATGGTTCAGACAAAAATCCGCACATTTGCACATCAGCATATCCGCACATCAAAATATGATCTTAGTTACCGGTGCAACAGGTTTTTTAGGTTCAGAAGTAGCCTTGCAACTGGCAGGGCAGGGGCACCGTATTCGCTGTACACGGCGTACTAATTCATTAATCCCTGATATTTTACTGCCATGCCAGATTCAATGGGTGGAGGCAGACATGCTGGATTTTTTTGCATTGGAGGATGCGCTTGATGGCATAACACAGGTTTACCATTGCGCGGCATGGGTATCACTAAAGCAGGCCGATAAAAAGCCCATGATAAAGGCCAACGTTGCCGGCACAGCTAACCTGGTTAATTTGTGCATGGAGAAAAATATCCGGCTGGTGCATGTAAGCTCAGTTGCGGCTGTAGGCCTTGCCAAACCCGGTGACCAGATAACAGAAAACCACCACCTTGACCGTGACACAGAAACTGATGGCTATGCCATATCAAAGCTGGAAAGTGAGATGGAGGTTTGGCGCGGCATTGCCGAGGGATTGGATGCGGTGATTGTTAATCCTTCAATTATTTTAGGCGCCAATGCAGGCACAACAGGCAGCGGGCAGCTATTTGAAACCGTTCGTAAGGGGCTTAAATTTTATACGGCGGGCAGCTCGGGCTTTGTTGATGTGGAAGATGTTGCCAAATGTATGATAGGGCTAATGAATAGCGATATGAATGGCGAAAGGTATATCATCAGCGCGGAAAATCGTAAATACAAACAAATTACCGCCGAAATTGCCGATGGATTCGGCATAAAACACCCGGCTACATTAGCAAAACCATGGATGATGAATTTAGCATGGCGGGCCGCCCGGATAATTGGAGCATTAACCGGTAAATCACCATCTTTAGACAAGGTTTCGGCCGAGGCTGCTACCATGCAGCGCAATTATGATAATAAGAAAATAAAAAAAGCGATAGGGATTGAGTTTAAGCCTTTGAGTGATACGATAAAGGAGGTTTGTGAGCGATTGAAGCAATCGTAGGAAACACAATGCATCGTGCTTTAAACAAGATTTATAGTTAGGTTTTAGCCGATTCCGGGAAATCCTTCAAGACTGTCTGATTCAAGACAAGAAACATTGCGTGGCTACAAAAATTAAATTGGCTTAATACTGCCCTACTGATAGTAGCACCAGTGTACAGGCATATTCCGTTTTAATTCCTTTTTCATTGGCCATGCGGCGCAACTCTGAATTTTCGGTGCCGGGGTTGAAGATGATGCGCTTGGGGTGGGTATCCAGTATATAATTGTACAACCCCTCCTGGTTTACCGGGCCAACATACAACGTTATAGTATCAATGTCATTATGAATAGTTTCCGGCTTTTCAATAGGCACGCCGGCAACTTCGCCCTCTTTTACCCCCACGTTCACAATGGTGTGCCCGCTCCGTACCAGCCTGTTGGCGGCAAGGTTTGCGTATCGCCCTTCGTTGGGTGTTGCGCCTAATATTAATGTTTTTTTATCCACTTTATTATGATTTCACCGATTATTGTTTTATGATTTCACCGATTTTTTGAAATTGATTTCACTGATTTTTCCAATAATCTGTGCAATCATTTTCCAACCCGTGTAATCATCCAATAATCCTTGTTAACAACGCAATTTGTGCAGAATGGTATACATGATGTTGTAACAATCCTCTTACCAATTCTTCATAGCTCACACCTGTTCCCAGCTCCGGATTGCGCTCATCAAGAATAGGTTCGTTCCATTGCTCCTCTGTATAGCTTTGAATAATACCCAGCAAATTTACGTTAACCAGCTTCAGATCATTGACATATTGCTGCCATTTTTGCTCATCAGGTGCACCTGGATCAGGCCAGTCGCCGCTTGATGGTTGCTGCGCTGTCATTCCATTCATGCGGTCCATCACCTCTTCCGTCCATGAGAGCATGTGCAGCACAATGCCGGCAATATTATGTATCGCTCCCGCAGGTTTCTCATAAGCCGTTTCAAAGCTTACTTTTTCAAGGATGGTGTAAACCGGTGCGCCATACCAGGGGCTGCCTGATAATATTTGTTCTAATTATTTACTTAATTTTTCTGAAATAGTCATGTTTATATTTTTGATGCTGCAATGGCGCAGTTTATTCCATCAATGGCAGCAGAAATTATGCCACCAGCATAGCCCGCACCCTCGCCACATGGAAACAATCCTGTTACCTGCGGATGCTGCAACGTCTCTTTATCCCGTGGCACTTTTACCGGCGATGATGTGCGCGATTCAACACCTACTAAAATAGCCTCGTTAGTATAATAACCCTTCATTTTGCGCCCAAAAACGGGCAGGGCTTTACGCAGGCGTTCATTGATCCAGCCGGGTAAAATTTCTTTTAGCTCAACAGACTTTGTGCCGGGCAGATAAGAATTTTGAGGCAGGTCTTTCGAGATCCGGTTCTCTACAAAATCAATCATCCTTTGTCCGGGGGCAACTAAATTTCCACCGCCTGCTTTAAAGGCCAGCTTTTCTATTTTCTGTTGAAAGCGGAGCATTCTTAAAGGGCCATTCATGTCGCCTTTAACATCCTCCGAATTTATCTGTACCACGGTACCGGAATTTGCAAAAGGATTATTTCGTTTGGAAGGACTCCAGCCATTTACCACTATTTCCTCAGCCCCGGTTGCGCAGGGCGCAATAATACCCCCGGGACACATACAAAAGGAGAATACTCCCCTGTTTTCTACCTGTTCAACAAGGTTATAATAGGATGGGGGCAGATCCGGTCCGCGAAACTCGCAATGGTATTGGGCCTGGTCTATTATCTCCTGCGGGTGTTCTATCCTTACACCTAAAGCAAAAGGCTTGGCTTCAATTAAAATGTTCTGATGATGCAGCATTTCAAAAATATCCCTTGCCGAGTGTCCTGTCGCCAGGATCACCTTATCGGCCATTATCTTTTGGCCGTTGGCCAGCTCAACACCCTTTATCTTTCCAAATTCAACCAACAGGCTGATTACTTTGGCATCAAAAAGCACCTCGCCGCCTGCGTTCAAAATGCTGTCTTTTATTGAGGTGATGATCTGCGGCAATTTATTGGTGCCGATATGCGGGCGGGCATCAATCAAAATATCCTCAGTAGCGCCATGGGCCACAAAGGTTTTTAATACCGCGTTTACATCCCCGCGCTTGGTTGAACGGGTGTATAGCTTACCATCAGAATAGGTGCCTGCGCCGCCCTCGCCAAAACAATAATTTGATTCGGGGTTTACCAGGCCTTGTTTGTTGATATTTGCCAGATCGCGGCGGCGTTGTTTTACATCTTTGCCGCGCTCAACTATTATAGGCTTTAAACCCAGCTCAATGCATTGCAAGGCGGCAAACAGCCCTGCCGGACCGGCGCCTATTATAATAACCGGCTTAGCTGTTTTTACATCCGGGTATTTAACCGTAAACGTTTCGGGTACATACGGCTCATCCATAAATACTTGCACCTGCATGCGGTAAACCACCCTGCGGCCACGGGCATCAATGGATCGTTTCAGAATTTTTAATGCCGATACTTTTTGAGGGGAGATCTTTAATGATGCGGCGGCTATGTTAATCAAAGCGCCTTCATCTTCCTGCTGTCCCGGTGGACAAACAATTTCAATTTCTTTTATCATGCTGTTGCCGGGTTTTTATCCCGGATAGGGGCAAAGGTAGGATAATGTGCTGAATTATGAATCACGCGCTAAATCATCCAGGAATTTATTAACCCTTTCGTTTTTTGAAAGGGTAGAATAATATTTGTTAAGTTCATCAATTAAATTCCTCTGTTTTGGGGATAGCAGTTTTTCAGCGGCATTGTTTGATGTGAATTTTAATTTACCCAGGTAAGAAATATAAAGCGAGTTTTCAATACAGTGTTCTACAAGTCCTACGTTTTCATCAGCAAAATCGAAACATTTCTTAACCGTCTCTAAATCGTTGGCATCAATTGCTTTTTGTGTGAATCTTCTAAAAACGCCAATCTGCAACGATGTTAAGCCTTCATAATCTTCATCTAGAACCCCTTCCTTTATTTCCGGAAAAGCATTAATTAAATCATTAATGAAATTTTTATCGTTCTTTAAATCAAGCATAACGTGTTAAAAAATTACAGACACCGTTGCATATTTTTAATTTTATAATAGACTTTCAAGTGTAGGTACAATTAGAGCTAATCTTATATCTTCTTCTATATCATGTAAAAGGGTTGTAAAAACAGATTCATTGATTTTTATTAAATTCCTTAATTTTCTGTTAGGGTGAGAATTACTTGATAAAAAATAAAGATTAAAAACATCATTTAGTTTCTCTGCATTTGACTTGTTTGAAAGCAATAATGGGGATGAAATATTCCTATCGGATATTACAATAGTCCTCCATTTTAAATTAGAGGATATTGTTATATTTTTGTACGTGTTCCCCACCAAACCTTTAAAACAGAATTCTCGTAATTGGTGGATTTTTTTTTGAATAGATTCAAATTGTGTAAAGTAATCCCGTTTATATCCCAGATCGGTTTTTATATCCAGATAGGAGGCCAAGACTGGGTATTTACCATCTATTATTATTGCAATGTCGGGAATCATTCTTTCCTTACCTACTTTAACACCATAATCAATCATGAAAACGAGATCCAATTTTTTAAATTTTTGTGATAAGTGTTTTTGAAGATAATGTGCAAATAAATCTTCTAAAATTGAAGAAATAGTATGTTGTCGATCTCGATAAATTTGTGTGTGTTGATATTGTTCAATAACATCTTTTGAACGTTCATAATGCGCAACTATTTGATCGAATAAAATTTCAGGTGTCATATGTTAATGGTTATAGGTTAATTTCCGGTGTGACTTCAAGTATAATCAAAAAAAGCTACCCCAACCCCTTCCCCATACAAATACTATTCTCAACCCCAATATAATGCCCATAAGCCGGTATTATTTCATAACCGCATTTTAGATAAAGGCTTATGGCCTCGGGTTGGTTTGTGCCGGTTTCCAGTATGCAATTTTGAAAGTTTAATTCTGCCGCCCAGTTTTCCAGTTCATTTAATACCCGTATTGCAATGCCTTTGCCCCGATGCTCATCGGCAACAAACATTCTTTTAATTTCAATATCGGTTTCGTTATATGGCCTTAACGCGCCGCAACCAATCGGTACATCATCCAAATAAGCAATCACCACATTTTTAATTTTATCCAATTTGTTAAATTGACTAAAGAAGCCTTGCTGTGCGCCATACCGGTTTTCCAGGTCTTTATCCAGGTGGATTATTAAATTACGGAAACCGTTGTCATCAGAATCGGTTCTTTTAAGGGAGATGCTTTGCGCAGTTCCATTCATAGAGAAATATTTAAGCTAAGAAGCTTAAAATTAATAAAAATACCAATTTGTTCTACCTCGTCAACAGTTCTGCTATGAGCCATTCACCATGGTCCATAAACCCCACCCAAATCGTCCGCCTTTGTATCACCTACCGTTCGGAAACGAACAGTTTCGTAGATGGCGTAAAATTTATCTGTTTGATAATCAGCAATTTAAAATAAGGGTATCAATATTGGCATAGTGGTACCAAATACAACAAGATGATGACCACCGATATAAAATTAGCTGAAATTTGGGAAGGCTGCCTGAAAAACGATCGTAAGCAACAGGAACTTTTATATAAAACCTTAGCGCCGAGGATGCTGGCTGTGTGCATGCGTTATGCCCATGATAAAGACGAGGCTCAGGATATTTTGCAGGAAGGCTTTATAAAGATGTTCAAAAACGCACACAATTTCCGCGGTGATGGAAACCTTGAAGGATGGATCCGCCGCATTATGGTTCATTGCGCTATATCACGTTACCGCAAACTTAAACCAATGGTTTTGGTAGAGGATTTTACTGAGGAGAACAGCGGGTTCAGCAGTGGCTACAATGCCCACGGCCTGGAAGCTAAGGACCTGATGAAAATGATCCAGAAGCTGCCGCAAACTTATCGTTCTGTATTCAATATGTATGCCATTGAAGGCTACTCGCACCAGGAGATCGGCACCAAGCTGGGGATGACCGAGCTATTATCCCGTACCAACCTGCACCGTGCCCGCGCCATTTTAAAAGATATGGTGAACAAGCTTACCGCCAATGAAATGCATTATATGGCGGGCTAAGGGATAATTGGTTAATTGAGTTGCGTTTTTCACTATCCCACACCCAATGTCCGTATCTGTACAGACATTGGGTGTGGGATAAAAAAAATCCGAAATCGAAATTCCGACTTCCGAAATCCTTCTCTTATTTCACTCTTTTATAAATATCTTTTAAATTTCTGCCCATTTCTTTGTAATCCAGGCCATAGCCTACAACAAACTCATTTTCAATTTCAAAGCCTATATATTTTAGCTCCTCAATTGGCTTTAACAAGGCGGCAGGCTTTAACAGCAGGGAGCACAGCGCTATTGTAGCAGGTTGTTTTGCCTTAAGTTTCTCTAACAAATAATGCGCTGTATTGCCTGTATCAACAATATCTTCAATAACTACAACATCCCGGCCTTTTATATCAACACTAAAATCAATATCATCGCGAATTTTGAGGCTGCTTTTGGTGCCGCCATAATACGAAGCCAGTTTAGTAAAAGTGATCTCGCAGGGGATGTCAATTTGTTTAATAATATCTGCAATAAACAAAAAACTGCCATTTAAAACACCTACAAATACCGGTATAGTATGCTGATAGTCAGTATTTAGCTGTTTGCCAATAGCTTGTATGCGATTGTCAATAGCTGCGGATTCTATAAGCGGTTCAAACTCTAAATCGGCTATTTGTTTTTTCATGTGCTAAATTTAATAAAAATTAGTCCGAAAGTCCGGAAAGTCCGAAAGTCCGGAAGAAAAAAGATAAACATGTTACAGCATTTGAGTGGCTTTATCCCATCGTTATTTGAAAGCCATCAATAATTTTGCTTTTTCTTCCAGACTTTCCCGACTTTCGGACTTTTCCGACTTAAACCCTATCTTTGCGCCTCAATCATGACGGATTACCAGGTTCACACTTTATCCAACGGCATCAGGATACTTTATAAACATGCAGCATCAACAATAACGCATTGCTGTTTTATTGTTAATGCCGGCTCGCGCGATGAAACTGAACATCAAACCGGCCTGGCCCATTTTATTGAGCATTTACTGTTTAAGGAAACTGAAAGGCGCAGCACCAATCAGATCCTGAATCGCCTTGAACTTGTAGGGGCCGATCTTAACGCTTATACAACCAAAGAGTATACCTGCATCCATGCGTCGCTGTTAAACCAGCATTTGGAGCGTACTATTGATCTTTTTGAGGATATTTTATTTCATTCCACCTTTCCGGAAGAGGAGCAGGAAAAAGAAAGGGGAGTAATACTTGATGAGATTTCTTCTTACCTCGATCAGCCCGAGGAAGCCATCCAGGATGATTTTGAAGAATTATTGTTTAAAGGGCACCCGATAGGTAACAATATTTTAGGCACACCTGAAACTGTTGCCAAATTGAACGGTGCAGATATCAACCAGTTTATCGCTGCTAACTACAACACTTCAGAAATGATTTTTGCCGTTTTTGGCGATTATGATTTTAAGAAGGTAATTAAGCTGGCTGAAAAATATTTTGGCGCTATCCTGGCAAACCATTCAAAAAAGCACAGGATTGTGCCCGCACAGATCCTTTCAACAAAAAGCACCATTACCAAGCCCATCTCGCAAACGCATTGTATTATTGGCAGCCGGGCCTATCCGTCAGCCCATGAGCATAAAAATGGCTTATTGCTTTTAAATAACCTGCTTGGCGGTATGGGGATGAGCAGCAGGCTGAACCTTGAAATAAGGGAGAAACATGGCATAGCTTATACTGTTGAATCAAACTATACCTCGTTAACCGACACAGGGATTTTCTCAATTTATTTTGGAACTGATAGTGAAAAAGCCGAAAAAGCAACCAGGCTGATCCATAAGGAATTAAAAAAACTGCGCGATAACAAGTTAGGCACCCTGCAACTGCACCAGGCCAAAGAAAAATTTATTGGCCAGATAGCCCTAGCCGAAGAAAACCGGATGAGCCTGATCATATCCATGGCTAAAAGTCTGCTTGATTTTAATTATGTGGATACGCTGCAGGAGGTATTCGATAAAATTAATGCAGTTACTGCTGATCAATTGTTAGAAATAAGTAATGAAATTTTTGATAATGACAGGATGATTACCTTACTATTTGAGCCTAAGCAATAAAGCCGTATTTTTGCACGATGAAATTTCCTATTATAGCATACGGCGATCCTGTTTTAAGAAGAAAAGCGACAGCCATTGAGCCGGATGAATATCCGCATATAAAAGAGTTAGTTGAAAATATGTACGAAACCATGTATGGTGCTCACGGAGTAGGTTTAGCGGCTCCGCAGGTTGGCCTTTCCATGCGTTTGTTTGTTATTGATGTATCAACGTTTGCCGACGATGATCCTAAGTTAAAAGACTTTAAAAAGGCTTTTATAAATGCCACTATTTTAGAGGAAACCGGCGAAGAATGGGCGTTTAATGAAGGCTGCCTTAGTATCCCCGATATAAGGGAAGATGTTTACCGCAAGCCAACCATAAAAATTTCATATTACGATGAAAACTGGAAACACTATGAAGAAACGTTTTCAGGCATGGCTGCACGCGTTATCCAACATGAGTATGATCATATTGAAGGCAAGTTGTTTACTGATAAGCTAAGCCCGCTCCGCAAACGCCTGTTAGAGAAAAAACTGACCGATATTTCAAAAGGGATAGTTGATGTTGAATATAAAATGAAATTCCCGGCGGCTAAGAAAGGAAGATAGAGCCCCGCCTCTTAAAGGGGAGCTTAAAAAATAGATATAACAAAAATGCCCGGAAAAATCCGGGCATTTTTGTTATACTGCGATCAGGGTTCAAAATCTTTACACCTTTTTATTTACTGTATTCTTAACCGGCCTTGCAGTTTTTACCGTTTCAGAGGCATCCGCTGCTTCAGCTTTTTCTTTAACGGGTTCGGCTTTAACCGGCGCCGGCTTTTCAGCCAGTTGGGCCAATATGGTACGTCCGCCTTTTACTACCTGGCCAAGCTCAACTTTTATTTCTGTTCCCAGTGGTAAAAACACGTCAACGCGCGATCCGAACTTTATAAAGCCAAACTGCGCACCCTGCTCAACCACATCGCCTTCTTTTACATACCATACAATGCGACGGGCAAGCGCCCCCGCAATCTGGCGAAAAAGTACTGTTACACCTTCTTTGTTCTCAATAGCAATGGTGGTCCGCTCGTTTTCAGTTGATGATTTCGGGTGCCAGGCCACCAGGTATTTGCCCGGGTTGTATTTGAAATATTTAACTACACCTGCTATAGGGTTACGGTTAATGTGCACATTTATTGGCGACATGAAAACAGAAAGCTGGATCCTTTTATCTTTCAAAAATTCTGTCTCCACCGTTTCTTCAATCACCACCACTTTCCCGTCTGCCGGGCAAAGCACATACTTATCATCCGTGTCAATGTTCACCTTCGGGCTGCGGAAAAACTGCACTATGGTAACAAAAAGTAAAAAAGAAAGTATGTAAACTATCCATTTTACCACATGCGCTTCAGGGAAGTAAAATGATATGAATGCATTCAATACAAATATGAACAGGACGCAAATGGCTAAGGATGTGTATCCTTCTTTATGAAAAGTCATCATTGGGGGTTGTTTCTTATAGTGTTATCGTGTGCTGATAATTGTACAAAACTACTAATTTGAAATGAAGTAAAGGTAAGTATATACAATTGGGGCCGCTAAAAGTAGTCCGTCAAACCTATCCAACAGCCCGCCATGACCTGGAAGGATGCCTCCTGAATCTTTAACATTAATGCTGCGTTTAAACATGGATTCCACCAGGTCGCCTGTGGTGCCGAAAAAAGATATCAATAAAGCAATGATAATCCATTGTTCCCGGGCAAGCTCTGCATAAAAATAACTTAGTATTAATGCCGTCCCTGCGCTTATCAAAACGCCTCCGATAAAGCCTTCCCAAGTTTTTTTGGGTGAATGGCGTTCAAATAGTTTAGTACGTCCAAATGCTCTTCCCGCCAGGTAGGCGCCCGTATCATTGGCCCAAAGCATAATTAAAAATCCGAGTGGAATATGCAGGTTAAAGCCCCCTGATACATAAGCCAGTCCATGAAAAAATGCAAAGGGGATTATTGTAAATATTATACCCAGGTAAGTAAAAGCAATATTAGCAAATGGAGCTGCTGCCTTTTTAAAGAGCTCGTGTATGAAAATCACGCTTGAACATAACGGAAGTAAAAACAGCATTTTATGCGCAACATTTCTTCCTTCTAAAACAGGCATCCCAAAAATGCTTGAGTAACTCAATAAGGCAAATGCAGCAAATAGCAGCGCGCCATTAAGTAATCCGGCTGTAACATTGGGGCTGGCTGTATTTTCCTTAATAAGCTTGTAAAATTCAAAAAGGCAAAAACAGCTTATTACCAGGTAAAAAGCACCGAACAGGTATGGCCCAAACATAACGGATGCCAGCATAACTATAACAAAAAAGAAACCGGTTATGGCGCGTGTTTTCATGAGGTAATTTGATTCAGAATAATAATTTCAATAGCATCGCTAAAATCGTTTTGGTGCACATATACTTCAATGTTGCCAAATGACCGGTGTGATGAGTCTTGCTTGTTTAATAATACGGTTTCGATATGATTGCCTGCAAGGGCTTGTTTCACCATTTCAGACTGATAAAAATTTGTTGAAGTATATATTTTTACCCAATTCTTTTCCATCACTCAACCTGGATTTGATCTTTTACTACAGCTATCCTTTTATAAATAAAAAGCAAAACCACCACAGTTACCAAGCTTATTGCATAACCAATATAGTTAAACATATGCTGTTCGTTCGGGTCGCCATTGATGATTTTTTTCTGGAAAAGATAGGTTACCACAACTACAGTGCTGTTATTAATAAAATGCGCCCAAACACCCGTCCAAATACTGCCGCTCCAGGCCACAAAGTAACCAAAGAACACGCCCAGCATTAAGCGGGGTAAAAACCCAAAAAACTCCATATGGAAAGCGCTGAACAAAATAGCGGTTATCCATACTGCCGTGTGCGTGTTTTTCGTCCAGCGTATAAATATGGTTTGGATCACTCCCCTAAACATAAACTCTTCAACAATGGCGGTTAGTAGGCCAACCATCAGCACATTAACTATCACATCCCATATGTTGTCCATCTTTAGTATGGCTTCCATCACTTTTTGCGCGCTATCTTCGCTATCACGCATCCATTTTAACCATGGTGGCAAAACCATTTTTTGATTAATGTTTGATAAAAGCTCAATAAGCGGGTTGGATAAAAACATGAGCGCGAAGATGACCACCAGCAAAAGCCACGGAAAACGAAAGCCAGGTTTTATATAACCCTGCAGATCATTAGCTACAAACCTGGCAAACATTACGGGCGCAATAAATATAGGCAGGGTAGTACCCAGTATTTGCACTATCCATAAAGCCGGAACAAAATGTGGTGCGGTAACTGTTACACTGCCCAATGCCAGCAGTGTTTTTAAGCCGTAAAGCGCCGTAACGATCCCCATTCCGATAAGATTACCTAAAATCAGGACACCAATAAATATACATATGAAAATAAGAAGCTGCAACCAGGGACGAACTGAAGATTTGTCACCCTTATCTAACTCTTTGTACGGTGTATTTATCATCCGGCTTAAAATACGTATTTTTGCAGCGAATATACTGGATGTCTGTACAAATAGGAAATATTGATTTAGGGGAGTTCCCGCTTTTGCTGGCGCCGATGGAAGATGTGAGCGATCCTCCCTTCCGTTACGTATGTAAAAAATATGGGGCGGATATGATGTACACGGAATTTATCTCGAGTGAGGGATTGATCCGTGACGCAGCAAAAAGCCGCCAGAAACTTGATGTTTTTGAGTACGAGCGTCCTATCGGCATCCAGATCTTCGGCAGCGATATCGATCACATGCGCGAGGCTACCGAAATTGCCACGCTTGCTAAGCCCGACCTGATGGATATTAACTACGGCTGCCCGGTAAAACAGGTGGCATGCCGTGGCGCAGGCGCAAGCCTGTTACAGGATATTGATAAAATGGTGGCTATGACAAAGGCTGTGGTTGAAGCTACACATTTGCCGGTAACCGTAAAAACCAGGCTTGGCTGGGATGATAATACTAAAAACGTTTATGAAGTTGCTGAACGCCTGCAGGATGTGGGTATAAAAGCGCTCACCATTCACGGGCGTACCCGGGCGCAAATGTACAAAGGTGTTGCTGACTGGGCGCTGATCCGCGAAATAAAAAAGAATCCGAGGATTCAAATCCCCATTTTTGGGAATGGTGACATCGATTCTCCCCAAAAAGCGGCTGAATGGCGCATGGAATTTGATGTGGATGGGATGATGATAGGCCGCGCCGCAATTGGTTATCCATGGATCTTCAGGGAGATAAAACATTACTTTAAAACCGGCGAATACCTGGATAAACCCACCATTGCCGAACGTATTGACGCCTGTACCACCCATTTGCAAAAGTCCATTGAATGGAAAGGTCCAAAAACGGGGATCTTTGAAATGCGCAGGCATTACAGCAATTACTTTAAGGGCATTGAGAATTTTAAGGAATACCGCATGCGCCTGGTTACTGCTGGTACTTTGGAAGATGTAATGGAAATTTTACATGAAGTAAGCCAAAATCCGCGCTACACGGATGAAATATTAAGCGTGCAGTCTTAAGTCCGGGATCAAAAAAGACCAAGACTATAGACTCAGGACTTTCCACTTAAAAATATTCTGCAAATATGGCTTGATATTTGAACAGATAATATATATTTGAATTAAGGAGATTTTTATATGGTTACTACTATTACAGACGGCGTTAAAGTTTCGGTAGAAACCATTTATCAGCCGGAGTATTCTAATCCTGCGAATGACCATTTTATGTTTGCCTACAAGGTAAAAATAGAAAATATGGGTTCTTATGCAGTTCGGCTTTTGGGCCGCCATTGGTATATTTTTGATTCGAACGGCGCAAAACGCGAAGTCGAAGGAGAGGGTGTAGTTGGTCAGCAACCGGTTATTGAGCCGGGTCAGGTTCATGAATACGTTTCAGGCTGTAACTTAAAAACAGATATGGGCAGCATGAAAGGCGAATACCAGATGTCGCGACTAATGGATAACCAGCTTTTTAATGTGCAGATCCCAGAATTTTACCTTATAGCGCCATACCGCATGAATTAGTTTTCACTCAACATAATTAAAAAACAAAGCCCCGGCCATATAAACAGCCGGGGTTTTTGTTTGATAAGTATTTTACCTGTGATGCTCCGGCCTTGGTGCATTATGCGGTTGCGAAGCACGTTGCTGCTGTGGAGCACGTTGTTGCTGTGGAGCACGCTGTTGTGGCGCCCGTTGTTGCTGTGGAGCACGCTGTTGTGGTGCCCGTTGCTGCTGTGGAGCACGTTGTTGTGGTGCCCGTTGCTGCTGTTGAGCCCGTTGTTGCTGTTGAGCACGTTGTTGTGGTGCCCGTTGTTGCTGTGGTTGATTACGATTAGGGTGAGTGCCATTTGGCCTTGCTGCGCTGGATCTTGCCCCTGACCTGTTTGCCTGTGCTGATGCAGCAGGCCTTCCACGATTTGCTTTTACAAACGAGCTCCTGTCTTTATGAGCTGCTTCCTGATGCGAGATCTGGTTTGAAGTAGGCTGAATGTGACGCTCTCTCATAGCTGCCCGCTCCTGCGGCCTTGGCCTGGCCGTAACACCGCCTCGGCCACCATTAAAGCTCCGGTGATCACGTGTATTGCGTACTACGGTACGGTCAATATAAGTATTGTGTATTACGGTTCTGTTTACATTTACTACAGCAGTGTTGTAACGGAAACGGTCTCCGTCCCATCTGCCGCCGCCATAACCATGACCTCCATAGCCGTAGCCATAATTAATGCCGCCATAAAAGCCTACATGTGGCCCCCAGTAACCTGAATAAAATCCGTATACGCCGCCGGTATAACCCCAATAAGAGGGGGTCCAGTAAAGGCCGGGATTTGGCGGGGCAACCCATACACCCGGCACCCAGTAATAACCGCCTTCGTCATTATCATAGGCCCAGTAACCCGGTTGCCATATATAACCGTCAACCGGGCATTCCGGCTGCACATAAACCCGTAATGCCGGGGGCGGTGTACCTACTGTTAAGCTTACGCTAACCTGAGCATATGTTTGGGGTATGGCAGAATATACCACACATAATAAAATGAATACTTTAATGATCTTTTTCATCGGGGTAATTGTTTATTAACTGTTTAAGCAATACCAATTAATTGCTTCATTGTTAATTATATGACAATCAGTAACAGATAATGTTTGCCGGATTAAAACCCTGAGTGTTCAAAACCTGAAAAGTGTCCCCCTGATCTCTGTATCCCCGTAAATAATGGAATATAAATGTTAAAACTCAACATGTGCTCTTATTGAAAACACATTTACTGGTCCGCGATCTTTATTATAGGCAGGGTTTACTATAAACTGGTAATCGGGTGTTAAAAAGAATTTCTTTTGGTAGGCATTAATTTTATAATATAGCTCCGCAATCATTTCGGGTGCGTAGTTTAGTTTACCATCGCCAATAATAAAACCGTAACCGCCTGCTGCCAGGTAATTGCGGTGCGGCGCAGATAGGCCGTTACCTATAAAAGCCAATCCGGCCTCATCATCACCGCGTTTCCATGAAGTCCCTTTTAATACACCGCCAAAAGTTAGTGAGCGGTCAATTTCTGTAAAAAACCAGGTTTCTGTATGGCCATCATTATAACTGGCTTTAGCAAATACACCAAAATCTTTAGTTAAATATTGATCGGCGCTGATACCAAAACCATATTTATGGCGGCCATAAGCCTGTGTGCTATCAACATTTGGAGCAGTTGGATTTTGCGCTATAGCTAAATTGTAATTGCCAAATTTTCCATTGTTCCTGAATGCAAGTAAACGCAATGTTCCTTTCTGTCCGCCTAAAGTATAGCGTTTTTCATATTCAAGGGCTTGAGTATTGGCTTTCCCTATTTTAGAATCCCATATTGACTGATTAGCCTGGGTAACAACCATGGTAAGTGCAAAGCGAAGTGTCCAGGTAGGTTGACCTAATTCGGTATAAAGGCCCATAGTATAACCACGTGTATTTGCAGGGTAATCCCAAGCCGCATTATCCATCAAAGCCCAGTTCATAAACTGCATACGTGGGTCATGGCTAAAGGTATTACCATCAAAAAAATCGGCCATGCTAAATTTACCTGCGACAACTGAGAAATAACGTTTGCTTTTTAAGCCGCCCAATACATTGGCATCACTTTCAATAGTATCTTTTTCATTGCCCCACTCAAAATTTTGTTTAAAATACATGCGGGCTATATAAATTTTGTTCTGGATACCGCCTACCCTAAAGGTCTCCCCATTTGGGAAACCGGCAATACCAAGTGTTTGACTTAAGCCAGCCCCGCCCGATAGCTCAGGATCAAAATGCGCTTCAGCACCTTTCCAAAGCCGCGCAGCTCCAAAAAATGTTGTGGTTATAGAACTTTGTGTTTCCTCTTTTCGCGATAAGCTGTTCTGGCCGCTATAAGGGGCATTGAATGATGGTTTATACTGCGTAATAATAGTTTGCTGGAAATGAAAACTTGTACGTTCCTGTTTAACGGTATCCTGCGCAGCAGATAGCTTAACAACAGCAATTAATAATATAAAAGAGAGTATGTATTTTTTCATAAGGGTATTTTATTAAATTTAAACAAATCTAATAATAAATTTAGACTTGTCTAAATTTATTATTGTTCAAGCTGTTTTATTTGATTTTTCAATTATGCCGCAAAGTAAGTTATTAAAACAATGCAATGGAATTGCATTAGTTAGCGCATTTGTCACAAATTCCTTTAACAATAAGATTCATCTCTGTTGAAGAAAAATTAGCAGGTAATGAAACATCGGGGATTTTGCAATTTGGGAGGCAAAAGGTTTCTTTGCAGGATATGCAATTAAAGTGCACATGCAGATCATGATGCTCGTTTACAGCACAATCTTCTAAACACAAAGCATATTTTGGTGTGCTGCTGCCATCCTCAATTACATGAACCAATCCTTTTTCTTCAAAAGTTTTAATAGTTCGGTATATAGTGATCCGGTCTGCCGGAGCCAAACTTTTTTCAATATCGCTTAAGCTTATGGCAGCGTTTTGTTCTAACAGCATATTCATAACCAATATGCGCATAGCTGTTGGGGTAACATTTTTGTTAGCCAGCTTTTGTTCTGTTATTGGTTTCATACTATTTAAGTTAGCTAATAGCTTATGTCACAGTGACTAATTGTTATTGAACTACTTTTTACATTTATTGTATTAACAGCAAAAATATGCTATTGGTTTAAACTGAATGTTAACACTCCGAATAAAACTGCTCTAAATAGCTCAGCATAAAATTATGCCGCTGCTCTGCCAGCTTTTTACCTGTTGTGGTATTCATTTTATCTTTTAGTAGCAATAATTTTTCGTAAAAATGATTGATAGAGGGTGCTGTTGAGTTTTTATATTCCTCTTTTGTCATGTTAAGGTTTGGCTTAATTTCAGGATTATAGATCTCCCTGCCTTTAAAGCCACCATAATTAAATGCCCGGGCTATACCTATAGCGCCAAGCGCGTCCAAACGGTCGGCATCCTGTACTATATCCAGCTCAATAGACTTAAAGCCAGCCTTATCAAAGCCTGATTTGAAAGAAATATGCCTTATAATTTGCTGCACGTGCTGAATTGTTTCTTCGTCAACATTGCTGCTCCTCAAAAAATCACCGGCAGTTTTTGGGCCTATCTCCTCATCTCCGTTATGAAATTTGCTGTCGGCAATGTCATGTAGCAGGGCCCCTAGTTCAACAACTAAAGAATCGGCCTGCTCGGTTTGGGCAATCAGCTTTGCATTGTTCCACACCCGGTTAATATGCCACCAGTCATGCCCGCCTTCGGCATCCTGAAGAGTCTGACAAACAAAGGTTACTGTTTTATCAATAAGTGCGGAATTGTTCATAATCGTTTATTAATCTGCAATCAGTTCAACTTCGGCCACCGGGCTGAATAAATATACGCGCCTTGAATTTACTTCTATGCATTTATAGCGTTTCCGCAGCTTCTCTTCCTTGCGGAAAATTCGCCCATCCTTTAGCTTAAACATAGCCTTCAAAGGTAACTTTTCAACCGTTACAATTGATTCTTTAGGCGCATCATACATCCGGAGCGAACGGTACAGGGTAAGGTCAGAGCAGCTGGATGCAGCCGGGTTATTTAAATAGCCTGTTATAGCATGTTTAACATCCGCGGGAAAAATGTCCTTCTCAAAAAAAGGCTGCATCATTTTTTTAAAGTTCAGCTTCCATTCGGTACCATGCGGTTTGGCCTTGTGCTTGTGTTCATTCCAGGTATGCAGGTGGGCAAACTCATGTACCGTAGTTACCAGGAATGCATACGGGTTTAAATCGTAATTAACAGAGATGCGATGCCCTTTACCCGAGTGCGGCGGCCTGTAGTCGCCAAACTTAGTATTCCGGTTGCGCGAAATTTTGAATTCGCATTTAAAGTAGTCAATCCAGCGACCGATGAGCGGGGCTGCATCAGGTGGAAGATACGTTTCAAGAATTTTAACTTTATCCAATTTTTACCTCGGTGCAAAGATAGTAAAAAGCGGAAAGACTAAAGCTTAAAGCCCCAAAAAGCAGAAAGACTAAAGCTTAAAGGAAAAAATAGAACAAGGCAAAAAGCTTTAAGCTTTAGTCTTTCAGCTTATCGATATTGTCCTGCTGTTAAAATGCTTTGCGCAACTTTACAAACGTTGCCACGTACGTAAACATCAGTTAATTCCTCATTACTTATCCTTACTTCAACAAAAAGTTGACTAGGGCGCCCTAGGTTTTCTCCCTGCTTAATTTGTATAACAGAACCAGGTTTTTGAAAGCCGCGCTTTACCAGGTAAGCGCCCGCAGGCCCGGCAAGGCTGCCTGTGGCTATATCCTCTACAGTGCCCTCGTTATCCCAACTTCTTATCCGCAACGTTGGGATTTCAAGTATCCCAATAAACATAGCACCCCATTGCCGGATCCTTTGCTCCAGGTCAGGCACGCTTATTTTTGCCCCCAGGCCATTTTTTTGCAAGGGAATGATCAGGTAAGGCAAACCGGTTGAAACAACTGTTGGATAACATCCCGGGTATAGATCGTCCAGGTTTAAACTTAAGCAATCAAGCAATAAGGCTGTTTCTGCCGCATCTAACTCCTTGCCAAACTCAACCTTTCCCTGGTTCATAATTGCGCTGTAAAACTGGTTTTTCTTTTCGGTGGCTACTGAGACTGATTTTTTATTTAATATAAATGTCCAGGTCGCTTTTTCAGCGGCAGGTTGGTATAGATCGTGCAAAGTGGCAGCGGCCCCTAAAATTGGATGGCCTGCAAAATCCATCTCTTCCTGGCAAGTAAAAATACGGGCCCTTATCTTACCGGAATCAATTCTTTGAAGAAAAATACTTTCAAATTGCCGCATTTCCTGTGTCAATTTAAGCATTGCGCATTCACTAAGTCCTTCAGCTTCTGTAAAAACAGTTAAGCCGTTACCAGAAAATGGCTGATCTGTAAAAACGTCGACATGATAATATGGTAGTGTGCTCATAAACTGGTTGTTAATGTTTTATGATTAAGTGATCGGGATCTATTTATTTGTTTCCGATCCTGGCGATTGCTGAAATTTCAATATTTGCCTGGAGTGGAAGCTCTTTAACAGCAATACATACCCGTGCCGGAAACAGGCCATTAAAGTACTTTTGATAAACCTCATTGGTAGGGTCATAATTATCCATAGTTGTCAGGTAAATCGTCACGTTTATAAGATTGCTATAGGTTAAATTATGCTTTTGAAGAACGCTGCCAAGATTCTTCATTACCTGGTTTGCTTCTGCTTTAAAGTCGGTATTTATCAGTTTGCCGTTTAAATTGTCAGTCCCTATCTGGCCTGATATGTATAATGTTTCTCCCGAAATAACAGCATCGGTAAATGGTAACCCGTTTGGCAGTTTATGGGTGGTTAGTTCCTCATTTTGCTGTAACTGCAGGTCAAATCCTTTTCGGTCTGTTTGGATCCAATATTCAGCTATCTTACCATTTTCAACGCGGTAAACTGCACTGCCAATTTCTATTAAGGGTAAGCCCGTAGCTTTAAATTGATCTATATCGGCTAAGTGCTTCCCGGTTTGTTTCCATCGGGCATACACTTTATTATCATTAGCTATCAATTCGGTTATTTCAAATTCATATGGGCCATAAAGAGCCATAAATTCTTTAACGTGTTCCGAATAATTCTGTGGTGTTCTTTTTATAGTTTCCTGTTTTTCGGCGTTCATTTGATTGGCTAAAACTGTATCAGCCATAAACTCCGCTGCTTTTTCGGGGCTCTTACCTGATCTTACAATTTGTAAAAAGGCTTTAACTATTTCTCTCGGTTGCTGGTTAGTATTCATTTGATGGGTTTGTGCCTGGGTTTTATTTATTAAGATGATGATTACGAATAGGAAGGTAAAAAAGGATGTTTTCATGTGCTGATGTTGTAGTAACAAAATTCATTAAATTTGCCAATATATAACAGATACAGTTTTTGAATATTTAACTATAACAGATTTTACTATGCATGAATCTATTTATATAACCCTGGCCAATAAAGTAGCATCAATGATTGAAAATGATGTTTATAAAGCCGGGGATAAACTTCCGTCGTTGCGTAGCTTGCATAAAGAGAATGGCATAAGCGTAGGCACAGTATTGCAGGCATTTAATCATCTTATTGATAAAGGGCTAATAAATGCGCGTGAAAAATCAGGGTACTTTGTAAGTTACAGGTCTAAAAGAAAGCTCCCCCTTCCCCAAACCAATCCTGTAACATTGTCTGCCAAAACAGTTCATATCGATCAACTGATCCAAAAACTTCGTAAAGATGGTGCCGGAAAGCATTTTGTATCCTTTGCCAATGCCCTTCCTGATCATCGTTTATTACCTTTTAACAGTATTAAACGGGCTATTCAAAATGCTTCACGGGATGTAAGCGGAAGTTACCTTGCTATGGAGGAACGCAAAGGGAATTTGAAATTACGGGAAGAAATTGCTAAAAGGTCATTCATGTGGAGTGGCTCATTACAGGCAAGTGATATAATCATTACCAATGGGGCCACTGAAGCCGTTATTCTTGGCCTTAAAGCGGTTACAAAAGAAGGCGATACAGTGCTGGTGCAAGACCCATGCTATTACGGCATTATGCAGTGTTTGGAATATTTAAATTTAAAAGTGATTACAATCCCGTGTCATTCAGAAACAGGGATCAATGTAACAGACCTGGAAGATGCATGCAGTAAGTTTGCCGTTAAAGCGTGTGTTCTGGTTGCTAATTTTAATAACCCAAACGGTACGTGTTTAAGTAGTGAGAAAAAGCAACAAATTGCGGAATTTGCCAATAAACAGGAAATTCCCATTATAGAGGATGATTTATACGGAGATATTTTTTTTAAAGGCACCAGGCCCGATACCATTAAAACTTATGATAAAAATGGCTGGGTATTGTATTGCAGCTCTTTTTCGAAATCACTTGCTCCCGGGCTCCGTATTGGCTGGTGTGCAACAGATAGATTTGTTTATGAAGTGGCGCGCCTTAAATCCATGCACAACGGCCCAACCTGTAGTTTTACTCAAAAAGCATTGTGCGAGTTATTATCTTTTGGTGTTTACGACCGGCATCTGAAAAAATTCAGAATTGAGCTGAACAAAAATTTAGTGCGAACTACAAACCTGATTGAACAGTATTTTCCTGAAGGGACAAAAATCAGTTCCCCAATAGGCGGCCTTGTTATTTGGGTTGAATTACCTGGATATATAAATACGGTACAATTGCAAGATGCTGCTTTTAACCTTGGAATTAGTTATGCCCCTGGTGAATTATTCTCTGCCAAAGGCGACTATCAAAATTATTTACGCATAAGCTATTGTAAATTATGGGATGCTAATACTGAAAATGCGCTGAAGAAATTAGGCCTTTTATTTCAATCCGCTGCTGACAAAATAGACTGATCCGTTGTGGCTATTTCAACAAATTATAAGCCAGTAAACTCGCGGCATAAGCCAGCACAGTCATATAAGCAAACTGGATAGCTGGCCAGCGCCAGTTCTTTGTTTCGCGGTAAACCACGGCAACAGTGCTGGCGCACTGCATAGCGAATGCATAAAACATCATCAATGAAAAGGCAACAGCCAGCGAAAACACAGGCTGACCTGTTTGTGTATTTTTAGCCGAGGCCATTTTTTTCTGTACCGATTCTATTTTATCCGCATTGCCGTCGACGCTGTAAATGGTAGCCATAGTGCCTACAAAAACTTCGCGGGCAGCAAAGGAAGTGATGAGCGCTATACCTATTTTCCAGTCAAAGCCTAATGGCCTGATTACCGGCTCAATAACGTGGCCCAATACCCCTGCGTATGAATTCTCAAGTTTTTCTGAATTGATGGCCCTTTTAAGATCATCCGGGTTAAGCTGTTTTGCATACTGAGGCTGCCGATATTTTTGTTCGATTTTTGCAAAGCGGTCACCAGGGCCGTATGATGCAAGCACCCATAGGATGACCGATACGGCTATAATAACTTTACCGGCTTGTAAAACAAACGCTTTTGAACGGTCATACATGCTGAAGGCTACATTGTTCCACCTTGGCATCCGGTAAACCGGCAACTCCATAATAAAATAGCCGCGCTCGCGTCCCTTCAGGATCAGCTTAAATGCAAAGGCTACAACTATCGCTGATATCAGGCTGAAAACATACATCCCCGTTAGGGCCAACCCCTGCATGTTAAAGATCCACCAAACATTGCGATTTGGCACAACCAATGCGATTAACAATGTGTAAATAGGGAGCCTGGCCGAACAGGTAACCAACGGCGTTACCATTATGGTAATCATCCGATCTTTCCAGTTCTCAATAGTACGGGTGCTCATAATAGAGGGTACTGCACACGCAAAACCACCAATAAGCGGAACAACTGACTTGCCATTAAGGCCAACCTTACGCATCAACTTATCCATCATAAACGTAACGCGCGACATATAGCCAGTATCTTCCAGTATCGAGATAAATGCAAAAAGTATGGCAATTTGCGGGATAAATACCATTACGCCGCTTAGTCCTCCTATAACGCCATCAACCACTAAACCGGTTAACGGCCCTGCGGGAAGCAATTGGTGCAATGAATTTTGTACCCAGGCAAACAGGTCGCCAATTTTTTCCATCGGGTAAGCCGACCATGCAAAAATAGACTGGAACATAAAGAGCAATATGCCCAGGAAAATAACAAAGCCCAACACTTTATGGGTTAGTACCTTATCAATCTTATTGCTTAATGTTTCGTCTTTGGCTGTTTCAGGGACCTTAACGGTGTCATACAACAGGTCATTAATAAAGCTATACCGGGCAATAGTTTCTGTAGCCTGCGATTTTTGAGAGTGGAATGAAAATTCTTTTTCCAGTTCCTCTATGCGGTCGCTTTCGGTTGGGGTTAAAAACTTTACGGTTTCATGCTGATGGGCAAGCTGCAAGGCAAAATAAGGATTGTCGAGCTTTAGTTCCTCGCTTATTTGCGCTATCAGTTGCGGGGCAATTGCTTCTACGTCAATAGATGACTCCTGTAATGCAACTTTATTAGCAAAGGTTATAGCCTGTTTTAACTTATCAATACCTTCAACCTTTCGTGCCGAAATAGGGAC
>Ga0206988_1074_pt1 | contig 26395 bp, 29 predicted proteins | sample Alteio_BWMinCont_12_FD_153263 | JGI IMG/M metagenome (GOLD analysis project Ga0206988, IMG submission 153263) | Enriched cells from forest soil in Barre Woods Harvard Forest LTER site, Petersham, Massachusetts, United States -... | ecosystem: Environmental > Terrestrial > Soil > Temperate forest >... | reverse complement strand
CAAGCAATCGGCCATTTGGCCGAAGAAAAAGCCTGTGAATTCTTGCTAAAGCATGGCTTAAAGCTATTAGCAAAAAACTATCGCTGTTACCTTGGCGAAATTGACTTAATTATGGAAGACCAACAAAACATTGTCTTTATTGAGGTGCGTTTACGCAACCATAGCGCCTTTGGCGATGCCATTGAAAGCATCAACCGGTCTAAACAACAAAAACTTCTCAAGTCTGCCATTCATTATTTACAAAAAAACAAATTATTAGATAAAGTCAATTGTCGATTTGATATCATAGGTTTTTCGAATGGTCGGATCGAATGGATAAAAGACGCTTTTGATTATGAATAACATTATTGAACGTATTAAACAAAATTTTAGTGAAAGCATTCAAACCAAAATTGATACTGCCGATTTATTATTACCGACAGTCGGTTTGGCTTCTGAAAAAATAGTCCAGTCTTTATTGGACGGGCACAAGGTTTTAAGTTGTGGCAATGGCGGCTCGGCTTGTGATGCCTTGCATTTTTCTGGGGAAATGCTGAACCGTTTTAAACATGAGCGGCCAAGCTTGCCTGCAATCGCTTTAACAGCAGACATCTCGACAATCACGTCGATTGCGAATGACTATCATTATAATGAGGTTTTTTCAAAACAATTACGTGCTTTAGGACATGCGGGCGATATTCTGTTGGCCATTACAACGAGTGGCAATTCAGTAAATATTTTAAACGTCATTAAGGCCGCCCATGATCGCAACATGACAGTCATTGCAATGACAGGAAATGATGGCGGTAAAATACCGCCCCTTTTAAAAGACCGGGACATTGAAATTCGCGTACCAGCTTACGACACACAACGTATACAAGAGACCCATATACTGATTATTCATTGTATTTGTGACATCATTGATTATAAATTATTTGGCCATGGAGATGCTTCCACATGAAAAAAATACTGCTGTTTGCGATGATCATTTGTGCATTACAAGGTTGTATATTTATTGCTGGGGCCGCAGCGGGCGCCGCCGCAGTCACGATTGTCTATGATCATCGAAAATTAGAAAAAATCATGTTGGATGAAAGGACCACTAAAATCGCAACCGATAAAATCCGCGCCAATGAAGAATTGAGCAAAAACTCTCATATTGAAGTCAATTCTTTTAATCAAATTGTTTTATTGACAGGACAGGCCATGACGGCTGACTTGCGTGCTGAAGCAGAAGCGGCCGTACGCACTGTTCCCGACGTGAAAAAAATCTATAACCAAATTTTAATAAAAGGCCCTGCTTCTTCGTTCACTCAAGCCAGCGATACTTGGATTACGGCCAAAATTAAAACACAAATGTTGGCCACCAAAGGGCTAAAATCGAGCACGATCAAAGTCATTACAGAAAATGGCACGGTCTATTTAATGGGGCTAGTCAACCGGCCCCAAGCTGAGATGGCCGTCAGTATTGCACGACAAGTGTCCGGCGTACAGCGGGTCATTAAGATCTTTCAATATACGCAATAAAGAAAACTAAGCACGCAAAGGACTTGCCTATGAAAAGTAAGTCGGTTTTTTGGGCCCTCTTGATCGCCCAGGCATACTCATTAACGGCCTGCGTCAGTACGGCCGTATCAGGCGCTGAAATGGTCTATAATCGTTATTCCATCCAGCAAAAAATTAGCAACCAATATGCTTCAATGCGTGCTTATCAAAAAATTTACCTAGATTCGCAACGTTATAAAGACACGCATGTTGAAGTCATCACGACCGATGATTCCGTTTTGCTAGTCGGCCAAGTGCCAGACCGTCCTCGTCAATTAGAAATCGCAGGCTTAATTAGCAGCTTAATGGGGGCCCGAAAAATATATAATTACATTGAAACCGCAGCGCCCTCTTCAACGCTGACCAGGGCCTCCGACAGTTGGATCACCGCCAAGATCAAAAGCCAGTTATTAGTCACCAGTAAAATCGATGCCACGAGAATAAAAGTCGTCACTGAAAACGGCAATGTTTATTTAATCGGCATGGTCCCTCATGATCAAGCTGATTTTGCCGTTCTCATTGCCCAAAACACACAAGGCGTACAAAGTGTGATTAAGATGTTTACGTATCTTTATACAAGCCGGGTTTAGTTTACCATTACATCTCAAACGTCTTTACACTACTACTCCACCAATTTTAAATGTGGCCGAACAGGTTTTCCATTGGTAGTAACTTCTTCATTGTCTGCTCCGAGCAAAGTCGTTCCTTCACCCTCACCGCCCGTATCGCCCGTATCATCCAATTCATCAAAATCAAAAAACATACCTTGTTGGTTTTCTTGTGCATAAATCGCCAAGACCGCTTTCACTGGTGCAGAAATAATATGGACCACCCCAGAAAAAGAAGCCCTAAATTCCACGATATCGTTAGAAATTTTAAGGTCCCGAATGGCCGATGGGGAAATATTCAACGTGATCTCCCCATTCTCTACATAATTTTGCGGCACATTACAACGCGGATAATTGGCATTAATGACTAAAAAAGGCGTACAAGTACTGTCAATGATCCATTCGTAAAACGCACGAATTAAATAAGGTTTATTAGATAACATATTTTTTCCTTATATTTAGAGAGTGTCGTTTAAAGTGTGTAAACCCTTTCTCTTGCTCTTTGGTACGTCTGTACTTCCCCACCTCATCTTTCCAACGACACTCTCTCTATTAGGCCAGTTCTTCTTCCAATTGAACAACTTTTCTGAATTCTTGTTCTGCTTCTGTTAAGCTCGCTTGAAAAGAATCACGAGCAAAGATACGTTCAGCATATTTATTGACTGCGCGGGCTTCAGGTGGCAATTCGATCCCCCAAAGTGGCAAACGCCATAATATGGGCGCAATACAACAATCAACCAAAGAAAACTCTTCATTTAAAAAATAATTTGCATTGCTGAAAGCAGGAGACAGTTTTACTAAATATTGATGCATTTCTTTGCTGGCTGCTTGCACTTCTTGAGATTTGTTGGATTCAATTTTGCGGACCAATTCGCCCCATTCACGGTCAATTCGATAGATCATGAGCCGGGTCTTGGCCCTAGCGACAGGATAAACAGGCATTAAGGGCGGGTGTGGAAACCGTTCGTCTAAATATTCCATGATAATATTGGATTCATACAACACTAAATCACGATCTACTAAGGTCGGTGCTGTACCATAAGGATTAAGCTCATATAAATCTTGTAATTTATCACCTATTTCAGCGTTAAGGACTTCAACTGAAACTCCCTTTTCTGCTAGAACGATCCTAACACGATGACTATAAATATCTCGCTTCGAATATAGACTCATGATTGATCGTTTGTTGGCAACGATAGCCATCTTTACTTCCCTCAAATAGTATAAAAAATTATCGAATTGGCTGGGGGACTAGGATTCGAACCTAGGTTAGCGGAGTCAGAGTCCGCCGTCTTACCACTAGACGATCCCCCACTCCCCCACAAAACATATCGCTTAAGCCTTTCTACAAGTGCCTAACTTAGAAAGTATCTAAATAACCAAACTATCAAAATTATCGTTTTGAGAACTGTGTTGCACGACGTGCTTTATGCAACCCAATTTTCTTACGTTCGACTTTGCGTGCATCGCGTGTTAAATAGCCGGCTTGACGCAATAACTTACGTAATGAAGTTTCTTGGTCCGTGCCTATACTGGTTTCAGTACTACCTTCACCTTCTTCATATTTAACTAGGGCCCTAGCAATCCCATGACGAATGGCGCCAGCTTGACCACTAATGCCGCCACCGGTCACTGTGATCACAATGTCAAATTTATCTTGCAAATGAGTTAACTCTAACGGCTGACGAACAATCATCCTAGCCGTCTTTCGACCAAAATATTGATCTAACGTGCGTTGATTAATTGTAATGTCGCCTTTGCCAGGCCTTAAAAAAACGCGAGCGGTAGAAGTCTTGCGACGGCCTGTTCCGTAGAATTGTTGCGGTTGAGTCATAATAATTATTCCGTATTAATGTCTAAAGGTTGTGGTTGTTGTGCAGCATGTGGATGTTCAGTGCCCGCATATACTTTAAGCTTGCGGTACATGGCGCGTCCCAATGGTCCTTTAGGCAACATGCCCTTGACTGCTTTCTCCAACACGCGCTCAGGATTTTTAGCCAATAATTTTTCAAAACTAATGGCCTTAATACCACCTGGATAACCTGAATGGCTATAATAAATTTTATCTTGGGCCTTGTTGCCTGTGACCTTAACTTGACCGGCATTGATCACAATGACGAAATCTCCTGTATCCACATTAGGCGTATATTCTGGCTTATGTTTACCACGCAAACGTCGCGCAATTTCAGTCGCCAATCGGCCTAATGTCCTACCCGAAGCATTCACGATATACCAATTATGTTTAGCGGTTTGATTTGTTGCATTATAAGTTTTCATTTGACTCCTACTCCATGGGAGTAATTTTACAATATTATTAAAAACATCTTTACGATCAAAAGATGTCGAATTTTATAGTAATGCACAAAAAGAAGCAAGGCCCTGAGCTTCGATTTTTTGTAAGGCCTACACATCGAATGTTGCCAATATTTTAATAAAAACACTCGCAAAATTATGAAGATATGCTATTGTAAGCATTGGATCATTTTGACTTTAAGAGGAACATTTAATGGCTAAAAAAAAGGCTTCTGCTAAACCAGCGAAGAAATCAATGGAAAAAGTTATCAAACCCAAGGTACCGATTGTTAAAGACCCTTTAACAAAAAAAGGAATCTATGATGCAATCCGGGCCATTACGGGCGACCAATACGGGAACAAGGACATTAGCAACATACTGGATGCATTGCACACAGTCATCGAGCTTCACGTTAAGTCACGCGGCCCAGGGAAATTTACCTTACCAGGACTACTAAAAATTACTGTAGTCAAAAAACCTGCCCAACCTGCTCGAGAAGGCACCAACCCATTCACGGGTGAAAAAATGATGTTTAAAGCCAAGCCAGCTCGCCGTGTTGTTAAAATCCGAGCGCTTAGCAAGCTAAAAGAAATGTTAGCTAATTAAGCAAGACCGAATTAAAAAACTCGCTATTATTTCTATTATTTAAAGATAGAGGTGGACCAGGGACTTTACTTTTGATCCACCTATCTTCATGGTTTATTGGCCCTGGTATGCCTGTTTGTCTATCGATTAATTTTTCAGGCCGGGCTGAGTAACAATGTCAATTCGCCCTGCTCAAATCAATTCCGTTTGCACAGCATTGGCCAATTGTTGGGCATATTCGGTAATACGATCAGCGTCCTCTCCTTCTACCATGACCCGGACCAATTGTTCGGTGCCTGAACGACGCAATAATACACGGCCTTGTTCCCCGAGTTTTTGCTCAATCGTTTTAATCAAAGCTTGGATGCTTGGTTTTAATGAAAAATCGGAATGTTGGCCTAGTTTGACGTTCATTAATACTTGCGGATATTTTTGTAGGCCGGCCTTTAATTGTGAAAGTGGACGCCCAGTATGACACATCGCAGAAATGACTTGAAGGGCCGTAACAATGCCATCACCTGTCGTGATGGTATCAAAACAAATAATATGGCCAGAAGGCTCGCCCCCTAAGTGCCAGTTATTTTGATTTAATTCAATCATGACATTACGGTCACCAACGGGCACACGCACAAAAGGCACATTTAATTGCTGGAGCGCACGCTCTAGCCCGATATTAGACATGACCGTACCTACCACGCCGCCTTTTAAGATGCCTTGCTCTTTACGGTGCTTAGCAATAATATACAAGATCTCATCACCATCCAGCAGTTGGCCTTCTTGGGTCACCATGATTACTCGATCACCATCACCATCTAAGGCAATACCTAAGTCAGCCCCTAAACGCAGGACAGATTGCTGTAATAATTGCGGACAAGTCGCGCCGCATTCTAAATTAATATTTAAACCATTAGGTTCAGTGCCTATCTCGACGACATCTGCGCCTAGCTCGCGCAAAACATTAGGGGCAATATGATAGGCTGCACCGTTTGCACAATCGATGATAATCTTTAACCCATTAAAATTAATGTCTGAAGAGACGGTACTTTTACAAAACTCAATATAGCGACCTGGGGCGTCGACGACCCGGACGGCCTTGCCCAATTGGGCAGAATCTACGGTCGTCATTTCTTTTTCAATTTGTTCTTCAATAGCGATTTCAATCACATCCGGTAATTTAGTGCCTTGGGCCGAAAAAAATTTGATGCCATTGTCAAAATAAGGATTATGCGAAGCACTGATGACGATCCCGGCCTGGGCACGCAAGGTACGCGTCAAATAAGCAATTGCAGGGGTCGGCATGGGGCCTAACAAATGAGTATCCACACCGGCTGCGGAAAGGCCTGCTTCAAGTACCGATTCGAACATATAACCAGAAATACGTGTGTCTTTACCAATTAAAACTTTGCCACTGCCTTGCCGTGCCAAAACTTTACCGACGGCCCAGCCTAATTTTAAAATAAATTCCGCATTGATGGGCCACTGTCCCACACGGCCACGTATTCCATCTGTGCCAAAATATTTTCGGACAGCGGTTGGTGGATAATCAAGTTGTGCTTTCATCATGAGCAGAATCGACTTTTAAGTTTTCATCGTTAGTGGTCGGTCCCACAACAGTGGGTTCTTTTGGAGGGGGGACGTTCATTTTAAGTTTAGTGTCATTGTCGTTCCAATTAATTGGTTCGCGTGCTGGTTTGCCTGACATGATGTCTTGGATTTGATTAACGTTGATCGTCTCATATTTTATTAATGCTTCGGCCATGGCATGTAATTTTTCAAGGTTTTCTCTCAAGATGTCTTCTGCACGTTGGTAATTGCGATCAATGATATCATGGATTTCTTGGTCAATAATACCCGACGTATTTTCAGAAATTTCTTTATGGCGTGCAACAGCATGGCCTAAAAAGACTTCTTGCTCATTATCACCAAATGTTAAAGGGCCTAATTTTTCTGAAAGCCCCCATTTAGTGACCATATTACGGGCAAGTTCGGTCGCTTTTTGAATATCGTTAGAAGCACCGGTCGTGACTTTTTGCAAACCAAAAATAAGTGCTTCCGCAATCCGTCCACCAAATAAACTGGAAATCTTACTTTCTAAATATTCTTTGGTATGGCTGTAACGATCGCTTTCTGGCAAAAACATGGTGACGCCCAATGCCCTGCCGTGAGGAATGATGGTAACTTTGTGGACTGGATCATGTTCAGGAACACATAGCCCTACGATTGCATGTCCAGCCTCATGATAAGCGGTCACCTTTTTCTCAGATTCGCTCATGACCATCGAGCGACGTTCCGTGCCCATGATGACTTTATCTTTAGCACGTTCAAATTCATCCATGCCGACGCTGCGCTTATTTGCCCTGGCGGCAAATAATGCTGCTTCATTGACGATATTGGCCAAGTCTGCACCAGAAAACCCAGGTGTTCCGCGAGCAATGACGTTTGGTTCAACGTCATTAGCTAAGGGTACTTTACGCATATGGACCCTTAATATTTGTTCACGTCCGCGCACATCAGGCAATCCTACGACCACTTGGCGATCAAAACGGCCTGGGCGTAATAATGCTGGGTCCAATACATCAGGCCGGTTGGTGGCAGCAATCACAATGACGCCTTCATTACCTTGGAAACCATCCATTTCAACTAATAGTTGATTCAAAGTTTGTTCGCGTTCATCGTGGCCACCTCCCAAACCTGCGCCACGATGACGCCCTACGGCATCGATTTCATCTATAAATATAATGCAAGGCGCTTGTTTTTTGGCCTGCTCAAACATATCTCTTACACGAGAAGCACCCACGCCGACAAACATTTCCACAAAATCAGAGCCGGAAATGGTAAAAAAAGGCACTTTTGCTTCACCAGCCACGGCCTTGGCCAATAAGGTCTTGCCCGTACCCGGTTGGCCCACTAATAAAACACCTTGTGGTATTTTACCGCCCAATTTTTGAAACTTACCTGGATCACGGAGAAAGTCAACGAGCTCTTTAACTTCTTCTTTAGCTTCATCACACCCCGCTACATCAGTAAAAGTCACTTTGACTTGATCTTCCCCCAATAAACGAGCGCGACTACGCCCAAAAGTAAATGCGCCACCGCGGCCTACGCCAGCTTGTTGGCGTAATACATAAATCCAAATCGCGAATAAAATGATCCAAGGGAGCAGGTTCAATAAATGCATCATGAGCCCAGGTTGCTCGGGAGGCCGGCCCTTGACATTGACATTTTTATCAATAAGTTCTTTTAAAATTTGATTATCGTTTGCGATAGGTAAGTAGGTTGAAAAAACTTTATTATTTTCCATGATGCCCGTAACATCTTGGTCGGAAATGGTCACAGAACTGACATTGCCTTGCTTGACTTCGTTGACAAAAGAAGAATAGCTGATTTTTTCTTCAGCTTCGCGCTTGGGACCAAATATGTTAAACACCGAGACAAGGATGATTCCTGCGACTAGCCACAAAAGGATCGTTTTTATTGTATCATTCACCGCCAGGCCCCTCTACTGCACTTAATAATATTATAGGCGATCGCACTTGAAAAGAAACTATGGACTTAGCATTTTTGCTAAAATGTAAATTTCTCGTGATCGTCCTCTTGATGCTTTTGGTTTACGTATTACCACTTTCGAAAAATGCGCACGTATTTGCGACAACAATTCTTGTGAGCCTGCGCCCTGGAACACCTTAATGAGCAGGCCAGATGGTGGACGTAATACTTTCAATGCAAAATCTAATACTAACTCAGCCAACCCAATGGAACGCGCCTGATCAACACATGCAATACCGCTTAAATTTGGCGCAATATCTGAAATGACCCAATCAATTTTAGTTTGTTCAATATCTTGCAATAATTGTTGTATACAAGGCCCTTCTTGGAAATCGCCTTGGATAAATTTAACACCGGCAATAGGCCCCATCGGTAAAATATCTAGCGCAATGACTTTGCCCTTTTTTCCTACCCACTGCATTAGACGTTCAGACCAACTACCCGGTGCTGCACCGAGATCAATGACTGTCATGCCGGCACGGAACAATTGATCTCGCTGTTGAATTTCATCGAGTTTAAAAACAGCACGTGATCGCAACCCATCCTGATGGGCTTGCTTGACGTAAGGATCAGAAAAATGTTCTTTTAACCAACGCCGACTGCTGCTACTTTTATGACTCATGCTGGCCTTTTATACATGCTTATATATGTTCTACAGTGATAATTTCATATTCAATTGTTCCATCGGGGGTACGGACTTCAATAATATCGCCGACCTGTTTCCCAATCATGGCACGCGCAATAGGAGAAGTAATTGAAACTTTCATTAATTTAATGTCCGCTTCATCTTCGCCCACGATTTTATAATGAAAAGTTTCATCTGTGTCGACGTTAGTCACAGCGACCGTCGTGCCAAAAATAACTTTGCCAGCATTTGCAATTTGCGTGATATCAATGATTTGGGCTGAACTTAATTTGCCTTCGATTTCTAAAATACGTCCTTCCACAAAACTTTGCTGCTCGCGCGCTGCATGATATTCCGCATTTTCTTTAAGGTCGCCATGCGCCCTTGCCTCAGCAATGGCGTTGATAATGCGTGGACGCTCAATAGTTTTTAATCGTGATAATTCTTCGCGTAACATTGCAGCGCCCAATACAGTCATTGGGATTTTTTGCATAAAAGGGCCTCTTTAATTTTCCTTTAAAATTTCATATCTTCAAAAAATTTTTTTGCTCGTGTAAACCAGGAAGTAGACCGAGGATTGTGTTTATTATCGGACGACATGGTTTTTTCAAATTGTCTTAATAAATCTTTTTGTTTATGGGTCAAATTGACCGGGGTTTCAACCACGACCCGACACAATAAATCACCCGTATGGCCGCCTTGCACAGAAGGGACGCCCATGCCTTTTAATCGAAATACTTTTCCAGATTGGGTCTCTTCAGGCACTTTTAATTTGACACGGCCATTCAATGTTGGGACTTCTAATTCGCCACCTAAAGCCGCATTGATGAAACTAATGGGCACTTCACAATGTAAATTGATGCCGTCCCGTTCAAATAAATCATGGGGCTTCACTATCATTTGAACATAAAGGTCACCCGATTTTGCGCCCGCCTCACCGGCTTCCCCTTCCCCATTTAAACGTATTCTATCATTGGTATCGACACCGGGTGGTATTTTAACAGATAATTTTTTAGTTTGCTTGGTACGCCCTTTTCCTCTACACCCTGGACAAGGGTCAGAGATCACTTTGCCTCGACCATAACACGTGGGGCAAGTTTGTTGGACAGAAAAAAAACCTTGTTGAATACGGACTTGGCCATGTCCATCACAATCGCTACATATGATGGGGGCCGCCCCTCGACGTGCGCCGCTGCCATAGCATTCTTTGCAAGCGACCAAGGTCGGGACTTGGATTTCAACGGTCTTACCGAACACCGCATCTTCCAATGTGATTTCAAGATCATAACGTAAATCAGAACCCCGTTCAGGGCCTCTACGGCCGCCCCCAAAAATATCGCCAAAAATATCGCCAAAAATATCGCTAAAGTTAACGCCGCCAGCCCCGCCGCCCATGCCACCGAAACCGCCCCCGCCGCTACCGCTGACAGCATCATGGCCAAATTGATCATAAATAGAGCGCCGCTGGCTGTCAGACAATACTTCATAAGCTTCACGTGCTTCTTTGAATTTTTCTTCAGCTATTTTGTCATTAGGATTACGATCAGGATGATACTTCATTGCCAGCCGACGAAATGATTTTTTGATGTCTTCATCACTGGCATGGCGTGAAATACCCAGTACTTCATAATAATCGCGTTTTCTTGACATTGTTATTAGCTCAGAAATAAATTGAATAAGTTACATTGTTTTTATGCCCTTAAGCGAAGCTTCCAGGCTTGCGCAGCACCTTCTCCCGCGAGGGAGAAGGTAAAATAAAGGGAAAATGATTAAGTTAAAGATTATTTTTTATCGTCCTTTACTTCTTCAAACTCTGCATCTACGACATTCTCGCTGCCGCTTTTTTGTTGTTGCCCACTGGTACCAGCATGGCCCCCATCGCCAGGTTGGCCAGGCTGGGCGCCGGCTTGCTGCCCACCTTCGGCCCCTTGTCCGGCCGCATATAAGTGTTCGGCCATTTTTGACGAAGCATCAGTCAATTCTTTTGTTTTAGCATCAATTAGATCTTTATCCGTGCTTTTCACCGCTTCTTTTAAAGATTCAATTGCGCGTTCAATCGATTGTCGCTCATCAGCAGACACTTTATCACCAGCTTCTTTAAGTGATTTACTGACTGCATGGACCATATTATCTGCTTGATTACGCGAATTGACTAACTCATGGAACTTACGGTCTTCAGCAGCATGGGCTTCGGCATCCTTGACCATTTTTTTAATTTCTTCTTCAGAAAGACCGCTAGATGCTTTAATGACAATGGATTGTGCTTTGCCGGTGGCTTTGTCTTTCGCTGAAACATGTAAAATGCCGTTCGCATCAATATCAAAAGTCACTTCAATTTGCGGCATACCGCGAGGGGCAGGTGGAATGTCTGTCAAATCGAAACGGCCTAATGATTTGTTTGCAGAAGCCATTTCACGTTCGCCTTGCAATACATGGACCGTTACGGCCGTTTGGCTATCAGATGCCGTTGAGAACGTTTGGGTCGCTTTAGTCGGAATGGTGGTGTTTTTCTCAATTAATTTGGTCATCACACCCCCTAAGGTCTCGATCCCTAAAGACAAAGGGGTCACATCTAACAGTAAGACATCTTTGACTGAACCTGATAACACAGCACCTTGGATTGCAGCCCCCACGGCCACGGCTTCATCCGGATTAATATCACGACGAGGTTCTTTGCCAAAGAATTTTTTCACGACTTCTTGAACCAATGGCATACGTGTTTGGCCGCCCACCAAAATCACATCTTCGATATCGCTGACATTAATATTGGCGTCTTTGATCGCAATTTTGCAAGGTTCGATGGTGCGTTGGACTAAGTCTTCGACTAAAGATTCGAGTTTGGCACGCGTGATCTTGATATTTAAATGTTTAGGCCCACTTGCATCAGCAGTGATATAAGGTAAATTAACTTCAGTTTGTTGTGTCGATGAGAGTTCAATTTTGGCTTTTTCAGCGGCTTCTTTTAAGCGTTGCAAGGCCAATGGATCATTGCGTAAGTCAATGCCAGAGGTCTTTTTAAATTCATCCACTAAATAATTAATGATCCTCAAATCAAAATCTTCCCCGCCCAAGAAAGTATCGCCATTGGTAGAAAGAACTTCGAATTGATGTTCTTTGTCCACTTCGGCAATTTCGATGACTGAAATATCAAAAGTACCGCCCCCTAAATCGAAGACGGCAATTTTTCGGTCGCCAGGTTTTTTGTCCAAGCCAAAAGCCAATGCAGCAGCGGTCGGTTCGTTGATGATGCGTTTGACTTCTAAACCGGCAATACGGCCTGCGTCTTTGGTTGCTTGTCGTTGAGAATCGTTGAAGTAAGCAGGGACTGTGATGACGGCTTCAGTCACTGGGTGGCCTAAATAGTCTTCTGCGGTTTTTTTCATCTTCATTAATACTTGGGCAGAAACTTGTTGCGGGGCTAATTTCTTGCCAGCAGCTTCGATCCAAGCATCGCCATTATCAGCACGGACAATGCTATAAGGTACGATTTCTTTATCTTTACGCACGACGTCTTCATCATAACGGCGGCCTATTAATCGTTTGGCAGCATATATAGTATTTTTAGGATTGGTAACAGCTTGGCGTTTAGCAGGTTGGCCCACTAAAATTTCACCATTATCAAGGTAGGCGACCACGGATGGCGTGGTGCGATCACCTTCTGCATTTTCAATGACGCGGACTTTGTCGCCTTCCATAATAGCGACACAGGAATTAGTCGTACCTAAATCGATGCCAATAATTTGACTCGTTGCCATGTTGTTCTCCAATTATCAATAGGTTATAAAATTTCGCCTGTTAGCGCTTTTAAACGACGCCCTTTTCACCTGTCCACGGCTGCAGTACCGTCATTTATATTTATTATTATGAATATGGGGGCGGCCGTCGTTTTTTCAACTTTATTTCGCGACAACAACTAAGGCCGGACGGACTAAGCGTTTATTCAAACAATAGCCTTTTTGTAAGACGGTCAATACGGTGCCTGGTTTGACATCAGATGATTCAATAGTCGAGACCGCTTGATGAAACGCTGGGTCAAAGGGTTGTCCGATGGGGTCTAATGGTTCTACGCCAAATTTTGCGACGGCAGCCAGGAACATTTTTAAGGTCATATTGACGCCATCCAGTAAACTACCGGGGGCCCCTGCTTCATCTGCATGGGCAGTAATGGCCCTTTCTAGGCTGTCGATAACAGGCAAAAGTTCAGAAATAAATTTTTCTAAAGCATATTTATGCGCATTTGCGATATCGCGCTCGGCACGCCGTTGGACATTATCTGCTTCAGCTTGCATCCGTAAAATACGGTCCCAGTACTGATTGGCCCTTTCTTCGGCTTTGTTCAGTTCAGTTTGCAAGGCTTCATGGCTAGATGGGGCGTCTAACATTTCGGTTGCTTCATCAGAAGCCGCTTGACCCAGTTGCTCATGTAAAGATGCTGTACTATTGTCTTTATTTTTTTTTGATGACACTTTAGGCCTCCATTGAAATTCAAACAATTATGATACAAATATGGGGGCAGTTTAACCTTGATTCAAGGCAGCTGATAATAATTTTGCAGTGACGTCCACGGCAGAAATCACACAATCATAACGCATCCTTTTAGGGCCAATCACACCTAAGCTCCCGATCAATTGGCCATTGGACGAATAAGACTTGGTCACAATGCTACAGGTATCAAAAACATCATAACCGGATTCTTGACCAATAAAAATTTGGATGCCTTCGGCTTCAAGTGCATGTTCTAATAGGTTCAGAATTTCTTGTTTTTCTGTTAATGCATTAAAAAGTGTTTTAAGTTGTTCCAGCCCTACTTCGTTACCAGAACAATTTAATAAATGGTTTTGCCCTGCGATAATGTAATCTTTGTTTTCTTGTTGAATTTGATCAAATGCTTTATGGCCTACATCAACGGCGGCTTGCAATAATAGTTCCATTTGAGTACGATCAATACGAATGGAAGCCAACAGTTCTTTACGGGCTTGCAATAGGCTCTTTCCCACATAATGAGCATTGAGATAATTAGCGGCCTGTTGTAATTCACTAGGCGAATAAATACGGTCAGTATAAATGATCCGATTTTGCACTTCGCGATTGTTTAAGACCAAAACCACTAATACGCGATTACTAGAAAGGCCTAAAAACTCAACTTGCCGCAATTCGGTACGATTACGACGAGGCAACGCGACAATGCCGGTTAATTTTGTCAAACGAGAGAGCAATACCGACGCAGATTGTAATAAATTAGATAGGTTTAAATCAGGATCGAGCTGATTTTTTAAAATATCAAGATGAGGGGCCTCTGTCAAAGGTTTAACTGTCAACAAATTATCAACGAACACACGATATCCCAATGTCGTCGGCACACGTCCAGCTGAAGTATGAGGAGAAACTAAATAACCAGCGGCCTCAAGATCGGCTAAGATATGACGCACCGTCGCCGAGCTTAAGCCTAGGGCACATTCTTCTGCTATAGTTTTTGAGCCCAATGGCCGACCATCTTGTATATAACGCTCGACTAATGTTCTTAATATTTTTTGCGCACGTTGATCGATCATCTCGCTCATAAATAAAAATAACCTATGGTACTGCCGAATAATATAACATAGAATTTTAATATCTGTCTCAATTGTAATAATGAACACTCTCTATCGATGAGATCAGCGCGAGGCCTTACCATGACTGTCCCTTTTAAAAATATTGGCATATTCGGGCGAGTAAAAAACCCAGGCGTAATAGAAACCTTGAAAATGCTGGTCCATTTTATTCATGAACAAAATCTAAAGGCTTACGTTGAAGAAGAAACTGCAATCTCACTCGATGACACCTCGCTAAATACTATATCACGCGACCGCATTGGCGAACAGTGTGGCTTACTCATTGTCGTAGGCGGCGATGGGAGCATGTTACATGCCGCCCATGCGATTGTGGGCCAGGCCATACCGGTCTTAGGCATCAATCGGGGCAGCTTGGGCTTTTTGACTGATATCCATCCGATGGAACTGCAAAAAATCAAGTCAGTGCTCGATGGACATTATAGGATCGAAGAGCGTTTTTTATTGACCGCACAGGTTGAAACTCAAAATGAAATATTAGGGCAAGACTGCGCCTTGAACGAAGTCACGATTATCCCAGGCGCGCCACCGCACATGATCGAATTCGAAATTTTCATTGACCAACAATTTGTTTGCAGCCAAGATTCAGATGGCTTAATTATTGCGACCCCGACGGGTTCAACAGCCTATGCCTTATCAGGCGGCGGGCCTATTTTACATCCACAATTAGACGCGATCGTTCTAGTGCCCATGTTTCCTCATACGTTAAGCAGCCGTCCGATCGTGGTCGAAGGCAGTCGACAAATAACGATCATCATTACACCCAATAATAGCACGGCACCCCGGATCAGTTGTGATGGCCGTGACTATTTGTCGACGCCCATCAACAGTCGCATTACTATTTTTAAGAAAAAAGAAAAACTATTGCTCGTCCACCCCGTTGATTATAATTATTATGAAGCGTTACGCAGCAAACTCCACTGGGGCAGAAAATTGCAATATTCGGAGTAATGGGTATATATATGCTGACCGAACTTCATATTCAAAATTGGGTAACCATCCAAGAACTTAACCTTGAATTTCAAATGGGCACGACCGTCATCACCGGCGAGACTGGCACGGGCAAATCGATTATTATTGACGCCATCGAATTGGCCTTAGGAGGACGGGCCACTTCTGATTGGATACGTCCTGGCCAAGATAAAACCGATATCAGCATCCGCTTTGATATCACCCAATTGCCTATGGCAAAGCAGTGGTTAAAAAATTATGATTTAGAGCAAGCAAATGAATGTATCATACGTCGTACGATCCATCGCGATGGACGTTCGCGCAGTTTTATTAATGGTTCTCCGACCACATTACAACCCTTACGTGAATTAAGCGAATTATTGTTGCAAATTCATGGCCAACATGAACAGCAATTTTTACTAAAAGGGGACCTACAAAGAGCGTTATTAGACCGCCATGCAAAACACGATCAATTGGCGGCTGAGGTCAAGCGTTTATCAGACGAATGGCATACTTTGAATCGAGAAATGGATCTCTTACACCAACGCATTGAACAACATAAAACACAAGGCGAATTTTTAAAATATCAATTAAATGAGCTCGAATCGTTAAATTTGACCCAAAATGAATTTATTGAATTAGACAAAGAACATCAACAATTGGCCCACATGGAAGAATTATTACAACAATTACAATCGGCTTTGAATTGTTTGGCTGAACAAGAAGGAGCAAATGCGCTCCATTATCTACATCAAACATTACAATCATTAGAAATGGTGGCACATATTGATACTAATATCTCAACCTGGGTGCTCGCCCTTAAAAATACTTTGATTCAAATGACCGACATTGAAGATGAACTTCGCCGATATTTAGAACATGCCGAAGCAGGCCCTGAGCGATTGCAATGGTTAGAACAACGCATCAGTACTTGGTTTAATATAGCACGCAAACATAAAGTCGCCCCACATGAATTATTTGCCGTCTATCAAAAAATGTCTCGTGAGTATAATGATCTTGAAACGAGCGACGCACGGCTCGCAGAACTTAGTGTCCGGTGTAATCAAATCGAGGGGCAATATTTTCAAACTGCAAAAAAATTATCCTTAGGACGACAACAAGCTGCTGTCCTATTGGGCCTACAAATCACTGAAATTATCCATTCGCTCTCCATGGCCCAGGCTGATTTTTTTGTGCATTTAGAAGAAGAACCACAAAAACAAATCACGCCGTTTGGTTTAGAAAAAATTATGTTTCAATTGAAGCCCCATGCAGAACAAACTTGGCAGCCCTTAGCAAGGGTCGCATCTGGCGGTGAATTGTCCCGCATTGGTTTGGCCCTTTATTTAGCGACAGCCGGTCAATCTGCCGTACCAACACTTATTTTTGATGAAGTCGATCTCGGAATGGGGGGTGGTACAGCAGAAAAAATGGGAAAATTATTACGCGATTTAGGAAAAACACAACAAGTGCTTTGTATTACACATCAACCACAAGTCGCGGCCTTAGGGCATCATCATCTCTGCGTTAAAAAAACCATCACAGCAAATGCGACCCTGACGGGTATTCATTATTTATCTAAAGATGAAAAAATTGCTGAATTGGCACGTATGTTAGGGGGCATCGCCATTACCCCAAAAACCTGGGGCCTGGCGCAAGAAATGATTGAAACCAACACTCAACTTTGAAATTATTATGAAAATTCAATTAGTTATTGTGGCAATCATCAAAAATTAAAATCGGGTATAATATATATATAAGTTAAGCAATACGAGATCTTTAGATATATGGAAACCCGTACCCTAATTAAACCTGATGAATTAGAAAAAAAGATTGAAGCACTGAAAAAAAAGGCTTCATCTAATCCAGCCGTTATTTTTAAATACTTATTAGCCTCCATCAACCAAAATCATACGGATATAGTAAAAAAAATTTTTTCTGAAAAAATGACTATTATGTCAGCAGAACAAATAAGAACATTAATGTTGTTATGTATCAAAAAAGGAAATTTTGAAGGATTACAAGCCGCGGGGAACTATTTTAAATCAATCGAAAATTTCGAGATAGATGAAACTCGCGACAAAATAAGCGAAGTGCTACAAGCAGAAATAAAAGAAAATATTTTTGGTATAAAAAATTCTCTCCCAAACGCCGCAGGCCAAAAACCAAAACATTTTTTAAACTATTTATTAGAAAATCATTTTATTAATGCGGATGCACTCCTGGAAATAAGTAAAAAAATTGGGGAAAAAACAATAAGCATCGAAATGACCAATTATATTTTATCTTATGGATTGGAACATAACATTATGACATGGTTGGGACAGCCCTTGGCTGACTATATACTTAATGAACTATTAAATGGAATTTTAACGAAATCACTTGTTAATAACACGACTTTAGGAAAATTATTTTTACTGTTTGATCAATATCACGCCAAACCCCCTGGGATGGCAACACCCTTATCAAAAAAATTAATTGAATTTTTAAATAAATATAAACAAGAAGCAGTAATAAAAAAAAATCCCACACAAATAGGCAGAATTGCCTATATCCAATCCAAACTCATTCGTGCTCGCACGAGCCGACAAAATGATCCTATTAAAAATGAAGCAGAAGCACAACCCTATGTTCAAGAAGCCGCTGAAAAAAATTGGCCCGATGCTTGCTTAGAAATGGGCCTTGTTCATCTCGAACAAAAAAACTATAAAACTGCTCTTGATTATTTTGAAAAATCAAAAGAAAATTCAACACTAACCAAAACACAAAAAGCAACTTACATTATTGAAAAAATGGCGGCCCCACTCGCTTTGGATGTAAAAAAAGCAAATGATGTCGTCAGGTCTCCGCAATTTACACACTATTTTGTCAACTATATTAGTTCATGCCCGAAAGGTTTTTCTAATATAAAAGAAGATGCGAACATCCTATTGATGATGGCCCACTGGATACCCATCGACACAGAGCATGCAATGAGGGCCCTTGCTCTCGCTTATCGAGCTTATTGTAAGGCCATTAATGAAAAGGACAAAAAAACAGAAGCACAAGCACTAGACGACATTTATAATCATTTTCTACCCGAAATTATCAAACATAAAAAAATCCCTATCGAAATCGATTTTATGGCAGATAAAGAAGACAAAATACAATCTAAATTGATCCAATTAATTGTCGACACATTAGAACAGGATAAAAAACAAGGGCCCGCCTTATTATTATGCGATATTGCGGTCATGCTGCCCGGTTTAATTGATTTTGCAATGGCCGAAGAGAACCGCAATTCAACAACTATTGCTTTCATCAATCATTTAAAAAAAGACCCAGCAAGATATGTTGATTTTGTAGCAGCAGAACAATTGGCGGCCATGACAGGCAAAGAAGAACAGCTATCTAGCTTGACAACACAACAAGGCCCCACCCTATTTGCCCCAAAAGGGACCACTTTCCTTCCCAAAACAAACAAAGATCGAGAGACATTAGAGGCGTTATTTTTACTGACACCCGAAGAAAAAGAAAAGGCCCCAATAGAAGCCATTGAAGGAATCAAAAAAAATATTCTCGACGCTTATCAAAAAGAAGGTGAAGAAATAAATATCGAGAAGGCGCAATTGGCATTAAAACAAATTGAAGCAAGCCCTGCCATGCAAGGGGCCGAGAGCGAGATCATTAGAGAAATATTACAAAAAATAGACCGATGGTTAGCAGATGCATTGTCTAAAACCAAAAAAGCCCCTCGATCATAAACTACCGCCATTACAAGCAATCATAATTTTGCTTGGCACTCTGCACAAACGCCATAAATATTCAAACTATGGTCCGTCATTTTATAACCTGCTTTTTTTGCGATTTCTTTTTGTCGTTCTTCGATCGTACGGTCTACAAATTCTTTGACTTGTCCGCAGTCTATACACACTAAATGATCATGATGTTTGCCATGATTGACTTCAAAAATAGAATGGCCTTCGGTAAAGTTATGTCGAATGACTAATTTTGCATCTTCAAATTGTGTTAAAGCGCGATAGACAGTGGCAAGCCCGATATCTTCACCCGAATCTAATAAAATTTTATAGACATCTTCCGCGCTCAAATGGTGGTCACGCGCATTTTCGAGGATTTCTAGAATTTTTATCCTTGGGGCCGTGACTTTTAACCCTGCTTTTTTTAAATCTTTATTGTTCAAACGAAAAGCTCCCTGGTTAGTGTTATGCATTAAAACATATTATCAGGTTACAAAAACAACTTAAATCAGTTATCATCACGGCATTAAAAATTGGCCTTGGATTGGTGAAATTATGCGCAAAATTATGGTTTTTTTGGTTTTGTTCCTTTGTGTAGGGGGGTGTATCCGTAAAATAGACATCCAACAAGGGAACATCATGACCGTGCAACAAGCCCAGCAATTGCATTTAGGCATGACTATCATGGAAGTTAAAAAAATATTAGGGACGCCGATGCTATTAAATACATTTAATGAAAATCGGATCGATTATGTTTATACCTTTAAACATGGCAATGATGTAATGGTAAAAAAATATATCACCTTAACGTTTATTAATGGCCATTTAAAAACGATCAAGGAAGGACTTTAAAGAGACTTTGAAGGGCCCCGTCCCTTCTCTTAAGTCACTATGGGTTTGACTTTTAAGTTCCCGTTTGCTTTATGCCTTGCAGTAATAAAAATAATGGCCAACGTGATAAAGTAAAATATGCCTTGCATGCCGTTCGGATGGTCTTGATAGCCGATTAAAATAAATAAAAACCGCCCTAAAATGCTATGTTGCGATAAAATAGCAGATGTGTTCCAAAGTGAATCAACGAGCGCAGGCAAAATACCCGCATGGACTAATTTTCCTGCAGCATTGGCGGCCATCCCGCCCGCAATTAAAGTCAATAAAATACTAGGGACTTGGAACATATATTTAACCGAAATACGTAATAGACCATAATACATTAACAATCCGCTTATGCTACCGGCCATGATGCCGATTAAACTGCCCATGAGCCCTGAACTCCACGTCGCTTGGCCTGCAGCAATTAATCCATATACAAACACCACAATTTCACTGCCTTCTCGCAAAACGGCCAAACCAATGATAATCGAAAGGACATATAATGGCTTCTGCCCTGCTGCCACTTCATTGCTGACTTGCTTCATATTGCTCACGATGGTCTTGCCATGTTGTTTCAACCAAATGACCGTCCAACCAATCATAAAAATAGCAACAAACAATATGCCGACATTAAAATAAACCTTGCCAACATCGCCTACTAACAAAGAAACAGCTTCCGTAATTAACGCAAAAAGCAACGCACCTAAACCACCGGCCGCCATTCCTAACATGATCCATTTTGCCCGATTTTTTAGCGTTTTAGTTGCTGCTAGTACGACACACATAATGATAGCGATTTCAAATACTTCACGAAAAACAATAATGGCAGCTCCCCACATAGTTTACCCTCATTACAATCCTTAAAGATGTAAATGATAATCGTTATCATTTAAAAAAACAAGTCATTTGGCGCGCTTTTTCCGGGCTTCTTTTGGATCAACTAGCAGGGGACGATAAATTTCAATACGATCGCCAGGAGAGATGGGATCAGATAGTTTTTTAATCTGTCCAAATATACCGACCTTTTGTTGGGTCAAATCAATCTCAGGGAACATCATTAAAATACCTGAATAATCGATCGCTTTTTCTATGGAACTCTGGGCCTTAAGCGAAACGTTTAAGACCTGCTGTGTGGTTTCATTGGCATAAACGACTTCAACGGTGATGAGGGCCATAAATTTCCCCCGCGCGTTTATTAAAAAGATCAACCAGTGAATTTGCAATATGATAAAAAATAGGCTGAAATATTCGATCGAAAAAATGTCCAGCAAGCTCAAAAGATAATTCTAATTCGACTTGACATGCGCCTTCCTTCATTGGGACAAAATACCAACTGCCTGATAAATGCTTAAAGGGCCCCTCGACCAAGGCCATCTCAATTTTTTCATAAGGAAACAAGGTATTCCGTGTTGTGAAACTTTTATGGATGCCTGACCAGGCAATGTCGAGCCTCGCTATGATTTCTTTTTCGTCTTGAACTATGATTTGACTGGCATGACACCAAGGCAAAAAACGTGGATAATCTTCAATTGCATTGACCAATTCAAACATTTGTCGTGTTGAATAAGGAACTAATAAACTACGCTTAATAATAGTCATTCTTGGCCCTCAATATTATAACATCAGCCCATTGCATGGCTGCCCTGTGAAGATTATACTGCGCACCATGGGCAAAAAACAAAAATTTGAATCGACCATTGCTGTTAATCGAAAAGCGCACCATGATTATATCATTGAGGAGCGTTACGAAGCCGGTGTGGTACTTGAAGGGTGGGAAGTTAAAAGCCTGCGCGCAGGCAAAATACAACTCGACCAAGGCTATGTATTATTAAGAAATAATGCAATTTGGCTGATTGGTGCGCAAATTACGCCTTTGCTCAGTGCATCTAGCCATATTCAACCTGATCCACAGCGCACACGCAAACTCTTATTGCATACAAATGAAATCAATAAATTGATCGGACTTGTAGAACGTAAAGGATATACATTGGTCCCTTTGCAACTGTATTGGAAAAACAATCGTGTTAAATTAGAAATTGGCCTGGCCAAAGGCAAAAAATTACATGACAAAAGGGCCGCTGAAAAAGACCGCGATTGGCAACGAAGCAAGCAGCGGAATTTTAAGGATTATTAAGAAACCAGCCCTTCCCCTCTATCAAATCATTGCTACAACATTGCGCGTGTGCTTATAATTAAGGCGTGTTCAATGACAGTCACGATAGCACAAGTCATTGACGACATACCCTAGAAAAAATTTATAATTTTAAGTAAAAATGTAGTATAATTTTTATTGGGGGCGACCCGGTTTCGACGTGGGTTGCAAAGCCCGAGGTGCATGTCGAGGGCGTAACTGACCTCGTAAAAAAAGTTACAAACCAAATAGTTGCCAATATACGACAACTTATCGCTAAAACTACGCGTATCAACGACGCCATCTTCGCAGGTGACGTAGAAGAACAAGTAGCCGCCTAATCCGTTAGGCAAGCGACCTCTCACCGGTTGTGCTTGTACGATCGGGGCTTACGAAAGTAAGTTGAGGGGCCATAACATACAAGCTCGCAGCAAAACCTGCCCAAGGCCCGCTGCTAAAGTTTGAAGGGCTCGCGGTTTGATGGTCCTGCCTGTCGGGAAATAGGCCGTTAAAATCAAAAGACTAGGCTACACATGTAGAACTGAAGGTAGAGGACTTGCGGACGCGGGTTCAATTCCCGCCGCCTCCACCAATAACCATTCTTACCCCTTCTTAAACATTCTTAAGGGGTAAATAACTAAATGATAAATAACAATTTACTTTACTTCTGATTACTTTCTGTTACTATTCGTACCTATGGATTATTAGAACATTTGTAGGTATATTTGTCGGCACCTCAAACACCAGAAATATTGATACCTACAAAATCAGGTATCAATATTATGAAATTAACAGCAGCAACTGTAAAAAATGCAAAATCTGGGAGCAAGCCAGCAAAGCTATTTGATGGCAGCGGCATGTATCTGTTTGTTAAACCGAATGGCTCAAAATACTGGCGGCTTGATTTTAGAATTAACGGCAAATATAAAACGCTTAGTTTAGGCACCTACCCCGAAGTGAGCCTTGCTGATGCACGAAGCAAGCGTGAACAAGCCCGACAGTTACTATCCCAAGGGATTAACCCAAGCGACCAACGAAAAGCAATTAAAGCAGTCAAAACTAAACAAAGCGTAAATACTTTCGAAATCATTGCGAGAGAATGGCTAGAGAAGCAATCTAGCCATTGGGTACCCACCCATGCGGACAGGAACAAACGACGTCTAGAACGTCACATATTCCCGTTACTCGGGACTAAACCCATCACAGATATTACACCTAATGAATTGCTACAAGCACTACAGAGGATTGAACATCAAGGAACCATTGAAACAGCACACAGAGTAAAATCATTATGTGACCAAGTTTTTGATTTTGCCATTAATACGTTACGATGCGACCACAATCCAGCACATCCTATCCGTAAATCACTTCAGAAAGCCAAAGAAAATCATTTTCCAACCATTACTGACCCGATTGAAGTTGGAAAACTATTACGAGCTATTGATTCGTACAAAGGTTTTTTCGTAACTCAATGCGCACTAAAACTTGCTCCATTAGTCTTTGTACGCCCAGGTGAATTACGCCGCGCCGAATGGAACGAATTTACTGATGCCACCTGGACTATACCTGCAGAAAAAATGAAGATGAAAAGAAAGCATATAGTGCCTCTTAGCAAACAAGCACAGACCATTTTTCAAGAATTGAAGCTTTTTACAGGTAACGGTCAATATTGTTTTCCTGGATTGCGCACTACTAAACGCCCAATGTCAGAAAACGCTGTATTAAGCGCTTTAAGACGCATGGGTTACAGCACTGATGAAGTTTGCGGTCATAGCTTCAGAAGCATCGCTTCTACGCTTTTAAATGAAATGGGCTGGAACCGTGACGCTATTGAAAGGCAATTAGCGCATTGTCCTCGCGATAAAGTCCGCTCCGCTTACAATCATGCAGAATATTTACCGGAACGTCGCGAAATGATGCAAGCATGGGCGGATTATTTGGACTCACTTAAAGGTACTAAACATGTTTTTCATGAATAAAAACTTTATTGCTCAAGTTGATGAACTTAAATCTGATATAGAAAAACTGGCCAAACAATTAAATTTAAAAGTTGATGATTGCATGCAAGAAGCAGAAAAAAGAATTGATATTGAAAAAACAAAAATGACAAAAGGTCGAAATCCCAATAAAAAAGCTTTCATTGGAGCAGCTTATTTCAACATACAAACAATATACCGTTTATATAAAAACGCGGAAGAATTTATAAAACATCAAATGAACAAAGAAATGCTAGAAAAATTAATTTATTTTAAATTTCGTTTAGCAAGTGAAGCATATGGAGTAGCAGTCGGTGGCCATGAGTTAAAATTAACAGACTCTGTAAATATACAGTTACGTAATGAAGAATATATTGCGTACGCTAGAAAAATCCAAAAAGAAAAACCAGACTTAAATCAAAGCTCCATAATCAGGCACATTTTATCTGAATTTAAGCTAGGCGAGGAAGAGTTTCGCAATATTTATAGAATTATCTTCAAATAGTTTGTCACCAATTCGCGATTTGTCAAAGAATTGTGGGGTACGATGGATTCCGTGAAAAATATCAAAAGTATTTTATCAATAAACAATCAGTTGCACCAGTTATTACCATGAAAAAATTTAGTTATGAAATCATCCACGATTTTTTTCAATATCATTGTAATAATCAGGAGCAAATGTCATGAATCCATTCGACAAAATCAGTTTAGTACGAGAATTCTCTGGAATTCCCTCAAGTCAAAAATCTATTTTATTAAATATCGCAACCCATCTGGGTAAAAATGATTTCGCTTTTTTAAGTCTTAGCACCCTGCAAAAAGAATGTTGCCTTACAAGAGGAAATGTTTCAAAAAATTTAAAAAAATTAATTGATAAGGAATTAATAATTAAAATGCCCCCTTCTCAAAAATATCGATCAAATCAATATTCGATTAATTTTGATGCATTAACTGGCACTGAAACACTACTAGCACCAAAGGATTACCAAAATAGTAATAAAACATTACTAAACCAATCTTGTAACATCACTACTTCAGTAGCGAAGCAGTACCCTAAAGAAAATAAAGAAAAAGAAAAAAATACAAAGAAATCTATTAATAATAGACAAGAAACTCGACGCACTATAAAAGAATGGACAGGTGATTCAATAAAAAAACTTACTCCTCAGCAAAAAGAAAATGGTCAAAGACATGTTCGAGACATTATAAAAGGTTTAAAGGAGATTAAATAATTTCAGAACAATATAAAATTTTTTATATTTGATAAAATATTTTTATCTTAAAAGGAGCACCAATAATGAATCTTGAAAAACAGGAAAAAATTACTGAAATAAGCAGTAATATAGACAATGTTAATAGTCATGCACAAACTATAAATAAAATACAGCACCGCCATACAGCTATAGAATGGGTACTAAATACTAAAGATGAATCTGACGAAGACATCAAGAACACAGCAATAGCTCAGACAAAAGAATCTGGCGATTTATTTGAATCACTTGACGCAAATAATGACGCACTACAAAGTATGCTAGCAGCCCAAATTATTTCTGTACATAATTTACAACAAGAAACTTATATGCTTGCCAAACGACATATAAAAAGCCCATCTTTCAGTTATTACATAAACACTGTTACAAAATTGTCTAATGTTTTTATTCAACAAGCGTCAACCTTGCAAAAATTGCAAGGGAAAAACCACCAAAAGGTTAGAGTAGAACACGTCAATGTACATAATGGTGGTCAAGCTATCGTAGGCAATATTGAAACTCACACAGGGGGAGCTAAGAAATGATAAAAAAAATGAAAAACAACCCCATGCACAATAGTTCAAACGAGAAATATAAATATATGCTATCCCTGCGTTGCGGAGCCCTAACAAGACAACAAATCCGCTGCCTGTCTCCTGCAGTGCATGGGAAAAAGCGCTGCCGTAT
>Ga0206988_1070_pt1 | contig 26976 bp, 24 predicted proteins | sample Alteio_BWMinCont_12_FD_153263 | JGI IMG/M metagenome (GOLD analysis project Ga0206988, IMG submission 153263) | Enriched cells from forest soil in Barre Woods Harvard Forest LTER site, Petersham, Massachusetts, United States -... | ecosystem: Environmental > Terrestrial > Soil > Temperate forest >... | reverse complement strand
TTTACGGCCAGGCATCTTTATCGTAAACAAAAACAATCATCCCCTAATCTCCAGGGATAATAAAATATAACCCATGATATGATCTTGCTTGTAAGCAGGATCATATCATGGGTTCAAAAAATTCCGAAAGCTTTATTATTAAATTCCGATCTGTTTAAAACCATTATAGTTTTAGCGGATAGATTTTACAACTTTTTAAAAGTTGTAAAATCTTCAATAGCCAGGGTCTTTATTACCTCGCGGCGTATGATGGTGTTAACTGTAACTGGTCAAGTAAGCCATTTACAACTTTAGGTAAATCATCAATGTTTTTTTGCGGGTTTTTATGTACTTCGCCAACGCCAAAACCGCGCCATACAATGCGGCGGGTGCGCGGGTCAATTAAATCAATAATTAAAGTGCCTTCTTTAAAATGCTCCTTCTCGGCATAAGTTGGGCCTCCGTAAGCAAATGGTGAGCCGTATGCGTAATAGTATGGCCTGTAATAACCACCCCAGCCCCAGCCAAAACCGTAGCCAAGTCCCCATCCACCCCAGCCGCCATAACCACCCCAACCACCATAGTAATTAGGCGAATAATAGTTGGTTCTGGCGCCACGGCCAACTTTGTTTGTATAGGCAACCACAAGGTCAGGGTTGTGCTGGCTTAAGCGCAGTCCTTTTGCAACCAAAGCATTGGTAGCAGCATCTTTAATTTTAGCATCAGCCTCACTACTGCCCATTTTTTTATCACCGCTATTTTCAAGAGGCATCCATGCAAATGTATGGTAACTGCTTAAATTGGTTTTGTTAATGGCGGCAGTGTAATAATCGTAGCTGGTACATGCTGATAGCCCTGAAATCATCAAAGCAGTGAGCGCTAAATAAATTGATCTTTTCATAATATTAACTCCCTTATATTCACTTAGACAAACGGTTTAGAAAAGGTTTAATTGCGAAAAAAATATTTCTAATTAAAATTTAATCCGCCTTAAAGTTACGCACTAAGTTAAGGTTTTGTTTGTATCAATATAGTGGCAGATTGTAAACCTTTTGATGAAGCTGTAAAAGTAATGTTACCTGCTTTTTCCTTTGCCTGTACAATTGCCAGGGCCAGGCCGTTAAATGCCTTGCGGTAATCAACCTTAAAAGAATCGTGACTAACCGGGTCGCCATTATCAACCCCGGCAATAAACGCCTCACCGTTAATTTTAAAATTTACCAGGTTGGCTGCGTCAGGCACTACGTTGCCGTCTTTATCCAATATTTTAACAGTTATGAATGATAGATCCTTGCCATCGGCTTTTATGTTTTTCCTGTCGGCAATAAGCTCAATTTTGGCGGGTTTGCCGGCAGTGTGGATCTCCTGCGTTAAAACTATCTTCCCATTTTTACGTGAAACCGCTTTAAGTGCGCCTGGCTCATATTTTAAACGCCACATTACATGCAGGTCATCCCCCGTTTTCTTTTTTATGCCAACTGATTTTCCGTTCAGGTACAACTCAACTTCATCGGCATGGTTATAAAATGCCCATACATCAACTGTTTTACCAGCTTCCCAATTCCAATGAGGGAATATGTGCAGCACGGTTTTATCTGTCCATTCGCTTTGGTACATGTAATAAACATCCTTAGGGAAACCCGCAAGATCAATAATGCCAAAGTATGAGCTGCGTGACGGCCATGAGTAAGGTGTAGGCTCGCCAAGATAATCAAAGCCTGTCCAGATGAACATGCCCGAAAGGAAATCATACTTCTTCATCACTTTCCAGGTAGCCTCATGAGTTGAGCCCCATGCCGGCCGAACGTTGTCGTAAGCCGAAACGCTATTATCCGGGTTGCCATCGGTAAAAGGCTTATCCCATCTTGAAGGCCAGACGCGGATACTGTCTGACGGCATATCATAATGTCCGCGGGTTTCTAAACCAGATGTGGTTTCTGTAGCTATGAATTTTTTACCCGGATACCTGTCATGAAATTTAGCATAATCAAACTCATGGTAGTTATAACCAATCAGGTCAATAGCGCCCGACTGGATGATCTTATTGTTTTTGCCTGGGTTATCGTTGGCGGTAGTAATTGGGCGGGTAGTATCTAAACTGTGGACAATGCCTGCCAGTTCAGGTGCAATCCTCAAGGCGCTGGTATCGCTTTGTTGCGGGATCTCGTTGCCTATGCTCCAGATCATAACGCTTGGGTGGTTCCGGTCGCGCAGGATCTGGTCTTCCAGGTCGCGTTTGTGCCATTCTTTAAAATACAAATGATAATCAAAGGTGGCTTTTTTCCATTCCCAGCAATCAAAGGCCTCATCCATTACAATAAAGCCCATTTTGTCGCAAAGGTCAAGCAGCTCTGGTGCAGGCGGATTATGCGAGGTACGGATGCCGTTGCAGCCCATGGTCTTTAACATTTGCAGCTGGCGTTCCAGTGCGCGGGTATTAATAGCGGCTCCGAGCGAACCCAGGTCATGATGGTCGCATACGCCAAGTATTTTCATCGGCTTGCCATTTAATGAGAACCCTTTATCCGCATCAAAATTAAAATAGCGGATGCCTAATGGCGTGCTATATACATCTGCAATTTTATTATCTGCTATTATAGTGGTTACCACTTTATACAAATACGGATGCTCAACAGACCATAAAACCGGGTTTTTTACGGTGATGTTTTGGTTTGAGTTGATGATGGTATCTTTTAAGTTAGCCTTTGCTATAATGTCGCCAGCCCCTGAAACCTCTTTACCGGCAGCATCATAAATAACAGTTTTTACAGTAATTGCTGATGATTTAACATCGTTTTTCACCTTCACCTTTAGACTAACCATTGCCGATTTTGTGCTTACATCAGTGGTGGTGACATAAGTCCCCCAATGATCTATCGCTGTTTTATTGGTTGTAACCAGCCAAACATTGCGGTAAATACCCGAACCTGAATACCAGCGTGAATTTGGCTGTACAGAATTATCAACCTTAACGGCAATAGTGTTTGCTCCGCCAAAGTTTAAATACGGAGTAAGTTCGTACCTGAATGAGATATAGCCATTTGGCCTGAAACCAAGGTGATGGCCGTTTACCCAAACATCGCTTTTTTGATATATGCCATCAAAATCGATATAAACCAGTTTGCCTTTTGATGCTGCGGGAACAGTGAATGTTTTACGGTACCAGCCTATGCCGCCGGGTAATGCACCGCCTTCGGGAGTGGCAGGGTTATCCTTGCTGAATTTACCCTCAATGCTCCAGTCGTGCGGCAGGTTAAGCAAGCGCCAGTTTGCATCGCTTAAGCTTGCCTTTTCACCATCGGTAACATCCCCTAAATGAAAATGCCAGCCTTTATCAAAATCGGCAACAGAGCGGGCTTGCTGGGCAAAGCTATTCATGGCTATCAGCATAAACAAAAAAAGCAGGCCGGACAGGCTCACCGCCTTCGGCAAAAAGGTTTTATAATTAGTCATAACTGGTGTATTAGACAATAAGTGTAAATTCGACACTAATTTATAAATTATTATTGAAAATTGCTGACTGAAATATTTATTCGTTTTTAAACTTTAAATAAGAATATTTTAATTTCGTATATTTACTTTAATGAAAAAGAATACTGTTATAGAAACCCTTGACTCATTTGAAGACGAGTTTGACACAGAAAAACTGATCGAAAGACTTTTGTTTGTTGAGAAAGTTGAAAAGGGGCTTAAAGATGTTGAAGAAGGTAAAGTGCTTGATTTTAAAGAGGCTAAACAAAAGTTTTTTGATAAGTGGAGCAAATAACTATTGTTATTACCGAATCGGCTTATGCCGATCTTGAAGACATTGAAAATTACATTTCCCAGGATTCTCCCGCAATCGCCAGGAATTTTATCAATAGGATTTTTGATAAAATTGACTATTTATACCAATTTCCTTCATTTGGAAAACCTGTTCCTGAAATAGGTAACAAATCAATAAGAGAGCTGCTTCTTAATAAATACAGGATCATCTATCAGATTGTTGATGAAAGAAATATCAGCATCATTAGAATTATACATGGTTCAAGGTTGCTTGATTTAGAGTTTTAAATACATAATCAAGCCTGTATAAAATAGATTTACGAAGTTTAACTCGAGTATGTTTATTTTTAATGGTCTCATTGAGGGCTATGCTGTTTAAAAACTTCGTAAATCTTGATTCGATTTTTTATTTTAGAGGAGATTATTGAACCATGGAAGAAAAAGCTCAATCCAATCGCCACAAATCAATAAAGGCAGATCATAAAGCTGCTCAGCATGTTTATGTGTTAAGAGATTTGAAGGAATATTTAGGCGAATCACTGCTTATTGTTTTCAGCGTTTTACTGGCGCTGTTTCTGACCGAGTTTATTAATGATCAGCACGAGAAATCACAAACAAAAGAGTTATTGAATAATATAAAAGAAGAGCTTATAAAAAACAAACAGGCCGAGCAGGAGCAATATGTTTACCAGCAAGGTATTTTGAGGCGTATTGATTCGGTTTTAAAAGATCCTGTGTTGCAAAAGAAAGTACTAACCAACGGGGAGTTCCATTTAAATTATATAGCTCCCGATGGAATTTTGCTGCATGACCTGAGCCGGGTAGCATGGCAGGTAGCACAAAGCCATAATATTACGCCGAAACTCGAATTCAAATTAGTTGAAAAGCTAACAGATATTTACGATCAGCAGACGCGGATTGACAAGCTTGAAGACAAAGAAGCCGATGTGTTTTTAAATTATGAATCAAGGAAACCGGAGTTTATTCGTGAAACATTAATACTAATGCGCGATAACTACCGCGGATGGGCCTTTGACCGCGCACCTGCATTAATAAAAAAATATGATGAGGCTATAAAGATGATTGATAAGGGTTTGTAAGACAACTGAATTGGGGATACGCAATTTTAACTAAATTTCATAAATTTGTAATATGGAAACACTAATTGTTCATCCGAAAAATAAAGAGCAACTCATTGCTATGAAATCTTTTATGAAAGCCTTTAAGATTTCATTCGAGGAGGAAAGCTCTATTTACAGCCCGGAATTTGTAGCTAAAATAAAGGAAAGCCGAGAACAGGTTAAGAGGGGTGAGACCAGGGTTGTTAATATTGACGACCTGTGATTATAGAGTTTACTAAGCAAGCTGATATTGATCTTGCATATTTCAAAAAAAGCGGAAATGTGCAAATTATTAAAAAGATAAAAGAACTTTTAAATTCCATTACTTTAGATCCATACACTGGAATTGGTCAGCCAGAACCATTAAAATATAGTTTATCCGGTGCCTGGTCAAGAAGGATAAATAAAGAGCATAGATTAATCTATGAAATAGATAACGAGGTAATCTTTATCCTCTCCTTAAAAGGGCACTATAAGTAGTGTAAAGTGCGAGTCCGAATAACTTTACAACCTTTCAACATTACAACAAACCAACAAATTCGTATTTTTGCAGTATGGATACTGATGCTGTTAAATTGCTGCAAGGCCGTTATTGTAATTCGCTCACTGAATATTCGAGGTTTGTAACCCGCGAGGTTTTTATTGGCGATGTGCCTATGGGCGGCAATAACCCTATCCGTATCCAAAGCATGACCACCACCGATACCATGGATACCATTGGTACGGTTGAGCAAAGTATAAGAATGGTTGACGCCGGCTGTGAATATGTGCGCATTACCGCTCCAAGTATTAAAGAAGCCAAAAATTTGGCCGAAATAAAAAAACAGTTGAAGGCACGGGGATATAATGTGCCTTTAGTGGCCGATATTCACTTTACCCCCAATGCCGCCGAAGTTGCTGCCCGGATAGTTGAAAAAGTGCGGGTTAACCCAGGCAACTATGCTGATAAAAAGAAATTCGACCAGATAGATTATACCGATGCCGAGTACCAGGGAGAGCTGGAACGCATCTACCAAAAGTTTGCACCGCTGGTAAATATTTGTAAGGAATATGGCACTGCCATGCGGATAGGCACCAACCATGGTTCGCTGAGCGACAGGATCATGAGCCGTTATGGCGATACGCCGCAGGGCATGGTTGAATCGGCAATGGAGTTTATGCGGATCTGTGAAACGCTGAACTATTATAATTTGGTGATCTCCATGAAATCGAGCAACCCACAGGTTATGGTGCAGGCCTATCGCCTGCTGGTTGAAACCATGGTTGCCGAAGGCATGAACTACCCGCTGCACCTTGGCGTAACCGAAGCCGGCGATGGCGAAGATGGCCGGATAAAATCTGCCGTTGGCATTGGTACCTTGCTGGAAGATGGACTGGGTGATACCGTGCGTGTATCCCTAACTGAAGAACCTGAAGCCGAAGCACCGGTGGCTATTGCGCTGGTGAAACGTTATAGTGAGCGAAAAGCCGAAAGCGAAAAGCTGAAAGCAGAACAAGTCCATGGTCCATCGTCCATTGTCCATGGTCAAATCGCTCTCCATTCTCACTTCTCTCCCTATGAATACAAACGCCGCCATACTTATGAGGCTAATGCTTTTATTGGCGGGCATATTGTACCGAGGGTAGTGATTGATCTGTCTAAAAAGAACCTGAAAGATCCTGCAATATTGAGTGATGCAGGTTACCTGTATTCGGCATTGCTGGATAAGTATAACATGGCCGAGCAATCGGTTGATTTTGTATATTTTGCCGATGAACTGCCGTCATTTAACCTACCCGGTAATCTTAAACAGTTATACAATTATAAAACATGGCAAAAACTGGCTGATAAAACCATGTGCCATCCTTTATTTACTTTAAAGGAGTATATCGAAGCCAATGATCGTTCATCTGCCTTAAACCTGGTAAAAGTAAAGTCTGCCGATATTGATTCGGAAGAGTTTGGCGCTTTGCCTTTTGATAAGTCGTTAGTATTTGTGCTGGAAACAGATTCTTTGTCAGGGATGACAGACCAACGCTTGTTTTTCTTTAAAATGGAAGAATTGGGCATTGATGTTCCGGTAATTATCAAACGTGATTACAGCTTCGATCAGACTCAAGACTTAGAACTCAAGACTCAGAACTTGCAATTATACGCTGCTACCGACCTCGGCGCTTTACTGGTTGATGGCTTTGGCGATGGCGTATGGATTGATGCACCTGAAATTGACACAAAAGTTATTACTTCAACCGCTTTTGGCATTTTGCAGGCTACGCGCTCGCGGATCTCCAAAACAGAGTATATCTCGTGCCCCAGCTGCGGTCGTACCTTGTTCGATCTGATGATCACCACACAAATGATCCGCAGCCGTACCAGTCATTTAAAAGGATTAAAGATCGGCATTATGGGCTGTATAGTAAACGGTCCTGGTGAAATGGCCGATGCTGATTATGGGTACGTTGGTTCGGGCACTGATAAGGTTACACTATACCGTGGCAAGGAAGCTGTAAAGAAAAACATCAATTCGGTTAATGCGCTTGATGAACTGATAGATATTATCAAAGAAGACGGCAATTGGGTTGAGCAGGAATGATGTGCGGATCAAAATCAGAAATTAATCCACCGCATTAAACTCGGCAAACATATTACTTGCCTCACTCAAGGTATTTAGCGGCACATAATCACAAACGGCTGCATACTCGGCCCACATTTGGTGGACCGCTGGGTTGGCGTGAGCCTGAGTAATAGCTTCGGCCGAGAGCCATTCAAAAACCTCTATAATAGTTCCATCAGCGGTCTCCATAATTACAGCTTCACGGTCAGTTACAAGTCCCTCCTTTTTAAGGCGGGGTACGTGAGTTTTAGCGAGTTCCTTTAATGCTTCGGCTTTGCCCGGTTTGGGTTTATAAGCCACTATAACTATGCGTCCCATAAATAATATTTTAAAGCAATTTACAATTTTTAAAACTCTTGGCGTGTTTAATTGGTTTGGCTATTAAATAGTTTTGTTATGGCAAAAAATGTGGCCGATCAACTGGTTGAAATGCTGGTTAATGCCGGTATAAAAAGGATCTACGCTGTTACCGGCGATAGTTTAAATAATGTGAATGATGCCGTAAGGCGCGAAGGAAGCATTGAATGGATCCATGTTCGGCACGAAGAAGCAGGTGCTTATGCCGCAGGTGCCGAAGCACAGTTAAATGGTTTGGCTTGTTGTGCAGGTAGCAGCGGCCCCGGGCACGTGCATTTAATAAATGGTTTGTATGATGCAAACCGGTCAGGTGCGCCGGTAATTGCCATAGCCTCAACCATAGCCAGCTTTGAGTTTGGGAGTGAGTATTTCCAGGAGACCAATACCATTAAGTTGTTTGACGACTGCAGCTTATATAACCAAATAGCAACCACGGCAAAACAATTGCCACGGATGCTGCAGGCGGCTATTCAAACAGCCATCCACCAAAAAGGTGTTGCGGTTATAGGCCTGCCCGGTGATTTAACGGAACAGAATGCCGCAGAAATAACCACAGCTACTCAGATTTTTAAAGCAACGGCAGAGGTTACGCCTTCGGCGGATGACTTGCAGCAGTTTGCAGAATTGATCGGTCAGCATAATAAAATAACCATATTTTGCGGGATAGGTGCTGCAGATGCACATGATGAAATAGTTGAACTTTCAGCAAAGATAAATGCCACCGTTGCTTACTCTTTCCGTGCTAAAATGGATATTCAGTATGATAATCCGAACGAGATAGGGATGACGGGCTTGCTGGGCCTACCCGCAGCTTTTCATAGCATGCACGAGAGTGATCTGCTCATATTGCTGGGTACCGATTTTCCTTATACCCCATTTATGCCAACAGACTGCAAGATAGTGCAGGTTGATCTTAAACCCGAACGCCTTGGCCGCCGCGCAAAGGTTGACGTTGGTTTGCATGGATCGGTAAAAGATACGCTGAAAGCCTTATTGCCTTTGATAGCGCAGAAACAGGACAATAGCTTTTTAAAAGCACAGCTGGCTATTTATGCAGAGGTAAAGCAAAAAATGCAAACCTATGTTGATGATCCTGGTAAGAGGGACCTTATTCATCCTGAATTTGTGGCAAGCACTATTAATGAACTGGCAACCGCAGATGCCATATTTACTGTGGATACCGGTATGTGCTGCGTATGGGGATCGCGGTATATCCATGCAACCGGCAAACGTAAAATGTTGGGTTCGTTTAATCATGGTTCAATGGCCAATGCCATGCCGCAGGCTATTGGTGCTGCTCTGGCTTGTCCAGGCAGGCAGGTTATCGCGCTTTGTGGCGATGGCGGCCTGTCAATGATGCTTGGCGACCTGGCTACCATCACCCAATATAAACTACCAATAAAGATCATTGTATTTAATAACCGCTCATTAGGGATGGTAAAGCTGGAGATGGAAGTTGCCGGCCTGCCCGACTGGCAAACCGATATGCATAATCCCGATTTTGCACTGGTGGCACAGGCCATGGGCATTAAAGGTTTTACAGTTACCGATCCGGATGGTGTAAAACAGGCATTACAGGAAGCTTTTATGTATAAAGGCCCGGCCCTGGTTAACATTATGACCGATCCTAATGCCCTTGCCATGCCCCCGAAAATTGAGTTTGAACAAGTAAAAGGCATGGCCCTTTCCATGACTAAACTAATTCTCAACGGCCGTATGGACGAGGTTTTAGATACCGTAAAGGCTAATTATAAGCATTTGTTTTAGATGTGCAAATGTGCGGATATGCAGATGTGCGGATGAGGGAAATGATGTGCAGATTTTGGATATGCAAACGATAGATATCTTTAATTATAGATCCGTCATGCCGAATTTATTTCGGCACCCTATCATAAAGGTTAGCCGCATGCATGGTCTACATCCTATCAACGTAAATACATTGTGTATAATTAGTGTGTAAGGTGCTGAAATAAATTCAGCATGACGACGTTTTTTTATTGTTTTCTAATCCGCACATCTGCACATCATTTCTCTCATCCGCACATCCTCCTAATACTCCAGCCACTTATTCAGCTTCAAATTAATTTTGGTTCCTTCGGTGTATTTGCCAAATTGATCATTTAGTACGCGGATGGTTACGCCTTTGCTTTCCATTATCAGGTCTTCGTAACAGCCTTTAAATAGCACTTGTTTTACTTCCCAGTCGTTATGGGCCCATGTTTTAACGGTTTCTATCCATTCGGGATAGATAACCACATGGTCTGATTTTGTTTTTAACCCGCAGATCCGGGCCTCGGCACTGGTTAATACCGTACAATTGGTAAGCAGCTGCGCCGTGTATAAGTATTTTGGGTTTTGATAAAGCGCTTTAGGATGGCCCGACTCCAATATCTCACCATCCTTCAATACGATCAGCTCATCCGCCATTGACAACACCTCGGCAGGGTCATGCGATACGATGATAACCGTTAACCCGGTTTCTTTTACAATGCGCCTGATATCCTGCTGTAATCCCTCGCGAAAGGATGTATCCACCTGGTTAAATGGCTCATCAAGCAAAAGCACCTGCGGACTGGTTATCAGCGCCCTTGCAATGGCAACCCGCTGCTTTTCGCCGCCGCTTAGGTCAACTACCTTTTTATCGGCAAGGTGGTTCATTTTTAGCTGGGTAAGCATCTGTTCGGTTTTCTGCTGTTTAGCCTTCAGGTCGGTGCTGGGCAGCATAATGGCAACGTTGTCCTGTACTTTGGCAAACAGGTTCAGGTCGTCAGTTTGCTGGGTAACCATTTTCATGGCATCATGACCGGGGATCAGCTTTTCTTCAGGGCCCCAGATCCTGTCGCCCTTAAAAAGTACTTCGCCATTACCGGGTGAGAGCAAACCGTACAATAACTTTAATAAAGTACTTTTCCCGCTGCCGCTTTCGCCGATTATAGCGGTTATTTGTCCCGGATTTATTTTTAAACTGATCTTTTTAACTCCCGAACTTTGTGCCCCGGGATAAACCTTGCTTACTGAAATTGCCTGTAAAAAGGGGGTGTCTGCCATCGGGGGCAAAGATACTTGTTTAGTTTTTGTTGTAAGGTTGTAGTGTTGGAAAGTTGAAAGGTTGGAAAGTTGAAATGTTTTAAGGTTGGGTTGTTTAAATGGATGCCTGTATTTTTTGTAAATGTTGTTAAGGGGTATTACAGGTGTTACAGGAAATACAGCCAACTCCCGTTGTAACAAATGCAAGGCTGTTTTAAGCAATTTTGAGCACCTGTTTTAAATTACCCGGCGAAGTTAGATTTTGCTTATATTCAACCAGCCAATTCCTATTGCATGAGTATACGTGGATGCATTTTTTATTTATGCTTTTTACTGCCTTGCTTTACAGCTATTTCCCAGCCTGTAAAAAATAATATTGCCCTGCTTGAAAAGAAAATAGGATTATGCAAAGACGACACCAATAAAGTTTTGCTTTATATGAGTCTTTCAGATACGCTTAACAGAGAAAACTTTCCGGATTCAGCCCTAACTATTGACCAAAAAGCATGGTTGCTGTCTAATAAATTAAAATACACGCATGGTATTGTTCTTTCACTCATTAAGCTTGGTTCTTTTTATGAGGTAACAAAAAAAGATTATGCAGAAGCTATCAGCTATTACAAAAAGGCTATTAAAATTTCAGAAACACAACGGATATATGCCGATATACATCTATCCTACGGATGCCTTTTAAATATGTATTATTATCTTGGCGACTATCCCGGCGCCATGGTTATTGCGCAAAAGGGGCTCGTTTTTGCTGAACGGCAAAATGATAAAGAAAAGCTCGCCCATTATTATAATCAGTTTGGTTTTATTTACCTGAAACAGGAAAAATCAGCCGAAGCCATAAAATATTACAGTCAATATTTAAAACTGGCTATGCAAATAGGTAGCCCCGAGATCCTGGCTGATTCATATAACTGTATGGCCGATGCTTATTTACTTGAAAATGATTACAAAACCGCCCTTCATTATCATTTTACCGCTTTAGGTCTCTATAAAGAAATTAATAGTAGCCAAAAGCCCAACAAAAATAACCGCGTACATAAAAGTGACCGGGTTATTTATACTTTATTTAAAATAAGTAATGCCTATAAGTTACAGGGCCACTATCAGCTCTCGTTACAATATGCCTTAAAGGGATTTAGTTATATTAATGAAAATGGTACCAGCACAGGTAATCCATATGATCTTGCCAGCTATTATATTACTACCGGCGAAGTATATATGGCATTAAAGGATTATACCCATGCCATGCAGTTTTTAAACAATGGGTTATCGCTTTCAAAAGCCATCAGGCACCGGGAGGATATCCTTGAGGCTTATAGTGGGCTTTCAAAAATATTTGTGCTGCAAAAAAGATATGATAATGCATACCATTACCAGGAATTGTATGTGGCCCTTAAAGATTCAATGATCAGCGAAAAGGTAAGCCGCGCTATTGAGCAGGTCAGGAGCAGTTTTGAAAGCGATAGAAAAGATAGGGAGATAGCATTGCTGAACCAGCGGCAAAAGTTAAAAGAAACAGAATCTGAAAATAAAAGCCTTTTCCTCAATATTGTTGTAGGCTTTTTTACATTGCTTGCGGTTATTTCATACCTCATTTTATATATCGACAACACCCACAAAAAACAAAAGCAGGCTCAGGAAAAGCAATTAGCCGTACAAAATGAACGGCAACGCATTAGCGGCGATATGCACGATGACATAGGTACAGGCCTCTCAACAATGCTTATTTATGTAAACCTGCTTAAATCAAAGCTTAGCGGCAAGCTTGAATACCCGGATATTGAAAGAGTTGCGTCACTTGGTGACGAGCTTGTGGCACAAATGAAAGAAATAGTATGGTCATTAAACCCGGATAATGATAGCCTGGAAAGTTTGCTGATGTTTATAAGACAATATTTTGCACAATTATTTGAGCCGATGCCTTATCGTACCAGCATTATTTTCCCATCAATAATACCAGTGGTTGCGCTTAAAGGAGTGATTAGGCGTAATGTTTATTTGAGTATAAAAGAAACGCTTAACAATGTTATAAAACATGCAAATGCCGATTGGGTTGAACTGAAAGTACAATTGCACTCAGATAAACTTATAATCAGCATTAAAGATAATGGGACTGGTTTTCCTTGTAATTCCGACGGTAAGTTTTTTGGTAACGGGCTTAAAAACATACAGCGCCGGATGGATCAAATTGATGGTAAATTTCAATTTTTGAATGATGGGGGCACTTTAATTAGTATTGAGCTTAACTTATAGGGTACACAAACGGGTAGTTGTATTATAACACAGCTATCCGTACTTTTCTGTTCACATAATTTTTGATGCAATGATATCAGTAGGGCTTATTGAAGACACCGAAAATTACAGTGCGGCTGTGGCATCTCTGCTCAGATTGTCTGACGAGGTACAGCTTGCCGGGATCTGGAAAGATGCCGAAAGCGCCATATTGAAAGTACCCGAAATTTTACCTGATGTTATTTTAACTGACATTCAATTGCCTGGCATGAATGGTATTGAGTGTATTCGTAAATTAAAAATTGAGTGCCCCAGTATCCAGTTTATGATATTGACCGTGTTTGAAGAGGATGAGAAAATATTTGAAGCTTTAAACGCAGGCGCTACAGGTTATTTGCTTAAAAGCGCCCCTCCCGAAACAATTTTCAACTCGATTAAAGAGATCCATAACGGCGGCTCGCCTATGAGCCCCGGTATTGCCCGTAAAATAATCAGTCATTTTCAACCATCTTTAATTAAGGATGGGCACCAAATTTTTACCACTCGCGAAAAACAGGTGCTGGACCTGATGGCCGAAGGAAAGTTAGTAAAGGAGATTGCCGGCAATCTTGATGTTACGGTACATGCTATTAAAAAGCATATTAAAAATATCTACCTTAAAATGCACGTACAAAATAAGGTTGAAGCTGTAATGAAATGGAAATTCAAGTAATCAAGCGCCTCCCGGCACCGGTTTAGGGCGGTACCTCTTTGGGTACTTTATAGCAGTTTTTTAATGGCATACCTTTATATAGTAAGCTATTGCAAAAAACCAACCCTAAATTAATGATCATGAAAAATCTTTATCTATTACCCGCTATTTTTTTACTGATAACCGGCTGCGGTTCATACACCAGTTTGATCAAGTATCAAAAACTGCCTGACGATGTTTATGCCAACAACAATTTAAAGGAATATTTAAAAAATAATAACAGCCCTAAAATTGTGCTGCGCGTTCCAAATACCAATGATAAGGCCACCAGCAATACAATAATTAATCAAAACAATAATGTGCTTTATAATGCAATAGAAAAGGAACTTTTGAAGGAAGGTTTTAATGTTCGCGATCGCGGGTTGTTTAACGAGATCATGGATAAGTCAAAATCGGCTGATTATTCAAAACTAGGAGAGGAAACTGATACTGACCTGATTTTGGAGGTAATAAGCATCAATACCGATGTTTTATATTCAACCAATAAAATAACATTGGTAAATAACGGTAACGCTGCAGAAAGCTCAAATATAACTCCCATAAACTATAAAAAACCAGGAGCGGCAGTTGAGTTCAGACTGATAATGGTACGGAAGAATGAAGTTGCCGGCAACTATAAATATAATTATACCCCATGCCCTAATGGTTGCCCGTTAACCGACTGGACCTATAATAAACATACTAAAGCACTGGAGTTAAAAGAAACCGTAACCGTAAATGCTTTAGAAGAATTTATAACAAGATGTACCGGGGATTTGGTAAGGTCTTTTAAATCCTGATAGGATAATAAACATCCATTAGTAAAACCAACCAATCATGAAAAAACTTTACATTTTATCAGCCGTTGTTGTCTTTATTTTTATGACAGTACAGGCAAACGCCCAAAATGGGAATGGCAACGGGAATGGAAATGGCAACGGTAGTGGTTTTGATCAATTAATTAAATCCAACCCGGCTGACGCCACGCTGCTTTTTAAAAACTTTGCTGAACCTTTGTTCAAAGGTTTAGGAACAGGCATAAACAGCGGATGGAACAATACTGCGAAAACTAAGAAATTTTTACATTTCGACTTACGGATTACCGCTAATATTGCCCAGGTACCCACCAGCGATCAAAGTTTTGATGTAACTAAAATAGGGTTATCCAACCACTTACAGGTTGACCCATCATCATCAACTAATATTGCTCCAACCTTTGGGGGAAGTAAAAATGCATCAACTCCACTAATGGATATTAAAGATAACGGCGGAAACACAATAGGAACTTTTAACATGCCAAATGGGGTAATAAAGTATATCCCGGCGCCAAACATTCAGCTTACTATAGGGATATTAAGAAATACCGATTTAACTATACGTACTACGCCTACCATCAATATTGGTAACAATTCAGGTTCTATTGGGATGATCGGCTTCGGCATTAAACATGATATTATACAGGATTTTGCCGGGAAAGCAGGGGCTAAATTAATCCCTTTTGACCTTGCAATAGCCATAAATTACAACCGCATTAACTATAATGCCCCGCTTAATGTGCAACCTGATAATAACACTCAGCCTGCACCTGGAAGTGAATCGGATTTTTCAAACCAACGTGTCCATGGCCATTTTAGCGGAACGAGCGTACAGGCTATTGTCTCTAAAAAATTACTTTTCTTTACACCGTTCCTGTCTGTTGCTTACCAAAACTCCAATACAAGCTTGGGCATACTTGGCAATTATCCGGTTACCACGTCTTCAGGGGTTTATTCTACTGTTACTGATCCCGTACATATTAACGAAACCAGCATAAACGGCATACGCGCCGATATTGGGTTTCAGCTAACCCTGGGATTTTTCCGGATCTATGCCTCGTACAGCGCTGCACAATACCAATCTGTTAACGGAGGCATTGGTTTTGGCTTTTAAATTGGTTGGCGTTGCCCGGGCATGTACAATATTATGAAAAATAGTTAGGGAGGAGTTGTTTAATAGGGTTGTAAAAGGTTGTAGAGTTGCAAAGTTTGAAAGGCATAATAATTTTCCTGACAACTTAAACCTTTACAATAATTATAACCCTAACAACTCAATCTAATTTAAAACCCCAGCGTGAAACCGAATGAGAAGTTTTTAAGACCCTTTTGTTCAGGGCTGTTCTCAAACATATCGTTAAAATAATATTTAGCGAAGATGCCCATATCGCCGTAACCAAAGCGTGCAAAACCCCCGTAACGGAAGTGCGTAAAGTGGTAATCATCATCAATTTTTTGCTTGCCGTTTTCCTTACTGATTTGTTTAACCCTGCCACCTAAAAGAAAGCCACCATCCGGGCCGATCACAAAATGCGCCCTTTTACCTTCTGAGTTTTCGTTGGTTCGGAAATCAAATGAAAGCGGGATGCGCAAATAGCTTGATGAAAAGCGGTTTTTACTGTAATCAATGTTATCCTGGCGGTAAGTTAATACCGGCTGATTTGGCAGGATGGTAATGTTATCACGCAGCCGGATCAATGTCCAGTCGAACCCGCCTGAAAGGTAGATCTTAAAGTTAGGGGTAAACCTTACGCCCATTTGTACCAGGTCGAAGCCTACGTTACTGGTTTTCCATGACCGGTAGCGTAAAAATTGATTTTGGGGCGATAAGGTAAAGCTGCCATTATCAACCAGGGTAGCCAAACCCAGATCGAACCGTGAAAAGGTAAGGCCGAAGGAGAACTTTGGATAGGCATTGCTGTGATAGGTAGTATCTTTTGGCCAGCGGTGATCGCCCTCATCGCCATAGCCTAATGTAAGATTAAAGCCCTTCTCTTTTGTTGAATCAGACTTGGTTTTGCTGCTGTCTGCATGTGTATTTTGTGCAAAAGCACCGTATAATGTTATGCTTAGTATTGCGGTAAAAATTAATCGTTTCATGTTGTATGTGTTATAAATATAGTTTTACTGGTTGATTGTGTTAGATCAAGTTGATTGAGTTGAATAAGGCAATCTTTACATCGGTTTAACCTAATCAACCACTCACTTAATCAACTCATTCAACTATTATTTAGCACTCTCTCTTTTAGATTTCAATGCTCGGAGGTTAATCGACATCACGTTGGTTTCATCATCGTCTGAGTCGGTAAACTCAATTAATTTCTCTTTCCTTTTATCAACTGTGGCTATAACTGCATTTAGCAAGCCGCCAATACCATGTGCTTTACGTTTGGGTTTAACAGAAGCTGCATCGTCCTGCTTGTTACTGGCCGGCTGGATGCTTGCAGTTAATGCAGACTTAGTTATAAACGCAGGTGCATCATCAATAACTGGTTTGTTAACCAATGGTGTATTATTATCAGGCAGAACAGGGTTAATTACGTCCTGCTTTTGTTGTGCTGCAGCTAATAAGGGCTGCTCCTGCTGCTGTGTAGCAGGGCTTTGAGATTCAACTACTATTGGGGCAGAATGATTGTCACCTGTATAGTTAACCGGATTACTATGTTTCACACCAGCAATGCTGTTTACAACTGCAGGTTGTTGTACAGCATTTTTGGGGTGTATGTTCAAACTATCAGCCCCGGTAACAATTGCCGGTTGTGTTGTTTTAACAATCCCGGTTTTAACAGGAGATTTAGTAATAACAGTTGCTTTTTGCGGGATGAACAGGATACCTGCCGCCGCTAAAACAATAATACTGGCAGCAATGCTTAAATATGGCATAAGCATTTTGTAGGGGCGTTTGCCATCAAGCCCTTCAACAATGCCATCCCATACCTGGCTTGTAGGCTCTGCTTCAAAATTATCAAGCTTTGCGCTAAATAACCGATCAAATTCTTTATCCTGCATATCCATATCTTTTACCTTCCATTTTTATTACCTGTTCTTTTAATACCGACCGCGCCCTCGACAGTTGCGATTTTGATGCGCCCTCACTTATCCCTGTCATCTCGGCAATTTCCTTGTGCGAATAGCCTTCAATGGCAAATAAGTTAAATACGATGCGGTAACCCGGTGCCAGCTGCTGGATCAACGCCATCAGCTCATTAGCTGCCAGCTTTGACATAGCCAGCGCATCAACTGATGTATGTCCCGAAGCATCCTCAATATCAACCAGCTGCACCATTTTGTGGTATTTGCGATAGTATTCAATTGAGCTGTGCACCATTATCCGGCGGATCCATCCTTCAAACGAGCCATCGCCCCGGTAGTCGTCAATTTTTTGAAAAACCTTAATGAAGCCATTCTGCAGCATGTCTTCGGCTTCCATGCGGTCGGTAGCATAGCGTAAGCACACGCCCATCATTTTTGAAGCAAATTGTTTGTATAGCAATTCCTGGGCCTTCCGCTCGTTGGCTTTGCATCTTTTAATCAGCTCGTCGATAGTATATTTATGCTCCAAAAACATCATTTAAAGGTAAGATGAAAAGGAGAGTGAAATGGTTGCATGGGATTAAAAATAATTTTGATAACTTGCTATTCTATCTACTTATAAATACATGAAAACATTTAACCTGACCTTGATTTTTATTTGGGTGATATTTACCTGCTCTGCCGTGCAGCAAAACCCAAATGATGCCTACACGCTTTTAAAACCCGACCGTGTTTTTGACGGACAGGAAATGCATGCCGGCTGGTGGGTGCTGGTAAAAGGAAACCGTATTGAAGCTGTGGGCGAGCCAAGTACCATAGCTTCCCCGTCATCGGCAAAGATCATTGACTTAAAAGGGAAAACCTTAATGCCCGGTATGATAGAAGGGCATTCGCATTTATTTCTGCACCCGTATAGCGAAACCGTCTGGAACAACCAGGTATTAACCGAAAGCCGTGCTGAGCGTACTGCCCGTGCGGTGGTACATGCTAAAGCAACCCTGATGGCAGGCTTTACCACCGTTCGCGACCTTGGTACCGAAGGGGCAGGGTACGATGATGTGGGATTAAAAGCAGCAATTGTAAAGGGTGTTATTCCCGGTCCGCGGATGCTGGTTGCTACCCGCGCTATTGTTGCTACGGGTAGCTACGGCCCCAAAAGTACGGTTGCCGAAGCCAGCATAATTAAGGGCGCCGAAGAAGCTGACGGGATTGATGGCATTACCCATGCAGTGCGCTCACAAATAGGCTATGGTGCTGATGTGATTAAAATTTATGTTGATTACCGCTGGGGGCCTAATGGCACAGCTGAGCCCACCTTTACCGAAGCTGAGTTAAAAACAGCGGTAGAAGTTGCCAAAAGCAGCGGCCGCATAGTTGCCGTTCACTCCGGTACCGCAGAGGGGATGCGGAGGGCCATTGCCGCCGGAGTAACCACTATTGAGCATGGCGATAACGGTACCCCGGAATTATTTAAGCTGATGAAAGAAAAGGGAATAGCTCTTTGCCCAACGCTTGCCGCTACCGAAGCGATAGCAACCTATGTGGGCTGGGAAAAAGGCAATGGCCCCGATCCGGAAAGCGTTCGGCAAAAGCACATCTCGTTTACCCAGGCATTGCAAGCCGGGGTAACCATTTGTATGGGGGGTGATGTCGGTGTGTTTCCGCATGGCGATAATGCCCGTGAAATGATCCTGATGGCTGACTATGGAATGAAGCCAATTGATGTATTACGATCAGCTACAACTGTAAATGCGACAGTTTTTCAATTAAAAGACCTTGGTAATATAAAAACTGGTTATATTGCGGATATTATAGCCGTTGAGGGCAATCCTGTTGATGATATTAAATCAGTAAAGCAGGTAAAGCTGGTGATGAAAGACGGCGTGATATATACCGATTAGAACCAAAACAATTATATTATCATGAACAAAATAAACTCCAAAGGTTTGTTAACAGGGGCAATTATTGCGCTTTACGTACTGTGCAATGTTTCATTTACAAAGGCGCAGGATGTGACTATCCCTATTGAAACAAAAGATAATGCGCTGGTATTGCAGGTAACACCCGACAAGCTGCTGAATATGGTTTATTTTGGCAGTAAGCTATCTGATAAAAACGAATACACCGCTCTTGCTAAAGCGTACAAATTTGGAGGCACTATAGGCACCTATAATAATGCATATACTACAGCCGGCACCCGTAACCTTATGGAGCCTGCTATTGCAGTAACCCATGCTGATGGCAATAAATCACTGGAGCTAAAATATATTAATCATACCGTTACAAAAATTAATGACGATGTAAGCTTGCTGAGCATCAGCCTTAAAGATTCTGTTTATGATTTTGAGGTTACGCTTAATTATCAAACCTATTATAATGAGGATGTAACCGAGCAGTGGAGCGTTATAAAGCATCATGAAAAAAAGGATGTGGTGCTCAATAAATATGCATCGGCAAACCTTTGCATCCATGCCGGCAGCTACTGGCTTAAACATTACCATGGCGACTGGGCAAAGGAAATGCGCCCCGAGGAAGAGCAGCTTAACCACGGCATGAAAACCCTCGATTCAAAGCTTGGCTCAAGGGCCGATCTTTTTCAGCCACCAGTATTTATGGTATCACTTAATAAGCCCGCTACCGAAGATGAGGGCGAAGTGATGTATGGCAACCTGGAATGGAGCGGCAATTTTCGGATAGATTTTGAAGTTGACCCGGCAAATAATCTGCGCCTGATAGCTGGAATAAACAACTTTGCTGCTGATTACAATCTTAAAGCGGGTGTTGAATTTGCAACGCCAAAGTTTGTTTATACTCTTACCAATAAAGGCAAAGGCGAAGCCAGCCGTAACCTGCAAACCTGGGCCCGCAAATATAAAATTGTTGATGGTAACGGCTCGCGGTTAACCCTGCTTAACAATTGGGAATCAACCTATTTTGATTTTAACGAGGATAAGCTTGCCGGCCTTTTAAAGGATGCCAAAAAACTTGGGGTAGATTTATTTTTGCTGGATGATGGCTGGTTTGGTAATAAATACCCGCGCAACGGCGATCATGCAGGCCTTGGCGACTGGCAGGCTAACAAAGCCAAACTGCCCAATGATATTGCCTTTTTAACAAAAGAAGCTAAAGCCGATGATGTAAAATTCGGCATTTGGATTGAGCCGGAAATGGTAAACCCTAAAAGCGAGCTGTATGAAAAGCATCCCGACTGGGTGATAAAACAGCCCCAGCGCCCTGAAATTTATATGCGCAATCAGCTGGTGCTTGACCTCTCCAACCCTAAAGTACAGGATTTTGTATTCGGCGTGGTGGATAACCTTTTTGTTAAAAACCCTGACCTGGCTTATATTAAATGGGATTGTAACTCGATTATTTTTAACGCTTACTCGGCTTACGAAAAAAGTCAATCGAACTTTTATACCGATTACGTACTGGGGTTGTATAAGGTGCTTGACAGGATAAGGGCCAAGTATCCAAAGGTACCGCTGATGTTATGCTCCGGCGGTGGCGGCCGTGTTGATTATGGCGCTCTTAAATACTTTACCGAGTACTGGCCTAGTGATAACACCGAACCCATTGAAAGGATCTTTATACAGTGGGAGTACTCATACTTTTATCCGGCAATAGCCAGCTCAAATCATGTTACCGACTGGGGTAAACAGCCTATAAAGTTCAGGGTTGATGTTGCCATGATGGGTAAGCTTGGTTTTGATATTGTGATAGGAAAGCTAAAACCGGAAGAACTTGCATTTTGCCAGGGGGCAGTTAATACTTACAAACAATTTAGTGAAGAGATCTGGCACGGCGACCAATACCGTTTGCAGGATCCCCGCGAAAATGATGTGGCATCTATAATGTATGTTGATCCCTCTAAAACCACGGCTATTATGTTCAATTACCTGGTAAGCAGCAGGTATGAGGCGGGCACACATGGGCCTATCCGCTTAAAAGGATTAAACCCGGATAAAACATACACCATAAGCGAAGTAAATGTATTTCCAGGCACAAGATCAACCATAACCGAAGCAACCTATACCGGCAAGTTTTTAATGACGATAGGGATCAACCCGGATGTGAGTGAACACAGGGCAAGTGTTTTGATTGTGGTGAAAGGGAGTTGATATGCGAATGTGAGGATATGCAAATGTGCGGATGATTTTGAAATGTGATTTTTCACAAGTTGTTAATTTTTTCAAGGCGTTCAGGAAGGTTTCACCGTTTATAAGATTTTCTTACTTATTAAAAATTCATCAAATATTCTCTTAATCCTATAATTCACGGTTCAAAAAGGTATTAATGGCTTTCCATTGGCCTTGCTGTTTATGAAGCCTGTAGGCAACTGCCCTGCAGGGCAGCATGTTGCTCATGTTTACCTGTATTTTGTTTTTGAAGCCAGGTATTTACGCTGTCATCACCAGCCATTAATGCGTTATAAGCATCCAAAGCCACATCTGCAAGGTTAACTACAGCTTTATTAAACAAACCGGTACCTGCTACGTCCAGCATAAGTGTGGTAAGCGTAATGCCTGTATGCTTTAATTCTTCGCGAACGAGTGTTGTATATGATAGCACAAAAGACACGCTTGCCTGACAAACCGCCTGCCATGGATAGTGAAGTGTATCTGTAACCGAAGCAAGATTGAGTATTTTTCCTCCACCACCGGTTAGCATATCTTTCACAAAGTGTTTGGTTAAAATAACAGTAGCACAAATATTAAGATTAATAATGTCAAGCTCCTGTTTGATGCCTGTATCTTCAAATTCGCTATAAACACCCTGGCCGGCATCATTAACCAATACATCTATTGAAATACCGGCTGTTCTTATTTCTTCGCAAAGCAAAAACACCTCCTCCACTTTAGAAAGGTCTTTTACTATTTTTATAATATCTGCACCAAAGAGTTCGAGCATTACGGCGGTATTATCCAGCTCTTCCTGGCTGCGTGCTACAATAACCAGGTTATAATTACGGCGTGCAAATAACTTTGCCAGCTCAAAGCCAATGCCATTGGTTGCACTGGTAATAAGGGCATATTTCTGATTGGTTAACATGTATGTTAATATTTAGTTTTATTAAATATTTAGCCACCAACGCCCTGATAAATAATACCTATATAGCACTTCTTTAAAAGAATATGCCAATTACGCATCCTATAACAATACCAAACCTTTGAAAATACAATAATATGATTTTTCAAAATTATATTATTCATATTATACAAATATTAATACTGGATTAGATTTTGATTAGAGTTTGTTTGCAACGGCCAAATTTTCCGAAAGGTTAAAATTATTTAATGATCATAGCCAGGATCTGAGGTGACCTGCACCTGTAGCTACAATGCGGATAAAAAATTGACTTATTTTGATTTGAAAGATTTTGACGAAGGCATATTGGCCCCGGCAGCATGGGAACTGGCGCGGATGGCAATCAGCATTTTTATAGTTTTCGACGCTTTAGATATTGTGCAGGGAAAAGCAAATAAAATAAGTCAAAATTCAAAAAAACCATTAATGGCTACCCGCCGGTTTTTGTTGCTCATATAACGCATGGATAACAGCACTGTGAGGTATTATGTTGTTCATATTGCCCTGTGTTTTGTTTTTAAAACCGGATATTACATGATCTTCGCCAGCCATTAATGCTCTGTAACCATCCATTGCAACATCGGAAGGCTTAGCCATTGTTTCTTTATATTGCACACCCTTACTTTCGATCATCCCAGCTTTGGTAAAGAAATCGGTATCAGTAATGCCCGGCATAAGTGTGGTAAGTGTAATGCCGGTATCCTTTAATTCCTCGCGAACAGCCGTAGTAAATGATAGCACAAAAGCTTTTGTTGCATAGTAAACCGACTGCCATGGTGCTGGTAACTTGTCGGCCACCGAACCCAGGTTGAGTATTTTACCTTTACCACGGGTCAGCATATCTTTCATAAAGTACTTGGTTAAAATAACAGTTGCGCAAATGTTAAGATGAATGATATTAAGCTCACGTTCAATATCGGTATCTTTAAATTCGCCATAAAGGCCCTGGCCGGCATCATTAACCAATACATCTATTTTAATACCTTCGTTTTTTATTTCCTCACAAAGCGAAAACACCTCATCCATTTTAAATAAGTCCTTTGCAATTTTAATAACATCTGTACCAAACAACAGTTCAAGCTTTATAGCAGTTGTATCCAACTCTTCCTGGCTGCGTGCCACAATAACCAGGTTGTAATTATTATGTGCAAATAGCTTTGCCAGCTCAAAGCCTATGCCACTGGTTGCTCCGGTAATAAGGGCATATTTTTGCTTTGTTTCCATAATGTTTTATTTAGTTAACATTTAAATTTATCAGCCTATTCACCACTTCGCTGCCGCTAACACGGATAACCCGCCCTGTTATAAATGAAGCATCATCACACCTGCCTGGAAAATGTAAGCCGATCCGGCTCAGATAGTTGGCCGGGTTTACTCCGTTTACCCTGTTCTTTTTTTAGCCAGGTTTGATGCCATGGTAGCGGTAAAACTCGTGATGGCTCCCCTGGTTGATGAGTAATCAATAGGCCTTGGTGATGAGCGAGAGGCAGTAATCGAAGTGGTATTAATAATATTGTCGCCTTTCTTTGTAAAGTATACGCTCACCGCCCGGCCAATCCAGCAGTCTCTACTTGTATTTAGAGCGGTTCTGTCCTTTAATTTACCAATTCCTTATAAATTTCTTAATATATTCGGACCTCTGGTCAATTTTGACTCCTATGTTGAGCTTTTATCCTGTTTTTGAAGTTTTTATTTTATCTATACAAAGCATAATAATCATTTTTAGTTAGAGAAATTAGAAATATAGTATAAAAAACTATTGTTTTATTATTTGTCACGAAAAATAAACAATTTTTCAATAAAAAAATTATCTATTTGATTAATTCATTAAAAAAATTATCGTTTTTTATTAAAATTATATCTTGTTTAATTAAAAATTAAATATTGCAGAAATAGATAGGCTGATTATTGGCAATATTTTTAAAGATTATATGTTAATATTTTTTTTTGTTAAAAATCTGCCATATCACCCTGATATCAAATCCTTAGAAGTAAAACAGTTCGTTTTCTCAAATTTATATTACTCATATTAGAGATGAGTGAAAGTTGGATTAGATTTTGATTAGAGTTTATCTTCAGCACTCAATTAGCTCAAACTATTCCACACCTTTAATGTATTAATACAACCAGCTTATTATCATGGCCAAACTTTCCGAACGGTTAAAATTATTTAATGACCATCTGCTACCAGAAATGATTAAGCTGAAATATGATGCAATGGCCGAAAATGTGTTTCGTTACTATCGCGGCACCTGTCATTTATTTTATGAAGACCTATCAGCCGGTAAAAAGCTCCCGGCATCGCCAATAACCTGGATCTGCGGTGATTTGCACCTGGAAAACTATGGCAGCTACAAGGCAGATAATAAACTGGTGTATTTTGATTTGAACGATTTTGACGAAAGTATACTGGCCCCGGCCGCATGGGAACTGGCACGAATGGTTACCAGCATTTTTATAGCTTTTGATGCGCTGGATATTGAGCAGGAAAAAACAAATAATATGGCACAGCTTTTTATAAAAACTTATGCTGCTACGCTGAGTAAAGGAAAGGCTACCAGTATTGAGCCCCGTACCGCGAAAGGAATTGTTCGCGACTTTTTAACCGCTGCTGCTGAAAGTAAGGAAACCATAATTTTGCAGAAGTGTACAGACAAGAAAAAGAAAAAAGTTGTGCTTTCCTTAAGTGGCGAGAGTCAGCTTAAAATTCCTAAAAATTTGCGCCTGGTTTTGATGGACCATGTTCAGCAATGGATTGAAAAAAGCAGCGACAGCCCTTATAATTACAAAGTTAAAGGCGCAGTGTTTCGCCTGGCAGGTACCGGGAGCATAGGTGTAAAGCGTTACCTGTTTTTGCTTAAAAGCACCAATACTAAAAATAAATACCTGTTGGTTGATATGAAGCAGTCGCGACCATCATCCTTGTCTCCATATATTGATGTTAAGCAGCCGGAATGGGAATCGGATGCCGACAGGATAATATCTGTACAACACCGGATGCAAAATGTGTCGGCATCGTTGTTAAGCAGCACTCTTTTTAAGGGCGAGCCTTTTGTAATACAGGAGTTGCAGCCGGTAAAAGATGCTATTAAATTTAAGCTTATCCGCGATCAGTACCGTGACATTCACCAGGTAATTGATGACATGGCTGTACTCGCAGCTTCGGCACAGTTGCGGAGTGGCGGTATGAATGGTTCGGCCACTATTGATGAGCTCAAAGCATTTGGCAATAATATTAACTGGCAGCAGCCCCTGTTTGATTATTGTTTTAAATATGGCAACAAGGTAAAAACAGATTACCAGCAGTATTTAGAAGATTATAAAAACGGGGTATTTGACAGATAGCTCATTCTCTCCTAATCGCGCTTATCCCGCCCTTGCGTTCAACGCTAAATTTAAATGACCTGTTTTCAATACTCCACCAATAGCAGGCGCAGGCTTAAATAGTTTAACAGGTGTATTAAACTATTTATTTCCCACATTAATATGTTTGTAAATTGTTTGGTTATTAAACAAGCTAAAAGCTTGTAAGCCAATAAATACAATAACAGTTTAGAAAAACCATAATGTTAATTGTAAATATTAGATTAAAATTTTAATTGCCGGTTGGCACAAGTATTGTTAATGGCAGCATTACTTAACATTTACTTAAATTTAATATTATGAAAAGATTTACTTTATTATGCCTGTTAGTGGTTTTTGCAGCGGGTTTTTCAGCCCGGGCGCAGATCCAGAAAGGCAACATTTTAGTGGGTAGTAACTTTGCCGACCTTAATCTGGGATTGAATTATCCGCACGTATTCACTTTTAATGTTACGCCTAAAGCAGCCTGGTTTGTTGAGGATAATATAGCCCTGGGCGGATATGTTAACTTCAGTATTGAAACCGCAAAGGACTCGCGTACTTCAACCGGCTATGGCTTGGGCGCTTTGGGCAGATACTATGCAGGCTCTGATGTTACCATATTAAAGCATGGCCGTTTTTTTGGTGAAGCAACAGTAGGTTTCGGAGGGCAGAATATAAGTGATGGCGGTGGAAGCACCAACGGCCTTGCTGTTAGTGTTGGCCCGGGCTTTGCTTACTTTGTAACACCAAATGTAGGTTTGGAAACCTTGCTGAAATTTAACGGACTTGCAGGTTTTGGCAATCAATCTTTCAGAAGTAACCTTGATCTTTCATTCGGACTGCAGATCTATCTGCCAGGTCAAAAAACCGCGAATAAAATT
>Ga0206988_1069_pt1 | contig 27010 bp, 22 predicted proteins | sample Alteio_BWMinCont_12_FD_153263 | JGI IMG/M metagenome (GOLD analysis project Ga0206988, IMG submission 153263) | Enriched cells from forest soil in Barre Woods Harvard Forest LTER site, Petersham, Massachusetts, United States -... | ecosystem: Environmental > Terrestrial > Soil > Temperate forest >... | reverse complement strand
CGACTGTAAGCAACTTTGGCGGTTTTGGCGGGCCCGGTGGCGGCAACGGCTTCATCGGCGGTGGCAGTGGCGGCGGTGGCGCGGCATTCGGCGGCAACGTCTTTATCAACGGTGGAGGAACTTTATCAATAGGCGATAGCGTTGTGTTTTATAATTCGGGCCAATTAATCCCTGGAGCGGGTGGCGCCGGGGGCGGCGATGGTTATTCGGCTGGATCCTTTATCTTCGGGGCGTCTCCTTCTCCTGCTCTACAATCGCCGACAGTTGTATACAATCCTAGCATGTCCGTTACGATTACAATAGATTCCGATTTGCTGGTGGACGATAGCGTTCCTTTTCCGACTGGTAACTATGGGCTGGCTCCAAACAGCCCCGGGATCGCCGTCAAGATGATTGGAGACGGAATATTGATTTTGCCGCAGTCGAGCGCGTTTGGCGGGCCCGTGACCATTGCCAACGGAACTGTCGAAATCTCCAGCGACGACTCGCTCGGCAACCACTATCGCTATAGTCCCTTCAATATTGGACCTGGAACATTAATGCTCACGGCCAACGTTACGTCAGCTCGGAATATCACCCTGACCGGCGACGCGACGTTCAACCCAGCGGGAAATACCGGCACCTTTTCGGGAAACATCAGCGGAGCGGGCTCCTTGGCCATCAACTCATCGTCTCCCGGCGGCATAATCAGATTGTCGGGAGCGAATAATACCTACACGGGCGACACTTTCCTCGAGTCGGGGACCTTGAGCACCGTATCCGAAGGCTCTTTAGGCAACGGCGGCCAACTCATTATTAGCAACAACACGACGCTGATAGCAGCGGGTCTTGTCAACTCCTCACGCCTGATTCGGTTCCCAGCAGGTCCAAGCACGCTCCAAGCCGATGGAATTATCAACTTGAATGGTCTCTTGGCCGGGGGCGGCGGCGTTGTAACGAAAACGGGGGCCGCAGGGCTCTACATCGGAAACTCGGGGAACTTCAATACCTTCCCCAGTTCGATCACGGCGCAGGAGGGAATTCTCTCCGTCAACGGAATGGTCAATGGCTCCGTAATCATTATGGCAGGCGCCTATTTGAGCGGTAATATGACGATCAATGGAAACTTGACGAGCGATGGGACGACCAATCCTGGCAACTCGATCGGAAAAATCACCGTCAATGGCAATTTGTCCTTTGGCCCAGATCACATCCTCTACATTGAAATCAATCCGAGCGAATCCGATTCAGTCGTAGTGACGGGAAATGCCTCTTTGGACGGCCTTGTATCCCTTATCTTTAGAACCGGTAATTATTCTAAAAGTGCGCAATACACAATCTTGTCGACCAATCCTGGAATCATTAACTCTCAATTTTCCAACGTTCAATGGATTAATAGCCCATTTACACCGTTGCTTAACTATACCACCAACTCAGTATTCGTCACTTTCCGATCAACGGACCTTATCGGAAGCCTCTTCCCTCTAAATTCCAAGGCTAGCCAAAATTCCAGCGTCACCCAAAATTCTAACGCTACGAACACCGCCGTAAACCTCAACGAAATCTCGAAGAGTGGAACAGTTTTCAATAACCCTGGCCTTTTAAATGCGATCTCTGTGATTGCGGGGCAGTCTGCTGCAGTGACCAACAATGCGCTTCTTATGTTGCAGCCCTCTTCCTATAGCGCTTTTGCCGAGCTGCAGATGGAAGTTTCGGGCCAGATCGTCAACCTCTTCCATCGCGGCCAAGCTCGTTCTTGCCAGGAGCTTCGCCCTTATTGCGTTTGGGTTGAGCCGTTCGGCGATTGGTACCAAGAGAAAAAGGCGAATAACCAATTCGGCTATACGGCCCAAGCCAAAGGCGTCGCGGCTGGGTTCGATTATAACTTCGACCATTGGAATGTAGGGATCGGCGGTGTCTATGACAATGCGAATGTCCATTGGACTCGCCCCGGTAGCCACGGAAATGTACAGACTTACTACGGCGCGGTCTACGGAGAATATCTCACGAGCCGAGGATACATGGGGGCGACTGTTCTGGCCGGTACCGATCACTACCGCGTTACCAGAAACATCAATTTCTTGACCGTCAGCGAACAGGCCAAGAGCGTTTCGAACGCCCTCGATGTGGTCGCGCAGCTATCCGGTGGTTTGATGTATGCCCTTTCCGACTGGATTGTATCGCCTTATTTCAACCTCGATTACATGTATCTGAAGCCAAAAGGATTTACCGAAACGGGCGGCGGTGGTTTGAACCTCACTGTCGATGACAACGTCAGCGACACGATGCGCGGAGAACTAGGCTTTGCCGGCAAATGGAAATATTTTCCTGTAGACGCTAAAGGATGTCTCAATCTCGGAATTGGCGCTGCGTGGATCGTCGAATCGGCTCTACATCGGCCCGATTATACGACTACGTTTGCCGGGCAAGATATTTCGTTTAAGATCCAAGGTTGGAACCGCACTTTGCAGCTATTCGCGCCAAGCCTTGACATCCAAGGGTTTTATAACAATTTTGGGATCGGCCTTCACTACAAGATGGAATTCGGGTATCGCTTTTTCGGCCAAGAAGCGGACTTGCGCTTAGATTGGAGGTGGTAAATGAGATGGGAGAGAATCACGTTGGCCGCGGCGATCCTTTTGACAGGGACGTCGGCATTTGCAGAGATCGCCGGCTCTTTTCTGAGAAAGAAGGAAGAACCCAAGGTTCTTGCTCTTCCAAAGGAAAAACCTTGGTACTGTATGCCGATGGAAGAATCGTGGGTTTCCTATAATGCGTGGATCAACTTTCTCTATTGGCAGCCGCTTGAAGACAACATCGAGCCCGCGGGGTTCAAAGAGAATGTCACCGATATCGGGTTTTCCGGGCCTACCAATAGCGGGTTCGTCGTCAATATGGGCACCAATTTTAAGCCTGGGTTCCAGATGGGATTTGGGACGAATTTGGATTATGGCGAAGTGGACCTTAGCGCAGAGTATACGAGATTCTACTCGACCAATCATCAAGAGGCGAGCAATAACCAATATATTCCGATGCAGCTCGATCCTGGCACTTTGTTCACATTCTTGAATGGGATCACCAACGCCACCGGCGGAATTGGCCTTGCCGCCCCGTTTAGTTACGACGAGACGTGGGATCTCAAAATGAATATCGCAGATCTCGAGCTTGGATCGTGGTCTCACAAGAGGAAGTTCATCGAGACGCATCCATTCGTGGGATTGAGAGGTGCGTGGATCGATCAAACTCTCGATGTCGAGTACGTGGCAAATTTCGTAAACAGCGGCGAGCAAGTGGGAACTACTGGGGCAATGGTAAAGACCAAATCATGGGCCATTGGCCCGCGCGGCGGAATTGCCACCAACGTGAAGCTCGGAAAAGGGTTTAAGTTTTATGCAGTTGGGGCCGGAGATCTCCTCTATACCAATTACAAATGGCACGGACAGTCATTTGCTCTCGTTCCAAGCGCTGGGTTATCCGACGTCGGTCCCGTGAATTGGAAATCGGACTCCACGCAGTCGAACATCTCTACCTTAAGAAGCCATTTCGATCTCGATCTCGGATTTCGCTGGGGCATTTGCTTCAACGATAGGAAGTCCCGTTTCGAATTTAGCGCAGGGTATGAAATGCAGGTCTTCTTCGACCAAAACATGTTCCGCCACTTCACGACGATGATCGAAGAGATCGGAATTCTGGCGGCTCCTTCCGTGGAGACAGAACTGATCGGCGTGGTTTCAACCCCGATCAGCACCGAACCAGATGGCAACTTGTATCTCCAAGGATTGAAGGTAAGCGCAGATTTCACGTTTTAGAAAAACAAGAACTATGAAGGCCCATTATTATGGCTAAACAAATATATATCGCCGCACTGCTGTTAGTGGGGACCTCTGTGTTTGCTGAGACGGGTGAAATCGCCACTTGTGATACGAAAAAACAAAAATGCCAGCATTGCGAACCAAAGAGAGCCTATTTCTGTTGGCCGTTAGACAAGTCATGGGTCTCTTTCAATGCATGGAGCAACTTTCTTTACTGGCAACCGCTCGAAGACAACCTTGAACCCGCTGGCATAAATAAGAGCCTCATCAGCTTAGGCTTTCAGGGAAAGAACGCGGCATCCGTGATCAATATGGATTTTGACTATAAGCCTGGCTTTCAACTTGGGTTTGGCGCGAACCTTGACCACGGCGAAGTGGATGTTAGCGGAGAGTACACCTGGTTTTGCGCTAACCAACACCTTCGGAAAAGTGGAAACCAATTCTATCCGATGCAACTCGATCCTGGAACGCTTGTCGCCTTTTTGAACGGCATCACCAATGCCGCAGGTGGACTTGGCACTGCTGGCATTCCCGCCGCGCCCCTCTCCTTTGTCCAAACGTGGAAACTCAAGATGAATCTCGCAGACCTCGATCTCGGATCGTGGCGCACGAGGGGCAAGGTGCTCGAGGCTCATCCTTTCATCGGCTTAAGAGCGGCGTGGATTGACCAATTTATCGACGCCGCATTCACAGGCAATCTGCTTGCTAACGGAGCTATTCTTGGACATACTGGCGCGAGCGTGAGCACTCATTCCTGGGCTATTGGGCCGCGCGGTGGCATCAACACCAACTGGAAGATCGGCAAAGGGTTTAAATTCTATTGGGATGCGGCGGGAGATCTCCTTTACACCAACTATGAATGGCACGGCCAGTCGGTTGCCTTTGTCCCGACTTTCGGAGACTCTCTGGTAGGGCCCGTGAATTGGGAATCGAACGTTACTCAGACGAGCATAACTACTTTGCGGACTCATTTTGACATCGATCTCGGCTTTCGCTGGGGCGTGTGCACTTGCGATCGGACATTCCGCTTTGAGCTAAGTGCAGGCTACCAGTTCCAGGTATTTTTCGACCAAAACATGTTCCGCCACTTCACGACGATGATCGAAGAAGTTGGGACTGTAAACGGAAGTGCGCTCACCGAGCTTATCGGCGTCGTTACGACTCCGGTTAGCAGCGACCCGAATGGCAACCTATACATCCAGGGCCTGAAAGTAGGCGCAGAATTTGCTTTCTAGAAAAGGATAACAGGAGAAACACATGTCTAAAAAAGTACACATCACGGCGCTCCTGTTAGCGGCAAGCTCGGCCTTTTCGGGGGTTGCCGATTTTTCCGACCTACTGGCAGACAAAGGACCGGCACTTGAGACCACTGCTGTTAAACCAGGGAAATCCTATTTCTGCTGGCCAATGCACAAATCGTGGGCCTCTTTCAACTCATGGATCAACTTTCTTTACTGGCAGCCGCTTGAAGATAACGTTGAGCCTGCTGGCCTAAAAAAGAGTCTTACCGTCATTGGGTTCCAAGGTCGTGACGATGGAGCGATCGTCAACATGGACTTTGCCTATAAGCCAGGCTTTCAAATAGGATTCGGGACCAACTTTAATTACGGCCGGGTCGATCTTAGCGGAGAGTACACCCGATTTCATGCGACGACGCACCTCGCAAAGAGCGGTAAAGAATACTTTCCGATGCAACTTGATCCTGGCACTCTCCTCGCTTTCTTGAACGGCATCACCAATGCCGCAGGTGGACTTAACACTGCTGGCATTCCCGCCGCTCCCCTCTCGTTTGACGAAACGTGGAAACTCACGATGGATCTTGCTGACCTCAACCTTGGCTCTTGGCACACCAGGGGAAAAATCATTGAATCCCATCCTTTCATCGGCCTGCGCGCCGCGTGGATCGACCAATCTCTCGATGTCGCCTATGGTGGCTATCTTCTTTCCGGCGGCTTTCTGGGAAATGCTGGCGCCACCTCCACCTCCCATTCTTGGGCCATTGGCCCTCGGGGAGGCATCGCAACCAACTGGAAGATCGCCAAAGGGCTCAAACTTTATTGGGACGCAGCCGGAGATATTCTCTACACCAACTACGATTGGCGTGGCCAATCATTTGCTATCGTCCCGACCGCTGGAGTCTCGACTGTGGGCCCCGTATTTTGGAGTTCCGATGTCATCCAATCGAGCATCTCCACATTGCGAACTCACTTCGACATCGATCTAGGCCTTCGATGGGGATTGTGTTTCAACGAAGAGAAGACCCGCTTCGAACTTAGTGCAGGTTATGAATTCCAAGTATTTTTCGACCAAAACATGTTCCGCCACTTCACGACGATGATCGAAGAAATCGGAATAGCCGGTGGAAGCGGGCTCACCGAACTTGTCGGCGTCATCACCACGCCCATCAGCAACGAACCGAACGGCAATCTTTATCTGCAAGGCTTAAAAGTCAGCGCTGAATTTGCTTTCTAGCAACCAGGCATTATCGGCACTGCGGCATTGTGCGTGTTCACTACATGGCAAATGCCACTGAGAAGATCGTCCTTGCCGAAGTTGATCAAAATGCCGCGGGGGACGCGTGTCAATCGCAGATAGCTCGATAATTGGATTTTGTAGAACGGAAAATCCTTGGGCGTGGCTTTCAACTCGAGAATCACCTCTTTTTCTACAAGAATATCAAGGAATGCAGCCTCTCGAACTTCTACGCTTTTGTAGATAACGGGGACCGGAACCTGCCTTTGCGAACGGATCCCCTGCAAAGAGAGTTCATAAACGAGCGCCGACTCATAAATGTTCTCAAGTAGACCAGGCCCACCTAAAACTCGATGTACCTCAAGGGCTGCCTTAACGATTTTATCACAAAGTTCTTCCATGTATCCCCCCTAAATGCAGGGGACATGGTAGATAAAATTTACATTATCTTCAAGAAATTCGGTTCATCCGGCCAATGAGTACCTTGCCACGGTGGAATATGGATAGAACTCTCGGACTGGGGCAAGAGCACGGGCAAGGCATTGTGGTTATGCAAGATGTTTAATGAACTGGCCTTGCCTTCAAAACGATCATCTTCCATACTCTCTGGCAAAAACAGAGCTAAGAAAACCTATATGGCGCCCTCCGTCAGTACTGCCCCAATAATTCTCCCTTCCCACCCAAAACTAGTAGAGGACACTCCGAATAACAAGTACCAATACTTATATTTTGACGTGACTAGTGGATTTTTTAATGCGGTTACGGCGAATAGATGCGAGTGCGGCGCCATTGCGGCTAAAGTCTTAATCTTCGCACTCCCCGTTATCTTCATCTTGGAAGCTCTCTTCGATCTCGCGGCGTTCCCCCTATTTTGGGCGGCCAATCAAATTTGCCATGAAACTGATGAAATGCCCCCTCCCGTGAAATTGAACTCAACCATACGGCAGGCGCTTAAATTTGAGTCCCCGCGGCCCCCCAGGAGACGCACCGTTTCTGTCTCTGGAGTGGAGAGCAGCAGCATAGGACGCAAAAAATGCGCAACAACTGCTTCCCCAAGAACCCCACTTCCACGCAGAGTTCCCGCTCGAAGAGCCCCTCTCAGTCGCCCCAAATCCAGGAGCACGACCGATCATAGCCTCCCCTCTGTCACCGCGTCGATCCCAACGCCCCCTTTGCCTCCCGCACCTATCGAAGTCGATTCCGTGCCGCTCCCCCAGGAACAACGGTTCCTCCCACCAACGCATTATGAAACATTTAGAGCTGCCATCGGCTTTCCCTTGGAGGCAGTCAATCCTCCCCCTCCGGTTCCAGCTCCCAGTCCGCCGGCGGAGGCAGGGGAGGGGCCAACCCCTGCAATTGGCGCGGCCCAGCAGACGATCGTCCGTTTTTACAAGAATATGGCCCAATTAAAAGACGGAGCGTATTCTCTGTATTCTTCCTACACAACTGCGATTGAAAAAGAGGAGGGCTCGTAGATATGTACGTACTAGGCATTGAAAGCACCTGCGATGAGACAGGAGCGGCCATCGTCGAGGATGGACGGAAAGTCCTCTCCAATGTGGTAGCCTCGTCTGCGGACGTCCATGTCCGATACAAGGGCGTTTTTCCAGAACTTGCCTCAAGGCGCCATCTCGAAGCCATCCAACCAGTCGTTGAGGAGGCCCTCGCCAAGGCCCAGATCACCCCGGAACAAATCGACCTCATTGCCGTGGCAAGAGGCCCCGGACTCATCGGCTCACTCCTCGTGGGTCTACAATTCGCCAAAGGATTGGCCCTGGCCTGGGACAAACCTTGGATCGGAGTCAACCACGTCGAGGCGCATCTCTACGCCGCGATGATGCAGGCCCCCTTGCCGCTCCAATTTCCCGCCTTGGGACTCGTCCTCTCTGGGGGCCACACTCTTCTCTTGAAAATCAATGCCGTGGGAAGCTATGAGCGGATCGGCACAACAGTGGATGACGCGATCGGCGAAGCGTTCGATAAAGTAGCAACCCTCCTCGACCTCCCTTACCCCGGCGGACCTCACGTCGAGACGCTGGCCAAAAGGGGAAACCCCAAGCGCTTCCCCCTCGCTGCCGGCAAAGTTAAAAAAAGTCCTCTTGATTTCTCTTTTTCAGGTCTCAAAACCAGCGTTCTCTACGCGATGAAGGGGCAAAATGCTACGGAAAATAAGTCTTTTTCAGACCAAGAGAAGGCCGATCTGGCCGCTTCCTTCCAAGAGACAGCCCTCCGCGACTGCGTCGATAAAGCCAAGCTCGCTGCCGTCCAGTTTTCCTGCCGCTCCCTCTTTCTGGGCGGAGGCGTCTGCAATAACGAGCGGCTGAGGGCTTTGTTTGCCGAGGCGTTTTCCGTCCCAGGATGCAGTTGCAAAACTCCCCCTCCCAGGAAAATCGATGATTTTGACGCCCATTGCAAGAGCCGGCTTGCCGGCTCATTCTGTTCCGGCGATGGACATCTCAGGGGAGAAGGCGAGCCGGAACAGATGCAATGGGCGGGAAAAGCGCGGTTTTCCTGCGGCGGGGAGTTTTGCAATTGCATTCCAGTCTATTTTCCCTCCTTTGAGCTGACGGTGGACAACGCTGCGATGATTGCCGGCCTCGGGTATGAAAAATTTCTTATAGACCCCACCCCAGCCCCTTTCGACCTCGAAGCGGTAACGCGCATTCCGATTGCGTAAAAGGGCCCCTTTAAGGTAGAATTCCTCTCGTTAATTTGGAGAGTGAATCATGGCAAAAAAAGGCGCACGCGAAATCATCCGCTTAAAGAGCACCGAATCAGATCAGTGCTATTGGACAATCAAAAACAAACGCAATACCACAGAACGGTTGGAGTTGAAGAAATTCGATAAATCTCTCCGCCGTCATGTGACGTTCAAGGAAGCGAAGTAACTTTGTTTGAGCTGCGAGTAGCTCTTAAATATCTACTTCCCAGACGGAAATCGTTATCGACGGCCCTAGTCTCACTCATGTCAGTGGCCGTCATTTCGCTTGTCGTTTGGCTTGTCCTTATTTTTCTTTCTGTTACTGCAGGCATAGAGAGAAATTGGCTCTCTAAGCTCACGTCGCTTTACGCCCCTCTGCGGGTTTCTCCCAGTGAAAAATATTACCGCTCCTATTTTTACCAAATCGATAGCCTCGCCTCCGCTTCCAACTACTCGATGAAAACGATCGGCGAAAAGGCCGAGGCTCCGTTTTCCGATCCCTATTCAGAATCCACCGACGCCGAAATCCCCTTCTACTGGAGTAAGCCCGACCTGAAAGACGGGCGCCTGATCGATCCAGTCAAAACGGCCGTAGCGGAAATGGAAGAACTCAAAAAAGATTTTCCAGACCTCGTATTTCAAGATTACGAAATCAGCGGTGCGCTCCTAAAACTCGAGCTCGAAAGAGAGGGACGCGTTTCGTCGCTTTCTCAAATGAGCTACCTCCTCTCCCTTTCGGAAGAAAACCCCCATTTGGCTGACCTGCTCCTCCCTACAGAGGAAAGTCAGTATCACGCGAGAGTCAAAGAGGGGAAAATCATTCTGCCAGAAGGGCGAGAAACCCCGATCCTCCTTCCCAAAAGCTACCAGAGCAGCGGAAGTCTTCTCGGCGACCGGGGATTTTTAGCCTATTCCATCCCATCAGCCGCCTCTGTTCAAGAGCAAAGACTTCCGATCCGCGTTGCCGGATTTTACGATCCAGGATTTCTATCGCTCGGCAATCGGTGCCTCATCGTACCGACCCACATCACCCGAACAATCTACGCCTCTACCCAAACCTACTCTCCTGACGGAACGCCAACGAACGGATTTTTCCTTTGGCCCAAAACCATCAGCCAAGTCGAAGAGCTCCACAAAGAAATCGAGGAGCGTTTTGAACGCGCCGGCATTGCCGATTACTGGAAAGTTGCAACTTTCGAAGACTACGAATTTTCTAAAGATCTTCTGCAGCAATTCCGCAGCGACCGGATGCTCTTTACCCTGATCGCAGCCATCATTCTCCTCGTCGCTTGCTGCAATATCATTTCGCTTCTCGTCCTCCTCGTCAACGACAAGAAGAGGGAAATCGCCATCCTCCAATCGATGGGAGCCTCCTTCAGGAGCATCGCGGCTATTTTCGCCCTTTGCGGAACGTTGATGGGACTCTTGAGCTGCCTTTTCGGCGGTCTTTTGGCCCTTTTCACCCTCCACAATTTAAGTTCCTTAGTCTCTTTCTTAAGCGCCATACAGGGAAGAAGCGCCTTCAACCCCCTCTTTTTCGGCCAAAACCTGCCAAACTCCCTAAGCCTCGATGCGCTCCTATTCGTCCTCATCGCAACGCCGCTCCTTTCCCTCATCGCAGGACTCATCCCCGCCATCAAAGCGAGCCGAATCCGTCCCTCCCAAGTGCTGAGGTCGGAATGATTGATCTTGTTCAGATCTTGGTCCAAGGCGATTGCATGAGAGATAGACTTCTTTCAAAAGTCAGTGGTTACGAAGATTTAACGCAAAGACGCAAAGTCGCAAAGACGCAAGAAATTCAATATCAATATTCCCCTTGCGCCTCTGCGTCTTTGCGTCTTTGCGTTAAGGCGTGTCAAACCCTCCCAGATGGCCGAATTTTTACGCATAATCTAAGCAGGGCCGAATGATTATTTTATCTGCCAAAAAGCTTTGCAAAACGTTCAAAACCCCCGAACTGGTGAAAATCCTCACCGACATCTCGCTTGAGATCCACGCCGGCGAATCGATCGCCATCACAGGCCGCTCTGGCGAAGGGAAAACAACCCTTCTCCACATTCTCGGCACGCTCGAGCCGTTCGACAGCGGCGAGCTGATGATTGGAGGAAAGCCGTTCCAAGCGAGAACTGCTTCCAAATTCCGAAACGCCCGTATCGGTTTTATCTTCCAAGCCTTCAACCTGCTTGAAGATTTCACTGCCCTTGAAAATGTCCTCATGCCAGCCCGCATCGCCCGAAAGCCGTTCGACCGGAAAAAAGGGCTCGAGCTTCTTTCGCTCGTCGATCTTGTCCCCAGAGCCGACTTCCCTGCGAAACTCCTCTCTGGCGGAGAGCGGCAGCGCGTCGCAATCGCCCGCGCGCTTTGCAACGATCCCGATATTCTCTTTGCCGACGAACCATCGGGGAATCTCGATCATGCGAACGCCGACATCGTCAGCAACCTCCTCTTCGACCTAGTCCGTTCCTCCAAAAAAACGCTAATCCTAGTCACCCACGACATGGAGCTTGCCGCCCGCTGCGACCGAAAGTTCTCCCTCTCGCAAGGCAAGTTGGTTTAATAAACTCAAGACAGCTCTAACCCTGCCCATCCCTAGGCGTGGTAGGAAGAACTTCTTGAATTATCCGTAGGACTGCAGGAGGAAGAGAAACTGCACCAGCTTCTCGACCCTCGCTTTCTAGATAATTCATTACGACATGTGCTGGTGTTTGTTTGGCTCCCTTATCTTCCCAAGTCATACAATGAAGCCCTCCATTAAGTCTTGTGATACAAGTCGACATATAGTCGCCAGATAAAAAATGAGTTGAGAGCCTCCCCAAGGGCGATCATTTTGGCTTAATATCGGATAGGAGGTAGGGTTTTTCCCCTACCGTCCTTCCACACCACCATTCGTGCTGTTCAGTCACATATGCAACATGTCTATTGTCTGATATTCCCTTCTATGATTAGATCGATCTTTTTAGGGAGATTGCATAATGCATATTTTGATTGTTGGTACGGGGTATGTTGGGTTGGTGTCGGGAGCTTGCTTTGCGGAAATGGGACATACGGTCATCTGTCTCGATATCGACGCAAAAAAAATCCAAAATTTGCAAAACGGAATTATCCCGATTTATGAGCCCGGCCTCGAAGAACTCGTCAAACGGAATCTGAAAGAAAAAAGACTCACCTTCACCACCGATTATAAGAGCAGCGTCCCACAAACGGAAGTGTGCTTCATCGCCGTTCCTACTCCATCGCGTGAGGACGGTTCCTGCGATACGAGCTACGTAGAATCGGCTGCGCGCTCGATTGCTGAATCGATGAACGGATACAAGATCATCGTCAACAAATCGACCGTGCCAGTCGGGACGGCTTCTTTCGTCGCTAAAACGATTGAAAATGCGCTGCAAAAAAGAGGGATAAAATATCCGTTCGATGTCGTTTCTAATCCCGAATTTTTGAAGGAAGGCGCTGCGATCCAAGATTGCTTAAAACCAGACCGGATCATCATCGGCGCCGATTCGCCAAAAGCTCTCGAAGTGATGAAAGAGATTTATTCTGCGTTTACTCTTAGCCATGACCGGATCATTCTGATGGACGTTCTTTCCGCGGAGATGACGAAATACGCGGCAAATGCAATGCTCGCAACGAGAATTTCGTTCATGAACGAAATCGCCGAAATCTGCAAAAAAGTAGGCGCCAATGTCAATGAAGTGAGAAAAGGGATTGGCTCTGACTCCCGCATTGGTTACAGCTTTCTCTATCCTGGCGTCGGATACGGCGGCTCTTGCTTTCCCAAAGACATTCGCGCGCTCATCTCGAAGGGCAAAGAAGTCGGCGTTGATCCAGCCATCATGGAAGCGGTTGACCAGGTAAACAACCGGCAAAAAAAACTCCTCGGAAAAAAGCTGCTCAAATACTTCTCCAGTCGCGGAGGAATCAAGGGAAAAATCATCGCCGTTTGGGGCCTTTCTTTCAAACCCGACACGGATGACATGCGAGAAGCCCCATCGCTCGAATTCATCGAGCAGCTCCTCAAAGAGGGAGCTGTTTTACGCCTCTTCGATCCGGTCGCTATCCCCAATGCCCAAAAGCTTTTGAAATCGAACTCCGCGATCACTTGGTGTTCCAATGAGGTCGAGGCTGCGGCAGGGGCCGATGCGATCGCCTTAATGACCGAGTGGAAACAGTTCCGACTCGTCGACTTCAAGCCGATCAAAGAGAAAATGAAGGGATTTGCCTTCTTTGACGGACGGAATCAATACAAGCCACTGGACATGAAAACGAGAGGTTTTGACTACATCAGCATCGGCGCTCCAGATGTTTTACAAAATTGAGCAGAGGCTCGGTGAATTAGTACCTGATGGGAATGATAGTCTATCCAAAGCTGCGCGCTATGCCCTTTTGGGCGGCGGCAAAAGACTAAGGCCTCAGCTCGTCCTCATCACCGCTAAAATGCTCGGTGCCTCGGAAGAAGCCGCACTCGATCCTGCGTGCGCGATCGAGATGATCCACGCCTATTCACTCATCCATGACGATTTGCCCTGCATGGATGACGACGATCTGAGACATGGCAAACCGTCTCTGCACAAAGCTTTTCCCGAAAGCATCGCCTTGCTTGCCGGGGATTTTTTACTCACCTACGCCTTTGAAGTCGTCGCTAACGCTCCCCATCTGACAGACTCCCAGCGCGTTGCTCTCATTCGAGTTTTAAGCAATCGCGCTGGTGCAAAAGGGATGATCGGCGGCCAGGTATTGGACATGGAATCTACCGGCAGGAGCATTTCCATCGATACTCTTTTCGATATGCACCGCGGCAAAACGGCAGCGCTTTTGACCGCGTGCCTCGAATTCGGCGCAATCGTTGCCAATAGAGAGCAAGGGATTTTCAAAACAATCGGTGAAAACCTCGGCCTTGCTTACCAGATTCTCGACGACTTGCTCGACGCTTCCTCCACGACAGAACAACTTGGTAAAACCGCAGGATCCGACGCAAAACAGCAGAAGCAGTCGTCTGTCGCTATTCTAGGGATTGAAGCCGCAAAGCAAAAATTAGAAGAACTCAAATCGATTTGCTTTGCCCAAATCAACGCCATTCCAAAGTCTGAAGAACTTGTAACCTTGACGCAAAAGCTCCTAATCCGAAATTATTGAGGTATGCTTGGAGTAAAAATATACCGCGCGCTGTTAGTTTTTGGGAATTTTGGCCGCAGATTTTGGGCTCCAGTAGCGTTGCGGAGACTCGAAGCCAACTTAGAAAGTTGGGAAAAGCGAGCAATGCGCTGGAGCCCAAAAGATGCGCACCAAAATTCACAAAAGATGACGGCACGCGGTATACGAACGAAGCGGCGCGGAAAAGAGATCCTCAACCACCTCCGAAAATTTCCGACCCAGATTCAACACGATCCCGTCAAACGGGTCTTCGATATCGTCTTCAGCGGCCTATTTCTACTCGCTGTTTCTCCTTTTCTTTTGGTGCTTGCAATTTTAGTGAAACAAGCGTCGCCAGGACCCATCTTTTATAAAAGCGCCCGTCTTGGCCGGGGTGGAAAAGTAATCCAATGCTTAAAATTTCGCACTATGTTTGTGGATGCAGAAGAGAGACTCCACTCCCTTTTGCACACCCACGCTAATTTGCGCAACGAATGGGAGACATTCCAAAAATTCAAAAATGACCCGCGGATTACGCCAATCGGAAACTTTTTGCGCAAGACCTCCCTCGATGAGATCCCTCAATTCTGGAATGTTTTAGTCGGAGACTTAAGCGTCGTAGGACCAAGACCTCCAACCTTGATCGGTCCTCCCGAATCCTATCTCGAAGAAATCCAGAAACTCTACGGCCCATCCGCTTTCAAGATCCTCTCGATTCGACCTGGGATAACGGGCATTTGGCAAATTTCCGGCCGAAGCCACATCCCTTTTGCGGAGCGGGCAAAAATGGAAGCAGACTACGCAGAATCGAGGAACTTCTGGACCGATCTGGTCGTCATTGCAAAAACAATCCCCGCCGTATTATTTTCCAAAGGAGCCTACTAAATGACCATCCTCGTCACCGGCGGAGCCGGCTATATCGGAAGCCATACGTGCAAAGCGCTTTCCAAAGCTGGCTTTATCCCCGTCGTTTACGACAACCTCTCCACGGGCCACGCCTATGCCATCAAGTGGGGTCCTTTTGTGCAAGGCGATATTAGCGACTCCGCGCGCCTTTCCGAGGCCATTGTCGCCTTCAAACCAAAAGCGGTTATCCACTTCGCAGGAAGCGCTCTTGTCATCGAATCGATCCAGCATCCGTCGAAATATTACAACAACAACCTGGCTGGCACTCTCACTCTTCTCGAGACGATGCGCTCCCACCATCTCCACAATCTGATCTTCTCAAGCACATGCGCGACCTATGGCCACCCCCAATTCAATCCCATCACTGAAGAACACCCGCAAAATCCAGTGAGTCCTTACGGCCGGACGAAATGGATGGTTGAGCAGATGATGAACGACTTTGGAGCGGCCTACGGATTCAAAACGATTTTCCTCCGCTACTTCAACGCCGCAGGCGCTGACCTTGAAACGCAAATCGGGGAAAACCACACCCCTGAAACCCACATCATCCCCTCAATCATCCAAACAGCATTGGGTCTCAAAGAAGAAATCGTCATCTACGGCACCGATTTTCCCACGCGCGACGGCAGCGCCATCCGCGATTACATCCACGTCCAAGACTTGGCTAACGCGCATGTCCTCGCGCTCCAACATCTTTTGGAAAAACAAACCAGCATGGCGATCAACCTGGGAACAGGAAGAGGGACGTCGGTCCTTGAAATCGTCGATGCCGTCCAAAAATTCTGTGGTAAATCAGTCCCCGTACGCCTCGAAGGGCGGCGATCCGGAGAGCCAAGCACACTGGCCGCCGACAACCATAAAGCGCGAGAACTCCTCGGCTGGCAACCCACTCACTCGGAGCTTCCGATCGTGATCGAATCGGCCTGGAAGTGGCACCAACTCCTCAAAGGCAGCGCTGCTATCCTCAAAGGAGCGGGAGCTCGTCTCGAGCGGGTATGAGTCCAGGGCGATTGCAAGAAAAATTCTTGATCTCAATCTTGATCGTGATCTTAATCTTTTTGTCATGTAACTAGGTACTGACTTGTAGGAAAAACCATGATTTTACTTAGTTTTTGCTTAAGCGTTGCGTTCTTATACCTGCAGGCGACAAATCCTCTCTGCGCTCATGTTCCCATCCTCGCCTTCGCTCCGTTTTTGGCCCTCCTAGGCCTTACCCGTCCCCTTTCCAAAACACTCCGCTGGAGCGCTTTCGCCGGTATTCTCATCGATCTCCTCTCTTATGACCCGTTCGGCATCCACGCTCTTAACTACACGCTCTCTTCGCTTTTCTGCTTTCGCTGGAGACGCCGTTTCTCGGCAGACACTCCCCTACAGTTCGGACTTTTTACCGCCCTTTTTTCCGCCGCCTCAGGTCTTCTTCAAGTCACGCTGCTTTTTCTCTTTGACAGAAGAATCTTATTTCAAGGAATATGGTGGATGACCGACTGGCCCCTCCTTCCGGTTTGCGACGCGTTGTACGCAACTCTTTGGTTCGCTGGGCCACTGGCGCTTTATCGCATATTACGCCGCATGTGGGGAATCTATTGGCTGAAGAAAAACCAGAACACTCTCTCTCAGAATTGAAGGCCTTTTTCATAATTTCCACATTTGAGAGGGCGAACGAGGCAAAGCAAAATGGAGCTGAACGAGGAGCACCATTCCCAATAGGGAAGGGCGACGAGGCTGCGGAAACACGAAGAAGATCCAGTGGATCTTCGTAGTGCGGAGCAGGTGAGCGAATAGCGAACCGGCCCCGAAGGGCTTCATTTGGCAAAGCCGCAACCGGCCGAACAAAGTGGAAATTATGAAAATGGCCGAATTAACTCTTATCGCGATTGAGGCGGCCTTGAACGCTGGCAATGTCTTGCGATACGGATTTGGCACCCACTTTCAGATCAATTCCAAAGAGGGCCATCACAATCTTGTCACCGAGTACGACTATAAGGCCGAAAAAGAGATCATCGACTTCATCCAGAAAAACGCCCCTAACTCTGAATTTCTTGCAGAAGAGAGCGGCATCTCCGGGAAAAAAGGCTCCCTTGTTTGGGTCATCGACCCCCTGGATGGCACGGTCAACTTCGCCCACCAAATCCCCGTTTTTGCCGTCAGCATTGGCGTCGAACAAGATGGTGAAATGATCGCCGGAGTCATCTATCAGCCCATCACAAATGAACTTTTTGTCGCGGAGAAGGGGCGAGGAGCTTATTGCAATGGGAAAAAAATAAATGTGAGCATAGTGAAGACCCTTGAAGGTTCGATTTTAGCGACCGGTTTCCCCTATAATCTTAGAGAGAACCCCCACCACTGCATCGACCACTTCATCGACATTCTTCGCGCAGGGATACCAATCCGTCGCCTAGGCGCCGCCGCCATCGATTTTGCCTACACCGCCTCCGGCCGCTTTGAAGGCTTTTTCGAAGTGTCCCTCTCGCCGTGGGATGCGGCCGCTGGTAAACTCCTCCTCGAAGAAGCGGGAGGTAAAATCACCAAATGGGATGGATCGCCCTTCGATATACGGTCTCTCGAACCTCTATTAGCGACCAACGGTTTAATCCACAAAGAAGCCCGAGACCTCCTCAGCAGGAACATATGATCATTGACGGCAAAAAAATCTCGGCTGAGATCATGAACGAAGTTGCAACTGAAGTTGCCGCATTGACCGGAAGAAAACCCGGCCTTGCCTTTCTTTTGGTCGGAGAAAATCCCGCCTCTCAAAGCTATGTCCGCGCAAAGAAAAAAGCATGCGCTTCGACTGGAATCGCCTCCACCCTTCTAGAGTTCCCCGCATCCATCGCAGAATCGGATCTCATCAATCAAATCGAAAAGCTCAACCGCGATGATTCGATCGACGGCATTCTCATACAGCTTCCATTGCCGCCGCACATCGATGAAAACAAGATCATGATCGCAATCGCCCCTGAAAAAGACGTCGACGGCTTCCACCCCCTCAACGTTGGCAAAATGCTTCTCGGCGATGACTCGGGACTCTTGCCCTGCACCCCGCACGGAATCAAAGTTCTTCTCGAGAGGAGCCACATTCCCGTCGATGGAAAACACGTCGTTATCGTCGGGCGGAGCAACATCGTAGGCAAACCCCTCGCAGCAATTCTAATGCAGAAAAAGCGAGGCTGCAACGCCACGGTAACTGTCTGCCATAGCCATTCAAAAAATCTCCTTGAAATTTCCAAATCCGCAGACATTCTCGTCGCCGCCATCGGAAGGCCCGGTTTTATCCAAGCACACATGGTCAAACCCGGCGCTTGCCTAATCGATGTAGGGATCAACCGCGTCGAAGGAAAAATCGTCGGCGACATCGACTTCGAGGCCGTGCTCCCCATTGCCGGCCACATCACTCCCGTTCCCGGCGGCGTCGGCCCCATGACCATCGCCATGCTCCTCCAAAACACCCTTCGCAGTTATCTTTTCTAATTGCAGGGAAGGGGAAAATGTCGTACAACGAATTTATGACTGTAGTCCATAAGACCGTTATTTTCGATCTCGGCAATGTGCTCGTGTTCTTCAACCTCGAAAAAATCTACTCCCAAGTCTCTGCCATCTCAGGCATCTCTCCTCAGGCAATCCAAGAATTGCTGATCCAACGGAAACTTCACGGAGCTTATGAATCTGGAAAAATCTCCAGCGAAGGTTTATATAAGATTTTTCTGAGCGCCTCGGCAAAATTTTTCACACAGGAAGATTTTTTCTTCGCTGCCTCCGATATTTTTCAACCAAATGAACCGATGATTCCCCTTTTAACAGCCTTGAAGAAAAAAGGCTTTCGCCTCGTGCTTCTCTCCAACACCAGTCCCGCCCACTTTGAATTCCTGACTCACCGTCTTCCCATCCTCAAGCTGTTCGATGCGAAAATCCTCTCTTTCGAAGTGGGAGCCCTAAAACCCCATCACCGCATCTACTCCGCTGCCATTGAAGCGGCCCAATGCTCTCCCCATGAATGCTTTTACACAGACGATATTCCAGAGTTCATTATCGCTGCCAGAACGCATGGAATAGATGCGGAAATTTTCACAGATGCTCCCAAACTCCAGTCTCATCTCGAAAAGCGGCAATTGCTTTAAAAGTTATCACTCCTTAAACTCGGCTTTGCAATTTTTTAGGCCACCCTGCCTTGTCCATTTGTCCCCGGGCGCTCTCCCTACGGTCGAACTGGGAGATTATTTAAAGCGGGAAGGGGTTGTTAACCCACTTCCCGCTTTAAATAACTCCCCCGAGAACAAATGTCCCGAGGCCGGCTGGCCTAAAAAATTGCAAAGTCGAGTTAAAGTCTTTTGACAAAATTAAGGTGCACTTATGGCCTTGCCGATAAACCCCACACATCCGACGGAACAAACTTTTTGCGATTTGGTGGCCGATTGCGATATCAAAGAAATAGCGTTCCGCATTGGAGAGGCAGTTTATAATTTCTTCTCTGTCGTTGTCGTTTTACTCTATCAATCACTCGCCGGGCTGTGCATGCTCCTCTACGACATCGTCTGCTGCATTTGCTGCGATGAGGAAGATTTCCCCGCTCTTCCGCCGCCGCCTCGTGTGGTTACACCTTGGTCCTTTGCGTCCCAGGTAGCGCACTTTAGATCCCAAGCAGAGGTATCATTTTTCGAGGAACGGAGAAAATCTGCGATCGACAAGTTAAAGGCAATCACCCCATCGACTCAATTCAGCATTGTCGCCCCCGAATACTCAATCGAGCCTACCCTCTACTTCGTGCGATCCCAGGTCACTCAAGCATTGAACCAATACAGGAGAAACCTAATCAAAGAAATTACCGGAAATAAATCTCCTTTGTATTTGGACGATTTCGGTTATGCTCTTGAATTTGAAGTCGATCAAATTTTAAACAATGATGGGACTATTTCCCAATTTCGCTCCCCGTGGATAAGCCCGAAAATGAAAAAAGACCTCGATCAATTTGTGGAAAAATACGACCCGGTTGCCTACCTCCAAAAAGAATGCCGAACTTACTATGGCGACACTCCCAAAGTAAAAACGCTCCGATGCGACCTCTTGAGCTGGGCGACAACGCACTATAAACTCGACGGCGACGACCCTCTTTCCCAAGCCATCTCCGAGGATCCCAAAGCGGATGCGATCATCTGCGGAGGCAACTTGACCACTGCTGGAGTACAGTTTTTGCTTGAATCGGCGGGGATTTTTAAGGTCGTACAAAGAAAAACTTCTAACAACCCGGAAGAGTCCTGTCTGATGCTACCAGCATAACCCATTCACAGAGAACATGTTACGTATAATCTGCTCCCCAAAAAACTATACTTGCATTAAAACCCAATTCCCTTTTATCCTATTTGGCTGAAAAGGAAAGAATTATGTCAGCTCCATCAAGTATCAGTTCAGCTCACCCTTCGGATCGTAGCTTTTGCGATTTGGCGGTCCATTGTGAAATCAAAGAAATAGCGTTCCGCGTTGGAAAGGCAGTTGTTGATTTTTTTGTGTACGTCATTTGTGCAATCTACGGAACCCTGACCTGGATATGCGAAAAGATCGAGATGCTGATCTGTTGCACTTGCTGCGAAGATGGGGAAGATCTGCCCCCAGATCCCAAACCTACCCTTCCGGTCCCATATTCGAGTCCATCCAGGGCTAGTGATATTCCAGCCGAAACACCATCTGTTGTAAGCGAAGATAAATCTCCAAGGATCATCGACATCGGTGATTATGCGCTGGAGGATGATCTTCCTCCCCCTATTCCAAGACCGCATCAGGACGCTGGGCCAGCGGATGGCGGCCCCACCGGGTTTTTGGATAGCATCCTCCGCTCGATCACTACCTCCAGCAAATATCATTCCAAGCCCGCAAGAGGCAAATCTACTTCCTCGAGAAATCGCTCCCATGCATCAGACTTGCGAAAAAGCAGCGAGGATGTCAAAGCGATGCTTATGGTGCATCAGGAGTATCCACGACTCTTAGTAGATGAAAAGGTAAAGGCAGAGAAAAGTTCCATCGAGCATACCCGCTGGGCCGCCACCTCACTCGGAAAGGCGATCATCGATGTAGCCAAAACGCTTTTGAGCGAGGAGGAAATCGACGACCTGGAAGCAAGCATGCCGAACGGATGCGTGTTTTTCGCTCTCTTGATGCTCCGCGCTACCGTTTTCCAGACGAAAACTCTCCATTTCCGCAGTGATACGGACAATGCGATTCCCGACGGCGATGTTTTTGAAGTCCCGAACTTTTTCACATTTGAAAATTGGGAAGACCAAAAATACAATAACATCACTGCCGCTGAAATCGTGAAACTACGCGAAGATTTCTGGGCCCTGAAAGATGGAGATAAACGAATGATCCTGGAACACATCGATTCAGAGGTCAGCGGAATCAAAGAAAGTGGGAAACCGACGGGGCGATTCGAATTGATTCCACCCGATGCAAAGCGGCCAACTACTGCGAAAAAAGAAGAAATTACAGAAGCCGCTAAAAATGTTCATAAACGGCTCCTAAATTACGCAAATAAAGTAATTCAGAACGATTTATTTAGATTTACATTACAAAAATCCATTAGTTAATAGGAATAACAATGCCTCACTCCATCCATGGAAGTCCTCCAGCAGCTGTTGAACCTGAGTTCTGTGAACTCATCAAGGAATGCCGGCTCTGTGAACTCACTGTCCGCATCGCCAAAGCCGTTATTCACTTCTTCGTTACGATCGTGGTCGGGATCTATGAAGCGTTTGCCTGGGTCTGTGAAACAATCTACAACTGCATTACCTGCCAATGTTGCTCAGCAGACGACTCCGATGGACCCGTCGATATTATTCCGCCTCATCCCGACTCGCCGAAACTCCCAAGACCTGCCCCTATTACCCTTCCCCTGCCGACTCCAAAGCCAAAGCCGGTAGAAAGAGAAACGAAAACCTACGTAGAACGTTTAAACGCAATCATTTACGGCGTCGAAACGACAGAGGATTTGAAGGCGTTTGTACCACTTCTAGATGCCAGTAGCGAAGAAGGGCGACTCTATACTGCTGCTCTCAAATGGAGAGAGGCTCATGATGCAGCGCTGAAACTCCGCAGAGCTCCAGGCCGCATCATTCCCGATTTGCCAACAGACATTTCTGTTTCAACGACATTTGAGTCACCGAAGAGGGTCGTATTGCAAGATGGCCCAGCCTCCCTAGAAACCGGGGAGAAAAATAGAAAGGAAGCGCTCACCCGCATCACTGAGCTGAAAGCGGCAGTAGAGACAACTTTAGCGGGTCTTCAAGCTGGGGATCAACAGGAAGCATTACAGCGCCTTGCCGAATTTGAAACAGGAACACCGGCAGGAACTTTGAAAAGTGCGCCAGCTGGGGTCTTGGATCAACTAAAGGCGATGCCAGTCCGGATCAAAAACTTGTTTAGCGGCAAGTTAGAGATCAATAAAGAAAGGGCTGCATTGTGGCCGGAAGGGGTTCGTGCTGCAGACAGACTTGCTGATTATGAGAAAAGGCCGAAAGAAGAGCTTCTCCGTTTGGCACAGATCGAGACTATGAAGCGTCTTTACGACGTCCACCCTGAAATGGTTGTCTTCAATTTGGATCTTATCTTAGAGCCCTACAAGAAGGGGGTGCTGAATCCTACAGCCTCCTTGAAAGAGTGGTACGGCTTTGCTTACGCAGGCGAGTTAGAACCCCCTTCCCAAGAAAAATGCCAAGAAAAATATGATGCGGCTTTAGACCGGTATAAAGACGGAAAAGACCATGGTAGAGGCACTGATCCAGTAGAAACAAGCCAATCTCTTCTCGCCGCTGAATATATGAGCTATATCCATGATATTCTCACGAAAAAACGAGAAAAGCTAGTCAAAGCCAAAGACATGGCAGTTGGAGAAAAAGCCGTTAAAGAAATAGATCTTAAAGTAAAAGCATTCAGAGAAGTCGTCAGAACGTTCGTCCGCCAGATAGGAGATGCAAATAAAGATTGCATCGACCAGATGAATTCTCAGCTGGAAAATCAGATCCTCAGTTTAATCGTCGACGAAAGCAGTGGAAGCCGACAGGAAAAAATGCAGTTCAAAGTTGGGCTTGCCCTCTGCCAATATCGAGCAAGTCTCATCGGTGAATATATCCAAGAAATTTATCCCGACGAAAAACACATGGCTGACCTGGAGAGATATGCGAAAGATCATCTTTCCGGACTTCTCAACTTGAGTGGAAAAATATTCAATAGCAAAGCCCAGTTTAGTCACTGCCTGGAGAACCCAGAAGCAAAAACAGAAAAAATTGGTCAGGCAGTTCAAAACAAATACACGAATAGTTATTTGGATTGGCTTACGAAACAGTGCCAAGCTGATGAAAATACCTTCCCTGTGACGAAATCCCTCCGTGACGATATAAGAGCTTGGTCCAACGATCACTTCCTCCTGTTAGAGTTGGATGATGAGCATCCATTTGTTCAAGAGCTTTCGAAAGTGAAGGACGACCCAATGAAGATAGCCAATGAGGGAGGACCTCTCACCTTCGAAGCGATCCTGGTCTGTCTAGAAACCACAGGGATTCTCGTTACTAAATAAGCTCTTCGCTTCCCTTTTTCCTCGATTGTCTCTATGATCGAGGAAAAAGAGGTCTAAAAGAGGAGACCCCCAAAACACATGCCCTCCAGAAAACAAAAAAAGGACAATCCTAAACTGACCAAACTCGCCCACAACCTAACGCGCACGATTGTGCAATTCATCGCCGGCAAACGATACGAGCCGATGAACTCCGAAGAACTAGCTTCAGCGCTAGATATTGCCCCCATTCATGAAAAAGTCTTTCTAAAAATCTTGAGCGATCTCGTCCACGATGGACAGCTTGACATGCACCGGGGCTGCTTTTCGCTGCCCGGACAAAAAGAACAGCTCGTTACTGGCACCATCTCCGTCCACCACAAAGGCTTCGGCTTCGTCAAAGTAACGGAAGGTCCCGATGTCTTCATCCCGAAACACCTCATCAACGACGCCGTAGATGGCGATACCGTCGAAGTCGAAGTCGCCTCTGTCGTTTCGGCCAAGGGGCCTGAAGGCGCCGTCATCGCTATCCTAAAAAGGAGCCGCTCCCATCTCGCCGGCACTATCGTCCGTAAATCTGGGAATCATTTTACCGCCTATGCGCCCCTTCTCGGCCGCGATAAACCTGTCATCGTGAAACCCAATGGCCTTTCCTTGAAAGAAGGCGACCGGGTCATTTGCAAGGTGACCAATTGGAGAACGAACGAAGATCTCGTCGAAGGGGAAGCGACTCGCTGCCTTGGCCACATCTCCGACCCCTCCATTGACGTCGAAGCCGCCATCCAGGAGTTCGAACTCCCCGACGGCTTTTCCAAGGAAGCCCTTGCTGAAGCGAAAGAGTTCGGTAAAAAAGTATCGACGAAAGAAGCAAAAGAACGGATCGATCTGTCCGAAGATGAATGCATTACCATCGACCCCGACACTGCACGCGACTTCGACGACGCCATCACCCTCACCAAAGATGAACGGGAACACTTCCATCTCGGCGTCCACATCGCAGACGTCGCCCACTACGTGATGCCAAATTCTCACCTCGACAAAGAGGCTCTTCTCCGTTGCAACTCCACCTATTTTCCAGGCCAAGTCGTCCCGATGCTCCCTGAAGAGCTTTCAAACGAGCTCTGCAGCTTGAAACCCAACGTAAAACGACTCACCATGTCGGTCCTCGCCGAATTCAATCGACAAGGGGATCTCGTCGATTACAAAATCGCCCGCACCATCATCAAAAGCAAAAAGCGATTCACCTACCAGGAAGCGTTCGATGTCCTGCAGAAGAAAAAGAAAAGCCCTCACTCCGATCTGTTATTCCGAATGGTCGAACTCTGCCATCTCTTTAAGCAAAAGAGATTTGAGAGAGGCAGCATCGATTTCGCGATGACCGAAGAAGTCATTATCGTCGACGAAAAAGGGGTTCCTCTTGGCATGAAGAAGGTCGAGTACGACATCACCCACCAGATGATCGAGGAGTTTATGCTGAAAGCCAATGAACTCACTGCCATCCATCTCGCTAAACAGGGAAAGTCGCTCATTTACCGGATACACGAACAGCCCACCGCCGAATCGTTCCAAGACTTTTACACCTTTGCTCGATCCCTCGGCTTCCAGCTTCCAGGGACTCCGACCCACAAGGATATTCAACACCTCTTTCAGCAGGCGAAAGACTCCCCCTTCCTCTCGCAACTTTCGGTCGGCTTTATCCGAAGCATGCGCCTGGCCCAATACTCCCCGGACAACATCGGCCACTACGGCCTTTCTCTCGAACACTACTGCCACTTCACCAGCCCAATCCGCCGCTACACCGATCTCATCATCCAGCGCCTTCTTACAGACAATCTGCCGGAAGACACTGACCTACAAGAGATTGCAAAAGCCTGCTCCGAGAAAGAACGGGTCTCCTTCAAAGCCGAAAGCTCCGTCAAACTCCTCAAAAAAATGCGTCTGGCCAATACATACTTCGCGGAAGACCCTGGCCGCGTCTATCCGGCCGTCATTACCCGCGTCAAACCTTTCGCCCTATTTTTCGAAGTGCCTCTATTCGACCTCGAGTCGTCCCTCCATGTATCGGAGATAGGCAATGATTTCTTTGAATACAATGCGAGCAAGCTCTCCTTCCGCGGCGTCCACACCGGAAGGACGTTCATCGCTGGACAAGCGATTCACGTCCAGATCAAAACGCTCGACTTCATCCTGCAAGAGACCAAATGGGCCCTTGCCTCTGAGCCCGACACCCTTCCCCGTAGGCCGATTGCAAGAAAAACTTCTTGATCTCAATCTTGATCGTGATCTTAATCTTTTCCGTGGTTCAGCGGTTGAGCGTGCTGCTTGTCTGGATGTTCTTGTTGCCAAGAAGACGGTTGGTGGAGATAAAATGAAAAAAGAAAAAAGACAGCTCTAGCAGATCGTTTCGATGTTGATCGGATTGATACGAGCCAATTCACAGCGAAATGTATGACGAAAAGATTAAGATCAAGATCAAGATTGAGATCAAGAAATTTTTCTTGCAATCGCCCTGCCCTTCCCAGAGTCCGTAAGAAAAAGCGTTGACTACATCCTCATCATCCGGCGATGATGAGGCTATGAAGAAATACTTTCTGACCGGCCTGGCCACCCTACTCCCCGTTGCGGTGACATTCTACATCGTGATCTTCGTCGTAGGGATTTTGACCCGACCCTTCATGGGCATGCTCACCAGCGTGGGCTTGGAGATGAGAATCTACGCACCCTTCAACTCAGAGACGGTGGTCCGGGCGGTAGCCCAAATCATCATTCTGATCGCCCTTTTCCTCTTCATCATCCTGCTCGGTTTTGTGGCGCGCTGGTTCTTCGTCAAATCGCTGATTAAACTCAGCGACAAGATCTTACACAAAATTCCGCTCATCAACAAAGTGTATAAAACGACCAAGGAGATCATCCAAATTCTCTTTGCCTCGAATAAAAATAGCTTCAAACAAGTCGTCATGGTCCATTTTCCCGATAAAGAGTCCTATTGTTTAGGGCTTATCTCGCGGGAATCGCCCAAAGCCTGCGAGCAGAAAGGGCACACCGATACAGTTTCAGTATTCATTCCTACTACGCCCAACCCCATGACCGGCTTTATGATCATCAGCCCCAAAAAAGATCTCCTGTTTCTCGACATGAAAAGCGAAGACGCGATTAAATACATCGTCTCTTGCGGCGTTGTCCAACCTAAATCAGGAGAGGAAACGTGAAAAAATCTTTCATCACTGGCCTTGTTATTTTGCTCCCCATCGTTCTGACCGCCATTATCGCCATCTTTCTCTTCGATCTTTTCACAACCCCGTTCGTCCCCATCGTCCAGTCTGTATTAAACCACTTTTCCTACACATTCCCGAGGGAAATCGCCCTTTTTCTCTCTCGGATCATCGGACTTATTCTCCTCGTTATCCTGATCCTCATCCTCGGATTCATCACCCGTCACTTCTTCTTCGACAAACTCCTCAAAATAGGCCGCCGGAT
>Ga0206988_1068_pt1 | contig 27048 bp, 19 predicted proteins | sample Alteio_BWMinCont_12_FD_153263 | JGI IMG/M metagenome (GOLD analysis project Ga0206988, IMG submission 153263) | Enriched cells from forest soil in Barre Woods Harvard Forest LTER site, Petersham, Massachusetts, United States -... | ecosystem: Environmental > Terrestrial > Soil > Temperate forest >... | reverse complement strand
CTTGAATACCTGGACATACCCGCACCTGAACTGCGGAGCGATGAAATTTTGGTTGAAATGAAGGCCATAGGATTAAACTATGCAGACATTTACCGGCGAAAAGGCAATTACCACCTGAAAGGCAATCCCCCTTATATTGCCGGCTATGAAGGTGCTGGTGTAGTAATAGATGCCAATAATAATGCTGAATTTAAACCTGGCGACAGAATTGGTTTTGCTGATGTACCGTTTGCAAATGCAGAAATGGTAGCTGTGCCTGTTAGTCATGCTATTCCTTTACCCGGCTCAATTAGCTTTGAAACCGCTGCCGCTGTTTTATTACAAGGGCTCACTGCACATTATTTAGCCACAGACAGCCACAAAACAAAACCGGGCGAAATTGTGCTTGTGCACGCCTGTGCAGGTGGTGTTGGCCTTTTATTAACACAGATCAGTAAATTATTAGGTGCTAAAGTATTAGGATTAACATCATCAGCTAACAAAGCTGGCGTTGCAATGAAATATGGAATTGATAACGTGTTTCTTTATAACAGTGATTGGAAAAAAGAAGTACTATCACTTTACCCGGATGGTGTTGACGTTGTATACGACAGCATTGGCAGTACTTTAACTGAAAGCTTTGCGGTGACAAAAAAATGCGGACAAGTGGTGTTTTTTGGTATGGCCGGCGGAGACCCCGACTTAGTAGACCCAAGAATGTTAATGGATACCTCGAAGACATTGACAGGTGGTGACTTATGGAATTATCTCACTTCGAAAGAGGAAAGAATAAAAAGAGCCAACCAGCTATTTCAGTGGATCAGCAATAAAGATCTTACAATACCGCAACCAACAATCTTCAAACTTTCTGATGGCAGACAAGCACATGCGCTCCTGGAAAGCAGGCAAAGTACCGGTAAGATAATCTTCGTACCATAGCTAAATTAAATACAAAATCACTTTTTTAATTTAATGTATATAAAATCTATAGATTTTATATACATTTGTTCCGTTTACTTGATTATATAGGTTTTACCGATCCCGGAAAGATGAAAATATTCATTTTTCCGGTTTGGTACCGGGATCAAAATGATTTAACGACGGAACACGATGAAGATTTACCTTGACAATGCCGCAAGCACACCACTTGACAAAGAAGTGTATAATGCCATGACCCCCTATTTGCTGGATCGGTACGGCATCCCATCCACTCATCACGGATATGGCCGGGATGCAAAAGCAGCCATAGAAACCAGCAGGGCAAATATCGCAAAGCTGTTAAACGCCCTGCCCGAAGAGATCATTTTCACTTCCGGAGGTACGGAAGCCAATAATATAGCCATTATTTCGGCGGTAAACTGCGCAGTTATTGACCATATTATTACTACCCCGTTTGAACATGCCTCCGTGCTTAAAACCCTAAACGCGCTGCAACGGAAACACGATATCCGGATCAGCTACATCAGGCATGATGAACGCGGAAACCTTGATCTAACCCACCTGGAATATTTGCTCCGCACCAATACCCGTAACCTCGTATCGGTTATGCATGCCAATAACGAGGTCGGGAATTTGAACGATATAGAAACCATTGGTTTACTTTGCGAAAAATACAAAGCGCTTTTTCATTCAGATGCAGTACAAACAGTTGGGCGCTACCGTCATGATGTCAATAAATTAAAAGTTAACTTCCTTACAGCATCGGCCCACAAATTTCATGGCCCTAAAGGCATTGGCTTTCTGTATTGCCGTAAAGGAACAAGGCTTACCCCTGCCCTTCACGGTTCAGGAACAGAAAATATTCCCGGTATTATTGGCTTGAACAAGGCCCTGGCCATTGCTTACTGTGAAATTGAGGCCCAGGATCAATATATCCAGGGTTTAAAAAACAGGCTGATCGAACAATTATCTGAACATCTGCCGTCATTAACATTCAACGGAAATTCAGGAATTTCAACAAAAAGTATATCTACTATATTAAGTATTAACCTGCCGCCTGCAAACATTAACCGGAACCTTTTGCAATACCTTGATGATAACCAGGTGGCAGTATCAGGCGGAAACAGCTCATCGTCACATGTATTAAAAGCGCTGGGAATTGAAAATAATACGGATAACATTCGCTTTTCATTCAGCAAGTTTAATACCATCCGGGAGATAGATCTTGTCGCTGAACTGATAGCGGCTGTTTATCAAACAGTAGCTGCGTAAGTTAATTTTAAAGATAAAGTTATGGAAACCATGAACATTAAGCCCCCTCTAAATCTCCCCAGGAAGGGGAGACCTGAGCTTCGTGCATCCTTAAAGTCCTCCCTACCGGGGAGGATTTAGGTGGGGCTACCAAGCTTTTGGAGAGAATTATGTTTGTGCTTCTCTTAACTTAATAACATTGGCCATAGGTTAATTTTAAAGATAAAAACAATTACATATGAAAATAATTAAATACGGGGCATTGGCCCTGCTGCAACTTTTTTTAGTAAGCGCTTCAAAGGCGCAGCCATCGCAAAAAGATGAAGACAGAGGATATATTGTAAAAGTGGGTGACCATGCCCCCGATGATTTTGAGCTGGTATTAAATAACGGTAATAAAACCTCGCTTAAAGAGCTGCGGGGTAAAATTGTGATCCTGCAATTCACCGCAAGTTGGTGCAGCGTGTGCCGGGAAGAAATGCCGCACCTGGAAAGTGATGTATGGAAAGCGTATCAAAACAAAAATGTTGTTTTGATTGGCGTCGACCGGGATGAGCCTTTGGCCAAAGTACAAAAGTTTCATGATGATATGCAGCTTACTTATCCCTTGGCGCTGGATCCGGGTGCGGATATTTTTGGCCGGTTTGCCAACAAAAAAAGCGGGGTTACCCGTAACGTGGTTATTGACCCTGCCGGCAAAATTGTTTACCTAACCAGGTTATATGATAAACAAGAATTTGGCCAGATGCTGAAAGTAATAAAATCGCTTGCAGACGGGCCGGCCACAAGCTCAAACTGATTACAGAAGGCGGAGTGGCCGAGTGGTTAGGCGGGAGTCTGCAAAACTCTTTACGGCGGTTCGAATCCGCTCTCACGCCTCTTATTTCAATGTAATATTGATTTCAATGCGAAATTTGATCTTTCTTATTCTTATTTTCTTACTGTCGGCGGTCTGCTTAAAAGCGCAGAGCACCGGCGTGGGTCCGCGCGTACTGGTGGTTATTGCCCATCCGGATGATGAAAGCACTTTCTCAGTTACGCTGTATAAAATCGTGAAAGAACAGCACGGACAGGTTGATCTTTTTGTGATTACAAACGGGGAAGCTGGTTTTAAATACTGCACACTTGCCGAGCAGTACTATGGTGTAAACCTGACTGATGAAAAAGCAGGTCGGACAAACCTTCCCCGCATCAGGAAAAAAGAGTTGCTGAATGCCGGCAAGATCCTCGGTGTTTCCCAATACTATTTCCAGGACCAGGCCGATGCACATTATGGACTAAATGAAAAAGGCCCCTTAGATTCCACATGGAACACGGCGCTGGTTAAAAAGCATTTAACCCAGCTTTTGAAGAAAAAACATTACGATTTTGTATTTACGCTATTACCTGAGCCCGGTACCCATGGCGAGCACAAAGCAGCAGCTATTTTAGCCTTAAATACCATCGCCGCCCTATCCTTTGCAGAAAGGCCTGTAATTCTAGGAGCAATAACGCAAAACAAAACCGATTCCACTCTTAAGTTTAACCAGTATACAAGCTACCGGGAAACCCAAACAATAACGGACACCCCGTTATTTGAAGTTGACCGCACCGCCAGCTTCAGCTATAAAAACCGGGTAAATTATAAAGTAATAGCCAACTGGGAAATTGCCGAACACAAAAGCCAGGGCTTTACCCAAATGACCATGAACGACGGTGACCTGGAAGAGTTTTGGTATTTTAAAACCAATGGTACGGAGGGTGTTGTTAAATGTGAAAACTTGTTTAAACTGCTCAGGCAGATTCCGTATTTGTCTAAGGTTTATTGAATGGAGGGCTGCTGGTTTCTCTTTAGACGCAGTTGTCAGCTGCAGTTGTTGGAGTTGTCACCATAGGTGTTCGGAAGATTCGTTGTCTCTTACAGTAAGAGCCCTCGGCTCGATACATCTTGTAACAAAGGGTTTCAACCCGTTGAGAACTAAAACCGTATATACGGAGTGCCGTCGGCACGATGCATATCGATCTTAGGAAGTATTTACCGTTTTGCATGGATTTATATGGATCGAACCTATGGTTCTTTTTTATCTGCTTTTTATAGCCAACGGATTAAAATCCGTTGTTACAATATAGGTCGAGGCTACGCCTCTGGCAATTCTTTTTTAGCGTTGTGGCAATGAAAATAAAGGATTATAAATCTTCCGAACACATATGGTTACAACACCAACAAACCAAAATATTTCCTCTCAAACATAAAGAATTAATTCTACTAAACACATAGACATTATATAAATATTCATATATTTGCACCGAAATAATGTTTAACAATTATTACATAGAAACTAAAATAAAGGCTGATTCGATTAATTTTTAAGTGCATTCTTCCTGCAATAAAATGCAGGATAAAAATTTATTACCATGAATACTAAACATTTACTTCCCACTTCTTCGCTCCCTTTTACAAGCCTGGCTGTTAATGCGCTGTCTTGTAAGCAAATCTGTGCGGCATCTTTTATTCCGGGTGCTGTTTCATCTATTAGTTCTGGCGCTAATCGCATTTTTACTTCCATGTATAATATGCATTGTTGCTGTTAATTTTCCCTTTAGGTTAACCATCGCGTTATAGACTGCAGCTTACAACTTGCCGGTTAACCTTTTTCAACAATCAATTCTTTACAGTTACTAAGCCTGCCGGCATTGGATATGCTATATCCAAAAAATGGTATACCCCCCTGCTTTAATACCTGTACGAGTATTAAAAATCATTCATTTTTTATTATCATGTTTAAAATTTACAAACTATTGGCAATAGTATTGCCTTTTATTCTCGTCCAAACGGTTGCTGCGCAAACCGTTAAAATAAGCGGACTAGTAACCGCCAAATCAGATGGCTTGCCCCTACCTGGCGTAAGTATAGCCATTAAAGGGACCACAACCGGCGCCATCACAAGTACCGATGGAAAATTCACCATAGGTGCTAATGTGAATGATGTGCTAAGGATAACTTATATAGGTTATATCACGCAGGAGATCCCGGTAAAGCAAAATGAAACAGATTTGCAAATCGTATTAAAAGATGCGGCCAATTCCCTCAACGAAGTAGTGATAACGGCGCTAAACATCTCCAAAGACAAAAAATCATTGGGCTATTCGGTGCAGGGATTAAAGTCAAAAGATATCTCGGAAGCCAAGGAAACAAACCTGGTAAATGCGCTGGCGGGCAAAATTGCTGGTGTGCAGGTTACCAACAGCCAGGGCGATATGGGTTCAGCACGCATTATTATAAGAGGCGAAACCTCAATAGCAGGTAATAACCAGCCGCTGTTTGTTGTAGACGGTACCATTGTTGACAATTCCCAGTTTTTAGGCACCAATGGTTCAAGGGATTTTGCTAACGCGATAGCCGATCTTAACCCCGAAGATATTGAATCTTTAAGCGTGCTTAAAGGCCCGAATGCCGCAGCGCTTTATGGCTACAGGGCAGCCGCGGGCGTTATCCTTATCAAAACAAAAACCGGTAAAGGCGCTAAGGGTTTGGGGATCAACATCAACTCAAACACAAGCTTTTCAACCGTACAGCTCCTGCCTAAATATCAAAACCAATACGGACAGGGTTCTAATGGTAAGTTCAGCTATGTTGATGGCAAAGGCGGCGGCGTTAACGATGGTGTTGATGAAAGCTGGGGACCAGCCCTGGATGGCTCATTAATCCCGCAATTTAATTCGAACGGGCAGGCAGTACCATTTATAGCACACCCTAATAACGTACGCGATTTCTTTAAAACCGGTGTTACCTTAAATAACAGTGTGTCGTTGTCAGGCACCTCCGACAAGTCCGATTATCGCCTGTCATACAACAACCTGCACCAAACCGGCATTATCCCTAATACATCGCAGGGCAGGAACTCGTTTTCCTTAAACTCAACTTTCAGGCTTAGCCCAAAGCTAACCGTAACTACAATAGCTAATTATATAAAGGATGATGCCGATAACCTGCCGGGCGCCGGTGGCAAACGGGCAACAAGCACCATGCTGCAGTTCACCTGGTTTGGTCGCCAGGTTGATATAAGTCAGCTTAAAAATTATAAGGATGCCAACGGCAACACTTTTAACTGGAATAACAGCTATTACAGCAACCCATACTGGCTGGCTTATGAAAATACAGTTGGGCAGCACAAAAACCGCATTATAGGCAGCGTGGAGTTAAACTACAAAATTATAGATGGTTTAAGCGCCAATTTCCGCACAGGTACTGATTATTATAATGATAAGCGGAAGATCAAAGTAGCTTACGGCACCAACGGAACACCATTCGGATCGTACGAGGAAGATGCTTATACAGTAAATGAAACCAATACCGAAGGCAGGCTTCAATACACCAAAAAACTGAATAACGATTTCTCAGTAGATCTGTTAGGCGGCGGCAACATCAGCACCATTTTAAATGAGGAGAACGACCAGGTGGCGCCAAAACTAGCTGTAGCGGGTTTATATACTTTAAGTAACTCACGCGATCCGCTGGTATCATCAAACAGCTATGGCAAATACAAAACCTACAGCTATTTTGCTTCGGCTCAAATAGGGTACAAAAATTATGCTTTCGTTAACTTAACCGGCCGTAACGACTGGTCTTCTACCCTGCCTGCGGCTAACTTGTCGTATTTTTACCCGTCGGTAAACGGTAGCCTGGTGCTTTCAGAAGCACTTGGAATAAAAAGCGATATCTTAACCTACGCCAAGCTAAGAGGTGGATGGTCGAAAGTAGGGAAAGCAGCGCTGCCCTATCAGCTTATCAATACCTATAATTTCACAGCCCCTTTCGGTACCAACCCGCAGCAAAGCGCTGCCAGTATTGATTTAAACCCTAATTTAAAACCCGAAACCACAACATCTGCCGAAGCCGGTTTTGAGTTGGGCTTTTTCCAGGACAGGCTGCATATTGATGTAAGCGCGTACAATACCAATAGCGTTAACCAGATCTTAAGTGTAGACGTAAGCCCGACAACAGGCTACAGCCAAAAACTGATAAATGGCGGTCGCATTAATAACAAAGGGCTTGAGATTCAATTAGGCGTAACCCCAATAAAGGCAAATGGCTTTACATGGGATATCACAACCAATTATTCGCTTAATCGCAGTAAAGTAATTTCGCTAGATGCCGAAGGAAGGCTGCAAAGCTATGTTCTTGGCAGCGACCGTACCGTACAGGTTTTAGCCGCTATTGGTCAGCCTTACGGAACCTTGTTTGGCAATGCTTACCAGCGCAATGCGGCGGGACAAATAATTGTAGGGGCCGACGGAACACCGGTTATTAACCCAACCAAACAATACCTGGGCAAGTTTACCCCAAAATGGCTTGGAAGTATCAACAATAGTTTTTCTTATAAAGGCATTAACCTGAGTTTCCTGGTTGATGCGCGCATTGGCGGCTCAATTTATTCAAATACAAACCGTACCGGAACTTATACCGGCGTATTGGCATCAACATTACCGGGCCGTGGCGCGGCAAACGGTGGTTTAAGCTATTATTACCCGGGTAATAATACTTCCGCCACTGCTGTACAAGTTAACGGTACCGCACCTGATGGGGTAACCGTTTACCATGATGGTGTTATTTTTAATGGTGTAAAAGCAGACGGCTCAAAAAACACAACCATATTGCCTGCGCAATCCTATTATAAAGGCTTTACCAACGTTGATGAAGCTTTTGTATACGACGCCTCGTACATAAAGCTGCGCGAAGTTAAGCTGGGATATACATTACCCTCTAAATGGGTAAAAGGTACCGGTTTACAATCAGCCACGATATCAGTTGTTGGCCGCAACTTATTGATCATCCATAAAAACGCGCCAAACATCGATCCTGAAACAGCCTTTAACAACGGCAACGGGCAAGGATTGGAAGACCTTACCTTACCAACCGTGCGCAATATCGGTTTTAACATTAACCTTAAATTCTAAAATCATGAAACCAAAATATATAACTATATTATTATCAGGTGCACTCTTACTATCAGTAACATCGTGCAAAAAGGACCTGGTGAAAATTAATCAAAACCCTAACGCATCGCAAAATGCGCAGCCCGATTATTTGCTTACTGCTGCCACAAAGGCAACCGCCGATACTTACTGGGGTGTTAACAATACTATGGAGTCGAGTCTTTTGTTTGTGCAATATTGGGCTAAAATCCAATATACAGACCCCGACAGGTATATTTACTCGAACAGCGCTTTCCAGGAACTATGGACGGTTGGCTATTCAAAAAGCATTGTAAACCTTAACCAGATCATTAAGCTTGGCGATGCACAATCAAACAGCAATTACAAAGGTGTTGCCCTGGTACTGCGCTCATGGGTATTTACCTTATTAACAGATGCCTATGGCGATATTCCATACAAGCAGGCTACTAATATTGATCAGTACCTTACCCCTGCTTATGACACCCAAAAGGATGTTTACTATGCCCTGCTTGATGATTTGAAGACAGCCCAGGCAGCGCTTGACCCGGCAGGCAAAGCCATTGCGGGTGACGTTATTTATGGTAATAATATTGCGCTCTGGAAAAAGTTTGCCAACTCACTGCGCTTGCGCATTGCTTTGCGTATTGCAGACCGGGACGCGGCTAAAGCCAAACAGGTTTTGGTGGATATCCAAAGCGAAGGCGGCGCATACATCAGCTCAAATGCAGAAATTGCCCAGCTGGTATATTTGGATTCGCCAAACCAAAACCCGGTAAGCAATCTTTTTGATACCCGCGATGATTACCGGATCAGCAAAACTATAGTGGATAAATTATTTTCGCTGAATGACCCACGTTTACCTGTGTACGCAAGTAAAACCCAGGACGCGACGCCGCAAACTTATGTTGGGATCCCTAACGGCTTACTTGTTGGAGATGCCAGCAGCCTTGGTTTTACAAAAACATCAAGGCCGGGAGCTTACTTTTTAGCGCCACACGCACCTGCTGTTATAATAAGCTATGCCGAGGTTTTGTTTGACAGGGCTGAGGCAGCCGCACGCGGCCTTACCACTGAAGATGCAGCAAGCCTTTATAACCAGGCTGTTACAGCCTCGCTTAATCAATATGGGATCCAGGGCAGTGCTGTTGATACTTATACGGCATTACCTGCTGTAAAATATGACGCTGCTAACTTCAAAAAATCAATAGGCGAGCAAAAGTGGATCGCCCTGTTTGGACAAGGCCTTGAGGCATTTGCAGAATGGCGCAGGCTCGACTATCCGCAACTGCAACCTGCGGTAGCAGGTACGCTTAACGGCACAATACCGGTCCGTTTTATCTACCCGGGAACCGAGCAATCATTAAATGGCGCAAATTACAAAGCCGCAGTAGCCGACCAGGGAGCTGACCTGCTTACAACAAAGCTTTGGTTTGATGTAAATTAATTATCGGGATCTCCTGTCTCCGCAGATGCTCTTGAAAGGGACCATGTCGGGACAGGAGAATCCTTAGATTTATTTCTGATGTTTTTTATAAGTGTGGACCTAAAGAGGTGGAGGGGTGTTTTTTACAAATCTGTTCACATACCACGTAAGCACAAAATAAATAAGTACGGCGAACAAAAGATGTAAGCCAATATTACTGGATTGTGGACGAGTATAGTCAATGGTTAAAAGAGTTATTGATTCAGCTAAAATACCTCCGGCAAAAAGGCTTACAACAACGCGTATCCAGGTTATTTTTAAACTCCTCATATTTTTCAATAATTTAACAATGTTATCGCTTAAGATAAATAAACTTTTCCAACACTTTCAAGTGTCCACAGTTAAAAGACAGAATCTTAACTGTAGCCATTGAATACGCCCATACTATCTACAACCTGTTTAATGCTTTTCCTCTCCCCTCAGATCTTGAAAGTGCCCCTGCTGGTACCGAAAGATAAGCCCATAGTTTTTGCTCTGCCGGATATAGTTTGTACCGTAATGCTCTTGCTGTAAATAAGTTTGGTAGCTTTCCAGGCTGCTATACCCTAAAAGCGTTGGATCGGAATAATTCTACAAAACAATTCATATAATTTGAGAATACGTTTAATGTATGTATGTTTGTACATAATATTATTACTCAAAACCAATTATTTACCAGTTAACTCCCTTTTTCTATGAAGCTATCGCTATCTGCTTTCCTTATTTTGTTATCAGCATGTTCTTTAAACGCCCAGGTCCAATCCAATAAAGCCCAGCTTGCAAAAACCATATTAGCAGATGCACGCTTAGATACCATACAAGCGAGGGGACTAAAGCTACTTTCGGGTTTTTCGGCCGGTACATCATACGCCGAGGTTTGGATCCGGGATTTTAATACATTTATTAAAGGCTCGCTAAAGGTGCATCCCAAAGAAGAGGTAAAGAGCAAACTTTTGATGTTTTTTAAGATCCAGGGTGCAGATGGTAATATAGTAGATGGTGTAGTTGACAGCGCTACGGCTAACGTAGGTTATGCCTACCGTTATTCGCCATTATTACGTGGTTGGGCGGCACATAAAAACACGGTAGAAACAGACCAGGAATCGTCATTAGTGCAGGCTGTTAAAAAATATATTGATGTTACGGGCGATGCCACCATACTTGATGAGGTTATTGGCAATAAAACCGTTACACAACGCATGGAAGATGCGTTTAACTATATTCAAAAAGATAGATGGTCGGCAAAATATGGTTTGGTTACCGGCGCTACCACTATTGATTGGGGCGATGTCCAGCCAGAAAGAGGCTGGGGTGTTGCTATTAACGATAAAACCAAATGGTCTGTTGATATATATGATAACGCCATGTATGTTAAGGCTCTTCATGATTTTATAGCTATGAAACCGAAGAACTACAAAAGCACTAAAAACTGGGCTGCTGTGGCGGCCGGCATTACCAAAAATGTACGTAAGTATTTGTGGGATGCCAAAATACAAAAATACCATCCGCATATTTATTTAAATGGGAGCCCTTTTCCGCCCAGCTTTAATGAAGACCAGATCCTTTATTTAGGTGGATCTATCTGCGCCATACAGGCTGGCTTTAATACGCCTGCCGAGGTTAAGGAAATAAACCGGCAAATGCTGGCTGCTGCAGCCAAAGAAAAACATGCTACCATCGGTATTACTGTTTACCCGCCTTATCCTAAAGAGGAGTACCCTAATATGGCCCCTTACAATTATCAAAACGCCGGCGACTGGACATGGTTTGGCGGCCGTATGATAGCCCCTTTGCTATCATACAGTATGCCGTTGGATGCTTACAATGAACTGTCGCCCATGCTTGACAGGGTTATTGCTAATAAAGGTTTTTATGAGTGGTACAACGTACAAACCGGCAAACCCGAAGGCTCTGGCGATTTCAGGGGCGAGGCAGGTGTGTTATATGATGCTATCACCGCTATAAAACAATGGGCCGAAAAGAATAAATAATCAGTCACTTTAGCTGCCAAATAGCAATGGAGGCCGTCTTAAAAAGGCGGCTTCTTTTTTATATGTAAATACAATCAACTGGCATTTGAATCGACTTTAAACATTCAATTTTTCACAAAGGCAGGTTATATTTTTAATCTTTTCAACGCCTCATTAATTAATTCCAGGCCGTTTTTAGTATATGGCAATATAAGTGCAAATTGATGCCCCCTATCATCCATTTTAAGTAAGGATTTCCGAAGGATATTTATTATTTTCTCCGGATCAGGCTCATACTTTTTGCGAAACTCTTCATATTGTAATTGCAGGAACACCAGGCAAAGTGCATTCTCCATGGTCTGAACATCAGAATCAACCTTAATTCGTTGCTTCAGGATGATTTGCTTAACACGATCAACTGTTTCATCGCCATAACCGGCTTCTTTCATTAGGCGCCCGGCAATGACAGCATGGTGCAGGGCGAGATTTTTACGCCATTTAAGATAGGGTTCACGCCCTTCCGGGTAATCTTCACGCGGAATTTCCCATCTTCCTATATGCTGACTTCGGGATGCCAATAATAACTCTTCATCAGCATCAGGATCAAGTTTTAAAACCCATTCATATAATTTAACAGCAAAAAAATATTCCTGTGGCTCACTTACGCCTTCCCATATAAAATTCCGGGGGTCTTGCTTATTATAAGCATCAAAAAGCTCAAATGCTTTGTTTAATCTACTCATTGGTTCAAAATAAGTTAATTATTTATAAAGCTACCATAGTTTTTTCAATTGGTGCAAAATCCTCCTTTCCTGAGTCACATACCGGGCAACAGTAATTATCATTAATTTCCAAAAAGTTAGTTCCAACAGCAATTCCATTTAGTGTATCGCCGTAATCTTTATCATACTGTGTTTTACAATTTTTGCACTCATAAATCAGGTCCTGCTTCTTAGGCAATTCTTTAATATTTCCAGCGTCTAAGATTGAGAATTCATTCTCGTTGAACAAAGAGTTATGGTATATATGGCATAAATCAATTAGCTGGTTCCCCAGGTCTTTTCTGTTAACGCATTTTTTATAAGTTATATAGTCCTTTGAGTTGAGGTTAAAATCCTGCGTATGTAAAATGTCAAACAAATCATCTTTATCCTTTTTTATAATTATTGAACCGGATAACCCTGTTTTAGGCTGTGTTTTAATAGCAAAGCAAAGCTGATAGGTGCGCAAATCAGCATCTTCAAACTCACGTACCAGTTCCTTTTTTAATTCCAGGCCTTCTCCACAAATATCTTCTATTTGCCAGTTTAACTCGTTTGCGGCATGCCGTACGTTGAGGTGATATTTGCTTAAAATAATCCCCCATTCATTCCTTACAACCGGGTCAATTCCTTTAATGATAATTGATTTCCAGGGAGTACTGTACAATTGCCCAACCCGGGTTTTAAGGCAAAGCAAGCATACATCCTTTAAAAAATCAATTAAAAAAAGTTCATTTCTGCGGTAAATGCCTAACCAATATTTGTTATTGTATTTATTGAACCCCTCATAGTAAGGCAAATAAAAACCGGGCAATTTTAAAGCCTCTGTTACAGGCTGAATAGTTGCTTTAGTTTGATTGAAGAGCATTTTAAAAAACAAATGCTCATTTACCGGATCCTGGTCATAAAACAAATGTTTATTATCAAGTATGATCCTTTCCGCAGCTTTAGCTATTAGCGGAATATCATCAGAATATATTAAATAAGGACTGCAATATTGCTTCCCGGTTTTAGGGAAACGGATGTACATAAACCAATAATTATTGGTATCGGCAGCTATAAAGTTAATATTCCCGCTAAAAAACGGGACAAATGTTTGCTGGTTATCAACAAGGTTTATTTTTAAGCGGGGCTGATAATCAAACAGATCCAAAATATCTTTATAAACGCCTTCCCTAAGCCAGCCTTCCTGGTTAAATATGGTGTCGGCAACGTATGAACTTACAATGTTTGGATACAGGTCATTGTCTGTTTCGTAATTTATTTCGGCCCTTAGCATTTCTGTTTCCAGGTCCTCAAGACTATCATTATTTATGGTGAAATATAATTGCTGGCGGTTCCCAAAACGGATTTGCGAGGCCCCGGCATTTTCGGCTATCAGCAATATTTCATACAGATCTCCCGCCGATGCAAAGCCGCCGGGCAGGTTGATCTTTATCAAATGATTTTTACTGTCAGTCATAGCCTAATTTCCTTTCACGGTTAATGCAAGTTCCAGGGCTTCATCAAGCAGGCGCTTTACTTCAGGCCGGCATGAACCACAGCCTGTACCTGCGCCGGTAACATTGCACAAATCCTTCATGGTATTGCAGCCTTCCGCTATCTTATTCCGGATGTTTTCGCTCCCTACATTGTTGCAACTGCAAACCAATTTACCCAATACCGGGTCTGTTTTTTTGCCACTGCGTAATAATTGAAGTCTTTTTTCACTTAGTTCTGTTTTATTGGCAATCAGGTCCCTGTATTCAAGGAATTCACTTTTATCACCAATCAGTATAGCGCCCACTAACCTGTCCTGGTGAATGATGCATTTTTTATAAAATCTTTTGGCTTTATCAATAAAAACCACCTCTTCATAAGCCTTGTCATCCGGGCATTCAGGGATCCCGATGCTGCACAGGTCAAAACCATGAATTTTAATGATATTCATAAATAAGCTGCCCTTATAATAACTGGCAATATCGCCATTCATAAAGCCTGCAACCACTTCGGCCTGTTGCTCTGCGGCAGCAGTTATGCCGTATAAGGTGCCGTTAAATTCAGCTATTTCGCCTATGGCATAAATATCCGGGTCGCTGGTTAGCATTCGTTCATTTACGGTAACACCCCTGCGGCAATCAAGCCCGCATTCCTTAGCAATCTCCAGGTTAGGGGTTGTACCAATAGCGAGGATCATGGCATCACAATTAATTTTACGGCCGCTCTTTAAGCCTATCCCGGTTAATTTTGATCGCCCGTAATACAGCTGCACTTCATCATCATAATAGATATCGCAACCCTGGTCAACCATTTCTTCATGCAATAGCTGGCTACCCAGCGCGTCCAACTGACGGTTCAAAAATCTTGATGTCCGCTGAATAATGGTGATCTTTATACCCATCTCCCTAAGCGAGGCCGCCATTTCCAAACCAAGCAATCCACCGCCCACAATTACAACATGCCCGTTAGCAGGAAGGTGCTTTTTGAAATTATCTGCATCGGTTCTGGTACGCATTGAAAAGATCCCCGGCAAATTAGGGACATTTTTAGGGATGGCAGAACGGCTCCCGGTTGCCATCAGTAACACATCATAATTGGTTCTTATTCCCCTTGAATCGGTTACCTGCTTGTTGGCTCGGTCAATTTTTTCAATACTTACCCCTCTTAACAAACTGATGTTATAACCCGGTTCATCCTCATCCTTCATTTTTACCAGCTGTTCCCATTGCTGCTCGCCGCTGATATAATCAGGCAGCATAACCCGGTTATAAAAAGGAAAATTCTCTTTACTAAAAATGGTGATCTCGTCATCAGGGTTAAGTGCGCGGTATGATTTCACAAAACCATAAGCGCCCGCGCCCGCCCCAATTACAACAATCCGCTGAAATGGCTTTTTATATTTGGCCACATTAACCGCACAGAATTTAAAATCCGGCTCTTTTGAGATCGGGTCAACCTTGTCTGATGTTAAATTGTTAACCCTGTGCAGGTCATTGCCCAATATTTTACCCCAATGCATCGGTAAAAAAACAACTCCCTGTTTTATCTGGGTTGATATTTTAGCCTTTACCCTTACTTCGCCCCTGCGGGAAGTTACACTAACAACATCGTCTTCATTTATTTGAAGGAGACCGGCATCATGAGGATGAATTTCGATAAACGATTGCGGGTAATGCTGGTTTAGCTTATTCACCTTCCCGGTTTTACTCATGGTATGCCATTGATCGCGGATACGGCCGGTTGTAAGAATGAAAGGAAAGTCGTCATCAGGCATCTCGCTTGTAAATACGTCATCAACCGGGTGGATCCTTGCTTTTTTTGTTGTAGTATAAAAACGTTTGTCAGTAAATAGCCTTGGCAATCCCTTTTCAGGACCTTTCTTTTTATAGGGCCATTGCACTGTTCCATGTTCTTTTAATATCTCGTAGCTAAGCGCGCTGATATCAATATTGGTTTTAGCAGTAAGTTTTACGTGTTCAGCATAAATAGCTGCGGCATCCTTAAAATCAAACCCTTTATAACCCATTTTTTTGGCGAAGCGGCAAATGATCTCAGCGTCGGGCAAGGCCTCCCCGGGGGCGTCAATTATTTTATTCAGGTAGCTGATGCGGCGCTCGGAGTTGGTCATTGTTCCCTCTTTTTCGGCCCATGCGGCTGCCGGCAGTATTACATCAGCATAAGCCAGCGTTTCGGGCTTGCTGCTGATCTCCTGCACCACCACAAATTTGGCTTTTTTTAAAGCTTCCTCGGCCAGCCTCACATTGGGCAGGCTGGTTAACGGATTTGTGCAAAGGATCCATATGGCTTTTAACCTGCCATCGTTAAGGGCCTCAAACATTTCTGTGGCTGTCAGGCCTGGCTTGGGCTGGATCGCCCCGCCGCCCCAAAACTTTTTTACCTCCTCCCTGTGGAGGGGATTATCCAAATTGCGGTGAGCGGGTAATAAATTAGCTAAGCCGCCAACTTCGCGCCCGCCCATAGCATTGGGTTGCCCCGTCAAAGAAAGTGGCCCCGAACCGGGTTTGCCGATATGCCCGGTTATCAGGTTTAGATTGATGAGGCTAAGGTTTTTATTTACCCCAACCGAGCTTTGGTTAAGGCCCATGGTCCACATGGAAATAAAGCCCTTTGCATCAGCAATATATTTTGCGGCAAGCCGGATGTCAGCTTCTTTTACGCCGCATAGCCGCGCAGCTTCGGCAATGCTTTTTTGAAATACTAATGCGCTGTATTGCTCAAAGCCTTCGGCATGATTAGTGATGAAGTCAATATCGATGTCCCCGTTCTCTATCAGCACCCTGCCAATAGCATGATTTAATATAATATCTGTCCCCGGATTTATCTGCAGGTGCAGGTCGGCAATGCCGCAAGTATCAGTTACCCTTGGGTCAACAACAATTAGTTTAACGGAAGGATTAGCTGCTTTATGGGCTTCAACCCTTCGCCATAAAATAGGATGACACCATGCCGGGTTAGCACCGGTTACATAAAAGCAATCGGCAAGCTCAATATCGTCATAGCAAAGTGGTACGCTATCTTCGCCAAGGGCCATCTTATAAGCAGCAACAGCGCTGCTCATGCATAAGCGGGAGTTAGTATCGATATTATTACTGCCGATAAACCCTTTCATAAGCTTATTAATTACATAATATTCCTCGGTTAAACACTGGCCCGATGCGTAAAATGCTACAGAATCGGGCCCGTATTTATTAATAAAGGTTTTGAAAACAGCAGCAGTGCGGTCAAGCGCATCATCCCAGCTAACGCGCTCCATAGGCATGCTTTTATTGTACCGCATTTGCGGATAAAGCAGCCTATCGCTTTTATCATTAACGGTGTAATGCAGGTTAAGGCCTTTACTGCAAAGCATCCCTTTATTAACGGGATGCTCTTTATTGCCTTCAACCAAAACATTGTTATTATTATCCTTATGCACAAGCACGCCACAGCCTACCCCGCAGTAACAACAGGTGGAGGTTGTGGTGTTTATGTTTTGCTTTTTTACCGGCATTTGGATGTTTTTTGATTATGCCCCTGCTAATGCTGCATCGGCTGTAACACTTTCGCTTACTTGAACAGGTTTACTAAACTTTGTAATAAATATGATCACTGAAACCGCGATCACTATAAAGCCGATATAGGTAAATGCCTGCACGTAGGTTATAGACTGCGACTTAAACAGGAAGCCAAAGATCATTCCGCCAAGGTTACCGCCTGCGCCAACAATACCGCTTACCATACCTACATTTTTACTGTTTATAAAAGGAACTATACCGTAAGTGGCCCCGTTTGACATTTTTAGGAACAGTGCAAACGAAAGCATGGTAATTATAGCTACCATTAATGAGCCGGCCTGCGCAAACAGGATCAGTCCTAAACCTTCAAGCAATAAAACACCTGCAAGCAGCAAGCCTTTTCCCCGCATGCCGAATTTTTTGCCAACCTTGTCAGACACAATGCCACCCAGCGCCCTGGCAAACAAATTCATAAAACCGAAGATACCTGCCCAAAAACCCGCCTGACTTTGAGTAAGGTGAAAATTATCAACAAAGTGCAGTGATGCTACGTTATCAAAAGTTAGCTCCATGCCAAAGCACATGGCATAGCCAATGGTTAAAGCCCACACGCGCCAGTCGGCAAGTACACTCCAGTCTGTTTTTTTGTCTGCTGCGTTATGGCCTATTTCATCATAATTGCCGTTCGGGGTATCTTTTGTGTATTTATAATATAACCAGGCGATTACCAACATCATTACTCCGGGTACAATCATGGCGTATCGCCAGGCATCGGCTTTTGTATAGCCAAAGCCTACAATAGCTGCAAATATTAAAGGCATCACCATATTGGTTACACCGCCACCCAGGTTTCCCCAACCACCGGTTACGGCGTTTGCGGTGCCTTTAATATTAGGTGCAAACATCATTGATGTGTGGAATTGGGTAATTACAAACGAAGCGCCTATTACGCCAATAGCCAATCTGAATAATATAAAGCTGGTATAGTCATGCGCTAGTCCTACCAAAAAAACCGGGACACAGCCTATAACCAGCAATCGGATAGCGGTTTTACGCGGCCCCCAGGCGTCGCAAAGCTTGCCTATCAGCAAGCGGGCAATAATGGTTGCGGTAACAGATGCAATAATGGTGTTGCCCACCTGTGCTTTTGTTAAATGCAGTTCGGCTCTTATGGTTGGCATTAATGGCGCAAGGCCAAACCAGCCAAAAAAGCAAACAAAAAACATGAGCCAGGTAATATGAAAGGTGCGCATCTGCACGCCTTTTATTGAAAATATATTGAGTTTAGTAAGTTGATTTTCCATGATCTTTCAATTTTAAATACAGTGATCTATTATTTATTAAGAAATTCTGGTTTAATATTTATCTGCAGATAGGCCCAAAACGGACTTAGCTTTGCTGTACCGGGTGTGATATTTTTAGCATATTCCATGCTGCTGGTAGCTGCCATGTATGACAAGCCAAGATCAACCGAAGTAACTTTATTGAGCTTATAATCGGTTGTAAGATCAAATTCTGTCCCCAGGTATTTGCTTACCGGCGCACCGTTAACGTCTTTTTGATTGCTGGCAAGCAGGAAGTAATGATTGTCTAGCTGAACAAAAAATCTTTTACTATTTGTGGTGTACTTAACCTTTATAAAAGGATTGCTTAAACCACCGGTTGGCGATCCGCTAACTGCGTAGAAATAGTCCATATATCCCCAAAACTTGTGAGGTGTTCCATACAGCGGGTCAAAACGATGACTGGTTGTTGAAGTTGAAAATGAATTATTGCCGGATAAATAATCCCATCCGCCGGTAAGATTCAAATTGTGCAGGTTATATAACAGGGAAATTGTTGAAGTGTAAGCGCTTAATGCAAGTCCGTTCCTGTCGCGGCCACCCTGGTAATAAAATTCTCCGTTCAGCCCCCATTCATTATCACTACCAAATACAGGGTTTATTAACAGGCCTGTAGTATAACGTGTATTTACACCGCTTTGGTTAAAATGCTGGCCATATATATAGCCAACATCGGTTCCGGATATATTTTTAACTGAATCAAGCTTGTATTTTCCAAACTGGTCGGTTAAAAACAGGGCCGATATTTTAGTGGTTTCAAATTGCTTTTCAACGTGCAGATATTCCAGCGCTTTGTAATTCTGTGTCAGCGCATTTGTTCCCGGTGAATTTGCAAATACCGGGCTTCCGTTTTTAGCGCTTAAACCCGCGCTGTTAACCAGCGGAATAAAGCCCGCAGGCGTATTGGCTAAATTGCCTTTACTATCTTTTATAGTAGTCGGCACGTTAGCAGGGGTGTAATAGGTGCCATTATAATTAATGGCATCGCTGTTTTGATTAAAGGCTGCACCCAGGTCAACCTTCCACCCATCTTCAACCATTTTTAAAACAATGGCATCATGGCGGCGGCCTTGCTGGATCCAGTCTGAATTGCCCAGCAGCCTTTCATCATCATAAACAAGTTCCTGTCTTCCTATTTTAATTCCAAAATAGTCAAAGGGGGAATGCTTAAATGAGGTATCCTTTTTATTTGATAAAATAATTTCGGCCCAGGCTTCGTGCACTTCCAGCTTGTTGCCATCGGTGCTGCTAATGGTTGAAGCATCCTGCCCCCAGAGCCTTACATCCTGTAAAGAGGTGTGAAAAATAAGCTTGCTGCTGTTATAATGGAAAGTAAGCCGGGTACGCTGGGAGATAAATGCAGCGTTCTTATTTAAGGTTGGCTCTAAAGTTCCGTAGCCATCACGCAATTCGCCTCTTGTACGCAGCTGGCCTGATAAAGAGAGCTGTGCGGAGGCCGAAAACGATAAAATGCATGATGTAAATAATACAATTAGAGCAATTGTATATTGGTTTGATACAATTTTGTACATTTGAAATGGTTTTTTAGTTGTTAAAGCGATAAAAACTGTTTAACCCTGCCTGGGAATGCGACCTCCCGGCAGGGCTTTTTTATTTTTTTTTAATGTCTGAGTTTATTCATAAGCGATCCTTTTTATATTTTAGTGATTATTTCCTTACTTTGCTTCGATAAATATAACCAAAATCGTTTTTAAGTGCAATTTTTTATTGAAAAATGAATCATTTTTATGATTTAAGTAATATACAAGGTAAAATAAGATCAAAAAATATAAATTTTACAACGAAAAATCAGCTTATTTTAATACTGAATGCAAATAACAATTACAATACCTAATAAAAATTTAATATTTTAATAAAAACCTGTTTTATAATCAATTATCATGTTTTATTAATGATAAAACTTATATTTTTTAATTGAATTAGGATTTATTATTAAGTTTGATTGTTAATTAGTGTAAACACCACCCTTTAATGAAGAAAAATTTAATAAAGTGCAATGCAGATAGTTGTTTTTTGTGTAAAAACTGCCTGCCCGAGTGGAAACATGCAATTATTTCGCATAAAAACAATTTTCATGTCAAAAAAAATGAGATTATCTTTAAAGAAGGAGATCCGGTAAAAGGCATCTATTTTGTTCTGAACGGAAATGTTAAAGTGCACAAAAAATGGAGTAGCGACAAGGAGATCATTTTACGATTTGCCAATAACGGCGCTATTTTTGGACATAGAGGTATGGGTGAGTCAATTTACCCGGTATCGGCAACTGCGATAGAGGAAGGAATAGTTTGTTATTTTGATATGGACTTTTTTGAAAGCACCTTAAAGGTTAATCACGATTTCACCTATAAACTGATGATGTTTCTTACAAAAGATCTGCAGGAATCGGAAAATAAAATGCGAAACCTGGCGCATATGTCAGTTAAGGGTCGCGTGGCACAGGCTTTAATGCAGCTTGAAAACCAGTTTGGCTTAACCGGAGATGGCTTTATTAATGTTAAACTGTCAAGACAGGATCTTGCTTCGTTTACCGGCGCTACTTATGAAACTGTTTTTAGGGTGATCAATGAACTAACTAACGAACATATTATTTCCCTGCACAATAAAAATATAAAAGTTACCGATAAGCAAAGATTAAGGCAACTTACAAACGACGAAGCGCTTTAGAAGAGATGCAGGAGGTTTAGAAAAGAATCAAGAGGTCAAGAATCAGGAGTCAAGATAGAAGAGAAACAGGTGGCCTTTTCTCCGAGTTCTTGATTCTTGACTCTTCTTGTCTTGATTCTTCCTAACAAGCTATTCCTATGAAAACTTTTCCGGCATCAACTTTTATGGGATAAGTTTTTATCTGGCAATTATCATCATCGCTCAGGCATTCGCCGGTAAGCAGTGAAAATGTTTTTTTGTGAAACGGACAAGCTACCTTGGGCTCGCAATGTTCGCCCGCACTCCCGATCATGCCTCTTGATAAAGCCATTTGCTGTTTATGCGGGCATAGGTTTTGGGTTGCATACCATTCCTGCCTCCGCGTAAAATTATAGATAGCGATTTGTTCGTCACCATGTTTTATACAGGCTCCGCCATTTTCAGGAACATCATCCGTATAGCAGGCCAGGATCCAATTTATTTCTGTTAACGTTTCCATATTGTATGTTTATTTATTACCAATCCTTTGCTTTTACCTGGCTGCGCATTGTATCAAACTGAACGCTTGGATCTTTTTCTTCAGGTGCGTTTATAAAGTGCGAGAAACGTTTGCGCATATCAGGGTTTGAAATAGCTTCCTTCCATTCACAATGGTAAGAGTTAACCAGTTGCTGCATTTCCTCTTCAAGATTTAGCGCTATCCCCAGACTGTCATTTATAATTACGTTTTTTAAATAACTCATCCCGCCATCCATTTTATTTAGCCACGTTGCGGTACGGGTAAGCGGATCAGCTGTTTTAATATAAAACATCAGGAACCTGTCCAGGTATTTTACCAGTGTTTCTTTGTCAATATCGGTAGCCAGTAATTGGGCATGCTGCGGTTTTGAGCCGCCGTTGCCGCATATATAAAGGTTCCAGCCTTTTTCAGTGGCTATAACTCCAAAATCTTTTGACTGCGCTTCGGCACATTCCCTAACGCAACCGCTAACGCCACCCTTTAATTTATGTGGAGACCTGATCCCTTTATATCTATCCTCAATTTCAATTGCAAATGAAACACTGTCATGCAGGCCGAAACGGCACCAGGTACTGCCCACACAACTTTTAACGGTACGCAAAGCTTTGCCGTAGGCATGCCCGCTTTCAAAGCCTGCGTCAATTAATTCTTCCCATATTGCAGGAAGGTCATTTACGTGTGCGCCGAAGAGATCAATGCGCTGCCCGCCTGTTATTTTGGTATATAAATTATATTTTTTAGCTACAGTGCCAATTACAATTAATTTATCTGGTGTTATTTCACCGCCCGGAATCCTTGGCACAACGGAGTACGTGCCTCCCTTTTGAATATTAGCCAAAAACCTGTCATTGCTGTCCTGTATTGTGTCCTGTTTTACAATTACCTCGTTCCACAGACTCGACAGAATGCTTGCCACTACTGGTTTGCAGGTCTCGCAGCCATCGCCTTTGCCAAAATGATCAAGCACTACATCGTAGTTTTTTATTTTTCCAATCTTGATCAGATCGAACAACTCCTGGCGGGAGTAGTCAAAATGCTCGCATATTACATTTTTAATATACACACCATTGGCTTTCATGGTGCCTGCTATCAGGTCTTTCACCAGCGGGATACATCCGCCGCAACCTGTGCCGGCTTTGGTGCATTTTTTTATACTGTCAACAGTGGTAGCGCCATCGTTAACAGCTCCGCATATAGCCGATTTGGTAACCGCTTCGCATGAGCAGATCAACGCTTCGTCAGGCAGGCTCATTACACCTGCGCCTGTAGCTTCTCCATCGCCCCTTGATCCTAATATAAGATCCTCCGGATTTGGCGGAAGGATCATTTTATTGTTAACCGTTTGCAATAACATATTGTAGGCGTCAGCATCGCCGATTAAAATGCCACCCAATAAATATTTGCCATCAGGACTGAGGTTAATCCGTTTATAAATGCCTTTATGGGTATCTTCAAAAACTATGGTGCGGCAATCCGGTTCGGTAATAAACGCATCGCCAAAACTTGCCACATCAACACCAATCAGTTTTAGCTTGGTGCTCATGTCATAGCCATAAAACAGCTTGCTACCACCTGTTAGCTGGTTAACCACAATATCAGCCATTTCGTAACCTGGGGCAACCAGGCCATATATCATGTTTTCATACAGCGCGCATTCGCCTATGGCAAAAATATTTTCATCGCTGGTTTGCATTTTTTCATTTACCAAAATGCCGCCACGGGTGCCGGTATGCAAGCCTGCCAGTTTTGCAAGCTCATCGCGTGGCCTTATCCCTGCTGATATTACCAGCATGTCAACCGCAAGTGCGCTTTCGTCATTAAAATGCAGTGCATCTATTTTGTGCGAACCGCCAATATAAGCGGTGCTTTTATTCAGGTGAATATTTAAGCCCAAGTCTGTTAGTTTTGATTGCAGCATAGCGCTGCCTGCCGAATCAATTTGCCTCGGCATAAGGCGTGGAGCGAATTCAATTACATGCGTTTCATTAATTCCCAAATCAATTAAGGCTTTGGCTGCCTCAAGCCCTAACAGGCCGCCGCCCATCACGGCGCCTTTTTTTACGTTAGGTGCGTAAGCTTTGATAAGCTCTAAATCGTCAATTGTGCGGTAAACAAATACGCCATCTTTTTCTACTCCTGGTATATCAGGTACAAAAGCAGATGAGCCTGTTGCTAATACCAGGTAGTCATATTCAAAAGTATCGCCAAGCAATGAATGTACGGTTTTTGTCGACCGGTTTATTTCCTGTACGGGATTACCAAGGTGTAAAACTATATCATGTTCAGCATACCATGCTTCGGTTGAAAGAGAAAGGTCAGCTGCAGATTTTCCGTTAAAATATTCACTCAGGTGAACACGGTCATAAGCAGCGCGAGATTCCTCTCCAAATACAATGATCCTGAACGCTGATGTTTTGGATACCAATTTTTCACAAAACTTGTAGCCCACCATGCCGTTCCCAACTACAACAATTATTGGCTTGTGCATATTGATTTTATTAGATTGTTAAAGCTTAAAAACAGCAAACACACCAAATTGCGACCTTGAATGCATTTACAATAGCAATTTTACAGAAATAAAATGAAAAATCAAATAAATTATTAATTAAATCATATTTACAACCGATAAATTCTCGTAAATTTTGATTTCTATATGATTTTAATCATGTAATTTTTGTATTTTTGATTTAATAATTGTGAAATTTTAATTTCGAATAGATAATTAAGGAATAAAACAGTAAAATTTACGCAATAATTAGAAACAAATGAAAAATATCGGCATAAATCCTGAATTATTTGTTTTAGGGGCAGGCCCAGGTGATCCTGAGCTAATAACTGTTAAAGGATATAAGCTTTTGCAGCAGGCTGATGTTATATTATATGACAATTTGGCCAATAAGGAACTTTTAGACCTGGCGCCTGATACTTGCGAAAAAATATATGTTGGCAAACAGCCCTATGGTAAAAACACTCCACAGGAAGAGATCCATGAAATGATAAAACATTTTGCTTTTACAAAAGGGAAAGTGATCCGATTGAAAGGCGGGGACCCATTTATATTTGGCAGGGGCTTTGAAGAAATAATATATGCGCGCGCAAATGGGATTAAAACACATTTTATCCCCGGTATTACAAGTATGCAGGCATCAGGCTTTGAAGACATTCCGCTTACTCATCGCACCGTAAGCGAAAGCGTTTGGATGGTAACCGGCACAAAGAAAGATGGCCGGCTATCTGCCGACTTAAAGCTGGCTATCCAAAGCAACGCAACGGTAGTGATTTATATGGGGATGAAGAAATTAGAAGAAATTGCCGAAACATACGTAGCGGCAGGTAAAGGAAATATCCCGGCGGCAATTATACAGCATGCTTCATTACCCAAACAAAAATCGGCACGGGGAATGGTTAAAGACCTTTCTGCTATAGCCGAAAGCAAGCAACTAACCTACCCGGCAATTATTATTATAGGTGAAGTAACCGGGATAATTAATTAAAACGATTAGACTATGAAAATACGCATAAAAGGAAATTCAATACGATACAGATTAACCAAAGGAGATGTGTATGACTTTTCGCAAAATGGCTATATTGAAGAAATAACAAACTTTGGCACTAATGTATTATTATATGCCTTACAGCGGAGTTTTGATGACCATCTTTCGGCTACATTTATAAATAACAAAATTACGCTGCTGATGCCGGATGTCATGATCAGGGAATGGGCATTCACCGACAAGGTTGGATTTAACCACACACACAACGGTTTATTCCTCCTGGTTGAGAAAGATTTTCAGTGCCTGGATAATGTGGCAGAAGACCAAAGTGATAATTACCCCAATCCACTGAACTATTGTTAATAATATAGCGAATGGCTATTTATTAAATCGAAGCACAAAAATTTTATTTTGAAGGAATGGAATGATGTTCATGAACGATTGTCCATTGATCATTTATTTTTTCCAATCCGATCGTTAGTCTAAAATCCAATGGTACAAAGTCGGCGCCACTGCTTTTGTCTGAACATTTCATTGTTGCAATGCAAAAAGCGACCTTTTCATCAGCAACTATTTTTAATTGTTGAATATCAAACACGCCAGGTTCTGTGTACTTAAAAAATAAGTCCCAGGTATCGCGGTAAGCGTTAATACCTATTGATTGGAAAGGTTCGGGTACGTCAAACATTACTATGCCGTCAGCGTGGTGAGCAAGTATAGCGTCAAGATCTTTATTGCGAACTGCCTTTGCCCAGTTCTCAACAAGTTGCCTGATCAGTGTTTCATTATTGTTTGTATCGTTCATATTATCTTGTTTTACTTTGCTGTTAATTATTACTTATATAATCACATAATCTTTGAATTTAAAGTGTTTTTATTGTAATTTAGCCATTGCCGTCATCTAAACGCAGGTAATGTTTTTTTGACCTAAATTATAAAATTACAGCGCAGGTACTTAAGTTCTAATACTTATCTTGTACTGATCAACATGAGATTTTTTTTATCGGGAATAATTGCGGTTATTTTTTTAAATATACTATTAGTACCACCTGTTTATGCACAATCATACGGGCTTGGTTTTTATAGCCATGAGGTAGTACAGGATAAGCGTACAACGTTAGATCTGGGCATTAAGGATCTTGCTTCAAAAGATAACCTGGAATTTACATTTGACCTTTCATTTATACCCAACCAGCAAATATACTTCGGCTATATACTAAGGCTGATTGGTGACGATAAGCAGAATATCGACCTGGTATATGATAACCAGGCTAATGTCAAACACTTCAAGATCATTATTGGTGAAAAGCTCTCCAAAATTTCATTTAATATTGATGATAAACTTCTCAATAGCGATTGGAGCAAGATCAGGATATTGATCGACTTTAAAAATGACAGGCTTACCGTATTTTCAGGCAAAGCATCCTATAGCGAAACTGGTGTACATTTAAAGCAGGGCACTAACTATCATATGCTTTTTGGAGCAAATGCCTATAATAGATATCAAACTACAGATCTGCCACCATTTAAACTGAAGGATGTAAAGGTACTTCAAAACAACAAGCTGTTATCATGGTGGCCACTAAGTGAATGGCATGGGGATGTGGCACATGAAATGGTTGATCAAAATAACGGATCCGTTACCAATCCGTTATGGATAAAAGCGCGCCATCGTAACTGGCAAATTGAAAAAGAACTCACTATTGCCGGAACTGCCAGCCTGGCCTTTGACCC
>Ga0206988_1044_pt1 | contig 27225 bp, 23 predicted proteins | sample Alteio_BWMinCont_12_FD_153263 | JGI IMG/M metagenome (GOLD analysis project Ga0206988, IMG submission 153263) | Enriched cells from forest soil in Barre Woods Harvard Forest LTER site, Petersham, Massachusetts, United States -... | ecosystem: Environmental > Terrestrial > Soil > Temperate forest >... | reverse complement strand
CCCCTGAAAAACCCCTTTAATGGCTTAAAAAACAGAAGAAAATTTCTTATTTTATGATAAAATTTTACAGGTTTTAATAATAACGATAAGGAAATCCTGCAAAATGCGACCAAAAAAAATGCCTGTAGAATTGAAAATTGGTGTCGAACTTGAAAGTTTTGTGGACAAATCTCATCCATTGTATCAACTCGCGAATATTTTAAATTGGGACTATCTAACATCATCCTTTGGTGATTATTATGTCGAAAATAATGGTCGACCAGGCATTCCCATTCGTGTCATTGCAGGATTGCATTATTTAAAATATCTCGAAAATGAGAGCGATGAATCGGTCATTGAAAAATTTTGTGAAAATCCTTATTGGCAATATTTCTGTGGTTTTAAAACCTTCCAACATGAACTGCCATGTCATCCGACATCATTAGTAAAATGGCGCCATCGAATTGGTGAAGAAGGAGTGGAAAAATTATTATCAGAGACAATTAATACAGCAAAACGTGAAGGTTTATTGCCTGAGAAATTATGTAAGCGAGTTAATGTTGATACGACCGTCCAAGAAAAAGCAATTACATTTCCAACCGATGCAAAGCTTTATCATAAGATGCGTCGACAATTGGTAAAAGCAGCAAATAAACGTAATGTGGTATTGAGACAAAGCTATCATCGTGTTGGAAAATATGCGCTCTTTAATCATAATCGTTACGCTCATGCAAGACAGATGAAACGTGCGAAAAAAGAGTTGAGAAAATTAAAAAGTTATTTAGGCCGTGTCATTCGAGACATTATTCGGAAAACACCCGGCCCAGATTTTGAGTTAGATAAATTATTGCGTTTAGCAGAACGTTTATTTCAACAAAAACGTGATGATAAAAAAAAGCTTTATAGTTTGCATGCACCTGAGGTTGAGTGTATTGCAAAAGGTAAATCAAGGGCGAAATATGAATTTGGTTGTAAAGTTGCAATCACGACTACCTGCAAAGATCCGTGGGTCACGTCTATTTTTGCAGTTCATAATAATCCTTACGATGGCCATACTTTGCAAAAAAGTCTGGAACAAAGCGAAAGACTAACTGAAATTAAAGCTGAAGATGCTTTTGTTGATCGGGGGTATCGAGGCAAAGAAAATCATCCTGAAGGTACACGTATTTTTGTATCAGGAACAAAGCGATTGCCCATGGCATTAAAGAAATTACTGCGCGCACGCTCAGGAATAGAACCTATCATTGGTCATTTAAAAGAAGATCATGGTCTAACAAGAAATCATTTGCTTGGTAAAACAGGCGATATGATTAATGCTGTTTTAACAGGCTGTGCTTTTAATTTGAAAAAAATTATGCGGCTGTTACCTTGGACAACAGTCGCTGCATAGAGGGGTTTTTCAGGGGCGACTAATTAGTCAATGCTTCCCAGCTATTGCGGACGTAATAAATGGCCTTTCCTAATTGGTGCTGTTTAGGTACTTTTGTTACATGTTGAAAAAGCCAATCTTTAAATTCGTCTAAAATGGGCGGTGCTTTCTCATTGCGTAACTTATGTCTCGCTTCAGAGGACAAGTTATTGTCTCGTGCATACGGTTCAATTGCATACAGTGCTTTAAAATAAAGAAGTGCCTTTGTTGCAATGCCTTCTTTTTTCGTCAGTTCTGCTAGTTGCGCAAAGGGCCTGCGCGCATGTGCCATGCAACCTAAATGGACAATGTCATTTATTTTTTCTGTGAAATGATAACCAGAATACGCATCGGTTTGTAAATGGCCCTTGAAGCCCTGCAAAAATTGTTGGGCATGATAACCACCGCGTGTTTGTTGATAATCAAAAACAACATTGTTGCCGCCACGATAGGCCCAAAGATAAGGTTTGCTGGTATCTTTACGTCCTGGCCCTTTCAATAAGGGAGACAATGCGCACGTTGAACAAAAAAACTGGACGCACGTCCGTCAAATTTTTGGATATTATAGGCTAGAAAACTCCCTATTAATTCCCCTCATGAACGATTTGTACCAAAAAGATTCGGTAACATAATTATGACGCAACGACTATTGTATATTTGTTGGACTAAAGTAACATTTCATTTTGGCGCATTAGGTATTATAACTTGGGGAGATGGATGTATTAGAAACAGTGTTCGCGAGATTTAGCATTGTATGCTTATGATAAAAGAGCCCAATCCCGCCGCAAAGTAAACTCCCCCCGCCCGCTAGGCCCAAGATAGCAGGAACAGTCGCAATACCCAATGAGCCTATTGCCACAAACACACTGGTCAGTATTATGGCCAAGCCACCAATAATACACAGCGTGGCAGAAACGCTACGATAATAAGGATGGGACACTATGGCTTGATTTAATAAACAGCTTAACAGAGACATGGTTTGTGTTAATTGTTTATTTGTTTTAGGGCCGGACGATATTGTAGTAGGGCCGTCCTGAGGTTGTTTGATTTCTTTTTCAGTAAGTTTTTGCCCATAATGTCTTAACCTTTTTTTAAAATTTTCATTGATATTAACAATGGGGCGTATGTTCGTGACATGGTTGATGGCATGTTCAGTACTCAAACCATGTTTTCGCATTAAATACGCAGCAACAATTGTAGGACTCATTGAAGAACCACAATAAACTACGACTGTTTTTCCTTGCATCAAGGCTTGTTCAATAAAATCAAAGCAAGGGCCGAAGTGCTCATTAATTTTTTCATCGGGCGTGTCCGTTATATTTAATAGTTTAAATTGTTCAGGCGCCAATCTTTGTATTTGCTCTGGACTTATATTAGTTGGGAGAGGTGCGTTAGTGCAACGCAAAATAGCCAAATTTTTTGCGGCCCCTTTTTTTTTCGCTAACACTCTGTGCAGATAATTTTCATCACAGGCAAGATTACCAAGTAATAGGTTTGGAACAATTTCATCAGGGGCAATTTTAGAAAGGCTTTGTTTTTTTTGCGCTGGACTGTGCTGGATTTTTTTTGTATTAAATACGAAAGCGGCAGGCCGTCCACCAGGTGTTTTTTTGACTTCATATGATGCATCAGCAGTCATTATTTTAAATTCGTTACTTTGAAGAAGAGCACCATCGGCTTGTTCTTTTTTTGTTTTCTCGCCCGGTATTTTTTTGAAGGAAGTAATTTTTTTATCTTCTAGTTTTTTCTGTGCTACGAGCGTTTCAATCGGAGCAACAAGCGCCGCCCTGACAGCGGCCGCGTTCCCTGACTGGTCTGCGTACCAAAAAGCATCGTGGCCCCCGTTGGTTTGTGTGCATGGGTCAAAATCGAACCCAAGTTTTTGGAACACTAGCACACGTAGTTGAATGACATTACTTTGAAGGCCCGAACCGGCCGCCAGATGGAGCACATTCAACCCATCATTGGTCTTTGCAAGTAAGTCCATGCCTTCGATGGCCGCGATCCGGTTTATTACTTTAGGAGGGCCATGATATGCTGCATAATGTAATGCAGTATAATCATTATTGTTTTTGGCAAGAGGATCGTGCCCTGGAAAGGCCAATACTTCTTCTATTACTTCTACAGAGCCGCTCACCGCTGCTGCATGGAGTATTGTTGCCCCTTCATTTGTTGTTGCAATTGCAAGAAGACGCATTTCTGGCATGGCGCGTATGTGTCTTATTACACTTAAAGAGCCGCCCTTTACGGCGGAATGGAGCACTGTCCTACCATCATTAGCTCTAGCAAGAAGATTGACTTTCTTGATTTCTAATACTCGATCTATCATGCGAGGAGAACGATTGAAAACCGCCCAATGTACTATTGTTGAACCGTCTTTGTTCTTAGCAAGGGGGTCCATGCCCGGGACGGCCAAGGCCCTTTCGAAGGTCGCAACTGGTCCGGCCTGGGCCGAAAAATATAATAAAGTCGAGCTAACTTTGGTTCGGGCCAGTGGATCAATGCCTTGCCAGCATGGCCAGTCTATTGCATCAGGACAATCACTCAAGGCCGCCCAATGTAATACCGTTTCATCCTCTTTGGTTTTGCAAAAGCGATCCATGCCTTTAATGGCCAACACCTGCTCTATCGCAGCCAATGATCCACTAGCAGCGGTCAAATGGAGCGCCGACTGTCTATCCGTACTTCTTGTTTCTGCCGTTATTATATTTTTTTTAATAGCATAATCAATCGCCCGAGGATCACCGCTGAGACAAAACAACTCCCAAAGGCCCCATTTCATTCGTGCTCTATAAGTATAATGAAATTTGGATAAAACACGATAAAGGCGCTTATAATTTTGAATAACATTTGCAAGTAGGACTTCATCAAGCACGTGAGGGCCGCACCCTATTGCGAGTAGTTTGTCTTTCCAATAATGTGCGCTTTTTGTTTGAATATAGAATGCATAGCAACTTGCTGATAAAATAGCGACGTCCTGGGCATTAAGAAAAGGCGCTAATATAATTTCCAAAATGCTGCCAGGCAGTTTACTTAAAGACGAGGTTGAATTTAATTTTCTAGTTTCATTTCTGGGCTTGGTTTTTTTATCATTTAAACTTTTTTTAGTGGATTTTAGAAAATGAGAAAAAAGCCCAGAACCATCACTATCACTTTTGGGGCCGCCACTTTTATCCTCTTGCTGTAAGTTGAAAGAAAGATGGTTTTCTTCAAGATAGTCCCTGAATTCATTGTAAGGAATGTCCTCATCTTCCGCGGCCAGTGATTTTTTGGATTGAATAAATTCTTGTAGAAGAAATGCGCAAGGCCCTTTATGTTGGGCGACTAATTTTTTTAATAGGTCTTTACGCACGTCACATCTCTAATTAATTGGCTATTATATTCTGTGCCCTGTCATAGGGTGCCATTATTGCTGTCATAGAGCAAGGTTTTAGTTAAATTTCATGCAAATTTGATTTGCCATATAACCAATTGTTTCTGCATAATAAATAGAGTTATTATAAGTTAAAATAACTTTAAAATTAGGATAAATTAAAAGCGCAGGCCCACCGTACGGCTTAATAATCGAGGCCAAAAGATCAGAATAAGGCAAAGGCCCTCCAGAAGCAGTCACCACACCCAAGCTGTTCCATTCATTAACGGTTTTTTCTATGTTTTTTCCAACTAAACGAGAATCAAAATAAAGTGGTAACTTGACTTCCAACATAAAAGGTATATTATCTTGCCAACCATTTTTAATAAGATAATTGGCAATTGAAGCAAATGTATCTTCTTTACTTTTCCATATATCTTTACGGCCATCATTATCATAGTCCACAGCATATTTAAACCAACTAGATGGCAAAAATTGCGGCTGCCCAGAAGCGCCTGCCCATTCTCCTTGAAATTGCTCTAAGTTAACTTGGTTCTGTTGTAAAATTTTCAAAGCATAAAATAATTCAGATCGAAAGCGACCTTTGCGTGGTGATGCATAAGCAAGCGTAGCAAGCGATTGAACCACAGAAAAATGTCCCATATAACGGCCATAACTACTTTCCATTCCCCATAGTGCTACTATAATGCAAGGATCAACTAGATAATCATGCCCAATCTGTAATAATATATTTTTATTTTTTTGGTATTCTTTACTTCCTACCCTAATTTTATAAGCATCAGCACGACTGTCCCTATACTGGATATAAGTAATTCTACGTTCAGGTTGTGTTTGTTCAAATTGCAATATTTTTAGATTAGGCCCAGTAATTGTGCTAAAAATCCTGTCAAATAAATCAGGATCGATTTGCTGAGATACTATTGCTTCTTGTCTTAGCGCAAATACCCATTCACTCCAGCTAGGTTGTGCAGAAGTTATTTGTTCATAACATAGTAAATAAAAAAATAAAGCTAAATTAATTAATATTTTTTTATTAATTTTCAATTGTTATCACCCGTTAATATTTATATCATTCACTCTAATAAAAAAAACCCAAAAAATCAATTAGGTATTTTACTGATTTATAAATCACTGGCTGTTACCTAAGCCCTCCGATTTCTCGAGGTGCGAACTTTAACGTCCACCCTGCTGAGAATTTCAAATGTTTTTTCAATCAAAACGTTTAAACTTTTTGCAAACTGAACGTTAAAGTTCTCAGCTTGAAGCATAATGGGCATATGCTTCCTATTTAATACAAAACCAACGATTGTTTTGGCCCTACATAATTTAAAAATGGAGCAAAGTCAATCATATCATCCATTTGATTTTGACTTCGCACTACTTAAAATAATTTTAAAGGTTTGGTCAGCTAGCTTATCAACGATCATAAAACGGGGTTGCTCCATCGGTTTAAAACTTCGATTAGCAGCATGGTAACCAATAGTAAATGCCATGACATAGCCAGCTTTTGCTGCTTCATTTTCTAAATAATCATTATAAATTCCAAAAGGCCATGCTAACAAAGTAACTTTAACCCCTATTTTATCTTCTAATATTTTTTTTGAAACGGATAATTCTTTCTTAACAAACCGTTCATAGGCAGCAGGTGAAAGTTTCTTTTTTGCAACTTTAAAGTTCGGATGTGAATAAGTATGCCCTTGTATATCAAAAAGCCCTGTATTTTTTAATTCCTTTAATTGCTCCCATGACAAGAAATGTTTCCCACTGGAAATACTCTCAGGATAAATAAATAAAGTAACGGGTATATTAAATTTTTTTATAATGGGATACATATAGGTATAAATGGATTCCCAGCCATCATCGGCAGTGATAACAACGGGTTTCGGAGGAAGTGTAGCACGTTTACCTTGTAAATACTCCACAGCTTCTTTTAAAGGAATAAACGTAAATCCATTATCTTTCAATAATTTTAAATTTTCTTCAAATTTTTTTGGGGCAACAGTCATGCTGCCTGGAACAGTAGGATTTAAATTATGATAAAGAACAATAGGAATATTAAGGCTACGATTATCTGCAAAAGAAACGTAGGGGAACATCATTGTAAGTACTACAATGAAAAAATAAATGAACTTCATAAATCCTCCATGTTCGATAAGTCCTAAACTTAAACAATAAAGACAATGGGCCGCTGAGTCAAATGGATTAATCTAACCCATTAGTAAATAAATAATGACGTCTAAAAAACCAATGGTGAACAGTCAGTGAACAAGTCTTGAATATAAATTTTATTGGCCTGGCCAGCTTTGCCTTGATTGCATCGAGATAATTTTAATACTTAGGTCTTTTTATCTGAAAAATATTAATGATAATGATTCTCATTCGTGTTAGCATACTGCGCATCGATTTGAATATAAGCAACCCATGGAAAAATCAAAAAAAGTTAGTTTGGCACTCACTGTCGGCACAGTCATTACCTATGGGGCATTAGGTTTTACTGGGGCACTAGGTTTTGCTGGGGCATTAGCGTTTTCAAAATTATTAATTGTATGCGGCACAGCATTTGTATTTTCTGGGTTCGTAGAAGGCCAAGTATTTTGGGAAAAAATTGCTGAGGCCATTGATAATTTTTTTGACGATAATTATTTGCAGCGCAGTATCTTGCGAAAAAAATTACAACTCTTGATTAATAATCAAGAGCTTGAAAATAATTTATTCATGGCTGAATACCGCCGTACTTGTCAATATTTAATCCAACTGTACAACCAGCAAGGCCAACTCACAGATGAAGCACACCAGCAAATCGATGATTTAAGTAATCGCATTAAAAACATGGAAAATTTTTTATTAAAATGGATACAAAAAAAACAAAAAAATGATGTCCAAGAACCCCTGTCTGAAATGGAAGAAAGCATATTAAAGCTTATTAGTGCGAATGGCGCACTGTTTAACGATATTGATCAAATGGCCGCAAATAAAAAACTTGCCTTATTTATTGGTGGGACCTTGTGCATCGGGGCAGGCATCGGGTCTTATTTTGCAACGATTGGCGCGATCAACATGGGCCTCGGTTTATTAGGCATCAGTTTAGCAGGGGGCCTGTTCGGTATTGTTTTTGCGATTGTCCTATTTGGCGCAGCAGGCTATGCACTTTCTTTATATCAAAGTATTTCTGAAGTTGTAAAAAAATATACTTTCGATGATTTATGCCAAAAAATTAGTAATTTCTTTATTGAGGCCAATTGGTCTAAACGACTGGCGATGGCCTTGGTCATTGGATTGACTGTGTTTGCTGTCCTGGCAACAGCCGGAACCTGGTTTAAGCTCATTAATAATGGGGCGTCCTTAGTCCCGATGATTAATAAAATAGCCAGTGTTATTCAATTTTTTTCAATTATCCTAATGGCCATACCGTCTTTTATTTATTCTTTTGTCAACTCCTGTGACTCATTCAATAAAATTGAAACGAAATGGTCTGATCCAAAAAAATGGGAAAAATTAAAGGAAAATTGGCAATTATTTTGTGGCCAGGTAAAAAACATTTGGCAAAGTGAAAATTTAATACAATTTATTAATCCTTTTCGAGCCTTAACATATGTATTAGAAGGCCTCATTTTTTTCGCCCATTTAGCGAGCATGGCAGTAGGCAATGATCAATTTCCAGAGAAGATTTCTAGTACGATAGCAGGTATTGCTGTTGAAGGTTTTGCCGACAGCCCGGCCCTTTTTCCAGAAGATAACGGGGCTGAAAATACTACGCAAACCAATGGTCCTATAGAATTAGATCAATTAGATGACAAACATCATAATCATTCTGAGTTTTTCACTGATGTGGTTTTGTTTATACCACGTTGCGTTGGGACATTATGGGATTGGGCATTAGGTTCATTATGGTTTTATTTAGTCACAGACCTTTTGCAAGATCTTGGCTGGTCTACCAAGGCCATCACAGCACCTAGTTGGCAAGCAGCAAGAGATAAATTTTTTACGCAACCTGCCACTCATCAAACCAGCTCATTTCAATCTTCTGATGCATGGGTCGCACAAGAGCTAATGGAGCACTGCGACCAGCATAAAGAGAATTATGCTGGGAAGTCCAAAGATCCAACATTGATAGTAAAATTGGGTATAATCGATCAGACGAAAAAAAAACTGTCCGGTACTCAGAAGCAATCGCTTCAAAAACAAAAACTGGATGATTATCAAGCGCCGGGGGAAAATGTACATAATGTTCTAGAACAAAACAAAGCTATTCATCGAAATTATTTGTTCGACCCATTTCCCCCAACAAAATCGATAAAATTTATAGACAAGGTGAAAAAAAATTATTATCGTCTAAGCTAATGCTTTAAATATGAAATTAATGGCCCTCTGACATTTGCCAAATAGGCACATGAGTATATATTAAAATCATGCTGAAAAACAGGGCAGTGCTTGCTTTTTTGGTGCTGTTGCTTAAAAGATTTTGAACAGGCTCTAAGCAGGACGGTCCAATTGCTCAATCGAAGCAAGAACGCGTCCATGTCAACAAGAGCCATGACATGTGGCCATTTGTCACCTGTATTATTTTAAGCGCAATCATCAGCTTGGTCGTTTGGTTGTTTAAAAAATGGTAAGTTATAGCGACACATGGATAAGTTTGTCCTTACTGAGTTATTCAAGTGCTGCTATCATTTTTTGATTAGTAAATTTTATTGGCTGACAAATAGATAGAGCAGGATAAAAAATATGATGTTAAATGTCACGGTCGGCGATATCGTTTTATGCGATGATGATACGATCGTTAATGCAGCAAATGAGTTTCTAGCACCGGGGGGCGGTGTTTGTGGGGCAATACACCAGGCTGCAGGGCCTGGACTGGCTGCGGCATGTCGTGCTATTGGCCATTGCGATACTGGATCCGCGGTCATCACAGCTGCATTTAATTTAAAGTGCCGTGCGGTCATCCATGCAGTAGGGCCAAGATGGGTCGATGGCACCCACCGAGAAGCACAGTTGTTGGAACAATGTTACCAGAGTATTTTTCGGCTTGTGCAGGAACATCATTTCAATAGTGTTGCGGTCCCTGCAATCAGCACTGGCATTTATGGGTTCCCATTCCAGGAAGCCGCAAGCATAGCGGTGGCCACTGCTAAAAGACAAGGTACTTTACTTAAAAATGTCCGTATCACGTTCGTTTGTTTCAGCAAAGAAGCAGCGGAAGCTTACCATCAATTGATTTAATGAAAGCTTACTAACTTAAAGCTGTTATATTATAGCTAGTAAAGAGAAAAGAATAAAAATTACGAGTTAATCCATATGGGTCAATAGGGCCTTATTTTCATATGATTTATTTTGGTGTGTGAAAATTAATTTTCTAGTGGACACTGCCCCAATTGCAGTCAAAAAAATACAGAACAATAGATAATAGTAGGGCGCTTTCACGTTGTGAAAATATTGAATCACGAAAGAAAATATCAATGGTGCAGATCCCCCAAAAATTGCTACTCCTATGCTATAACTGGCCCCCATGCCTGAATAACGTACACAAGCAGGAAAAAGTTCGACAATCAGTAACGCATAACAACCATTCACAATACTTATTGATATGGCCATCAGACAAATAAAGATATAAATAGTCGTTGTTTCTGGCCGAAGGAAAAAATTAAATCCAATATAACTTATGATTGCCATTACAACACAACCAATCAAGGCCAAATGGGCCCGATTAATATAATCGGAAAGGAACCCAAAAAATCCAGTCAGTATAGATAAAATCAAAAAACTAATTACATTTATCAAAAAAGTTTGCTGCATTTGAAAATTTAGAAATACTGATAAATAAGTCGGTAAATATAAAAAGAACCCAATCATAGTACTAGAAATTGCCATTAGTAAAATACCAGCGGCCAATTCTTTATTAAATTTTTTGAATAAGGTAATAAATGGTTTTGTTTGTAGCTGCTTATTTTTTTCCATTTCTTCAAAAATAGGCGTTTCCGAAATATTTTTCCTAATAAGATAACTGCAAATGCCTAGCAAAAAGCCAAGCAAGAAAGGCAGTCGCCAACCCCAAGCGATCATTGCAGCATTTCCAATTGAATAATTTAGAACAAACCCGACTGCGCCACCTAAAGCATTTCCAAAGGTAATGCTCATAAATAAAATACCGATCCCTAAACCACGATGTTTCGCAGGTAGATGTTCTGCGGTAAAAACAGTGGCCCCAGAAATTTCGCCCCCGACCGAAAGGCCTTGGACAAGGCGTAAAAAAACTAATATGAATGGCGCAGTGATGCCAATGGTTTGATAGGAGGGTAAACAACCGATTAATAATGTAGAGATTGCCATTAACAAAACAGTAAAAGAAAAAGCATTTTTACGTCCATATTTATCACCAAAATGGCCAAATAAAATACCCCCAAGAGGTCGGGCCAAATAACCTAGCGCATAAACACTAAAAGTTGCGATTAACACAGTAGCTGAGTTTTTATTTGGGAAAAAATGAAAGCCGATATACTTTGAAAATAATGCATATATGGTAAATTCAAAAAATTCTAATGTACCACCAATGCTTGTAAGTATAATCGTTTTAATTTCTTTTAATGTAAGTCTAATCAACATATCGAGGCAGTGCTTGTCATATTTTTGAGCCATTCTCTCATTTTTTTAAAATTTTGCCAAATAGTAAATAAAAAAACATTTTATAGTATAAAAAATAATTAATTTTTCGCATTAATTCATAGGTTTATTATTATATTGAAAATGTTGATCTTTTTGGCGATTAAATCATCTTATTTTGAGGTTGGGCATTTATAAGGAACAATAAATTGATTGATCGTTCATCTTGCTACCGATTTTTCTGATTTCCAATCATGATCGCTAATCACATATATTTTTGTACTAAATAATAATAGTGAACTAGCACTAATTGTTCCTAGCAAGCCACAAACTATCAATAATATCGAAGGCAATGCGCCTATGCCAATTAACATGCCTAATATTGTTGTGCTGACCAAAGCCGACGATCTTCCGGCCATTTGTGCCCACCCCATATAACCAAGAAAACGAGCGCCCCGTAAAGGCGTAATAATTACCTTTTGAACGGCAGAAAGTGAAAAAGAATAAGTAATCCCAATCAACCCGCTTGTTCCGAGCCTTATTATGCCAGGATGGCATAATCCTGCGACAATGACCAATACACCACATATACCTAAAATAAAACTAACATGGACCGTATTTGCAGCAGGTATAGCCCTCTCCCCAAAAAAAAGTACGATACATTGGGCCATTAAAAATGCTGAATATAGCACTGTTATTTCATTGAAAAAGGCACTTCCATGGACATTGAGTTGCGCTAAAAATAGTAGAGCAACGCCTGCAAATGCCAAGTTGCCAACGATTTGATAAATCAAGCCCCATCGCATGAGGCCATGGTTAAATAGTTTTTTTAAAGAGAGCGACTGGGTCGAGTGCTGTGATGGGGAACCAGTATAGCCTAAACATAATATTTTTCTTAAAAAAACAACGCTTAAGGCCCCTAATAAAATCATTGGCAATAAAATGATCCATTTAGTATGGCGCATAGAAAGTATCATTAGGCCAACTGCTGGTGCTATGGCAGTGCTTGCTCGGACTAATATGTTTTGCATTGCCACAGACTGAGGGGCACTGATACTAAAAAGTTCACTCAAGGCAAAAATAAATTCTACGCTCAGCATCGAATCTAATAAGACCAGTAATTTAAAAATCAAGCAAAAGACAACAGCGACCAGGCTAATGCTATATAATGATATTTGGCTAATGACAGTAAACCAGACCATGATTAAAATAAATTTAAGCCCAGCGCTTAAATTGCCGCGTGTCTGAAATGGTATTCTGATAGTCAATCGAGAAACTGGCACCGACAAAATAATTTTAAATGTTGCATCTAACGACATCATGATGGCAGCGGCCATAGGATGTCTCATGTTCAAAAAAGCAATTGCAACGATATGAGTTAAAAAAACATCTAATACACAATGCCAATAAAGGGCAAATGGACTAAGTTTTCGTAATATTTTATACATCTCAATACTCAAAATAATATAATATGGGGCATCATGCCGCTTCTCATGGCCATAAAAGACGAAGGGCATAGATTAGGTATCCCTTAGAAATAGCAGGCTTTTTTTGCAACATGCCCTGCAGGTCTTATTAAAAAATCACAAGGCCACAAGCCTGCTATGACCAATTAAATTAAGTTCCAATAATTGAAAATTGAAGCGTAGCGAGGGCCGTTTCAAATACCGTATCGTCGTTAATTTCAAATATTATTTTTTGCTCTGTTACTATTTCTGCATTTCTTTTCATAAAGGTTCTCCGAAATTAATTATTAGGTTACATCTACAGGTTATTCATAAATGGATGAATTGGCCATCGTAAAAAATTAGGATTTTTATACTTTTTATGACAATTTGCGACAGGATCGCCAAATTTGATCTTTTACAAACCCTGTGCTAATCTCACGTCTTTATTTAGCACTTTCTTATGTCTAATACATCATTATCTAAAAAATCCTTTTTTGGCGCAGCCATTGGTACGCTGGTGGAATATTATGACTATGCCTTATTTAATACATTTATAGCGTTGATTGCCCCCTTGTTTTTACCCGCTGAAACCATTTATCAATCATTAATAAAGGGGTATTTTCTCATACTTATCACAGCAATCGCCCGCCCATTCGGCGGATTGGTCTTTGGCTATTTAGGTGATGCGGTAGGACGACGCAATGCATTATTAACTTCGATGTATGGAATTGCGTTTGCAACGTTCATGATTGGTTTCACCCCTTCCTATTTTACTATTGGAATCTTTGCAACAATTATTCTTTTCACTGCAAAAACAATACAATTGTTTTGTTTTGGCGGAGAATTTAATGGTGCAGCAATTTATGTGATCGAACATGCCCAAAATAAACATGAAGGCTTAATGGGTGGTTTAATTGCAGCAATTACTTTAGTAGGCTCTTTGCTGGCTTCTCTCATTGGTTGGATATTAACCTTGAAAGGGATGCCGGTATGGAGTTGGCGCATTGCATTTATAATCGGTGGTACAATCGGTATATTTGGCATTTTTTACCGTAAAAACATGCTTGATCCACCGAAATTTATTCAAGCCAATTTACAAAATCATCGGTTTTTAATATTACTAAAACACTACCCGAAAGAATTAATAGTAGGCTTTTTTATAGGTGCGTATGCCACAATTCCTTTCACAACCGTAATAGTTTTTATAAACCCTGTATTAATGTCAAAGGGTTATTTTACAAACCATACCTTAATGTTTTTTCAAGTTTTATTATCTTTTTTTGGTATTTTTAGTTTAATCGCGATCGGCGCATTATCTGACAAAATCTCCCCAGTAAAAATAATTCGCATCAGTTGTTTGTTATTAATATTGTTTTCCTATCCTCTTTTGTATCTAGTAGATCATGGAAATATTTTTGGAATTTTCATTGCAGAAATAAGCTTTATTTTTATTAATGAAATATTATTGGGGGCTGCGAATACTTATTTAAAAAATCTTTTTCCAATGCAATATCGTTATCGTGCCATTTCATTCAGTTTTTGTTTAGGCATGTCTGTTTTAGGCGGTCTTACTCCATTAGTCGAAAGTAGTTTATATAAATTATCGGGACATTTTAGTATAATTTATTTATGGCTAAGCTTGATTTCCATAGGGACCCTATGTTCACTCCATTTTATTAAAAAGAAGAACAGTGTTGCAAGAATAGTTAACCCTGTTATATGGCCTTTTGTTTCCTTCCAGCATAAAGACCGCTAAATCAAAGGCCTTTGCCTAATTGGGAACTGGGTTCTGTTCCGCGTTCTCATGCAGTGAAAAACCCTATTATTGCATCACATGAAAACGTCCGCGCCCCCTATTATTACAAATGACGATGATGTAGCACAAATTTCCTGGGCAAAAAAAAAAAATAAAACAATTAAACGGTGCGGCCAAGTTGGTATTAGTCAATGGCAGTGTCCCTGATACCGAAAAAACGCTCCGCCAAATAATCTATTTTGACCAAGCAGGGAAGCTTGCTTCCCATTTCTACATTGAACACGTCCCGGCCATCATCACTCAAGAAGGAAAACAGCTAAAAATCAGCGAGGAAGTGCCATGAACCGTGTTTGGGCCCTATTGTTTTATTTTCCTCGTGCAACGTGCGCGCGTCTCTTTGTTTTAGACGGGGCGCGCTTGAACATTACTTTCATGGTATATCCTACTGCCGAGGCGTATTTTGCGAGCGTCAACACAGATGGGAAGTGTTTGACGTCATCGTCTGATTCAAGGCGTGAAATAACGGGTTTTTTAGTATGGATGAGTTTAGCAACGTCTTCTTGCGTCATTTTTCGTTTTTTTCTTGCTTTTTTGAGCTTCATTGCAATTTCAATTTGTAATTTAGTCGCCTCATATAGGATTCGTACTTCAGGGTCCTTTAAGGCTTCACTCCGAAGTTTATCATGTGAATATACTGGTTTATATGTCATGTTTTTTTACCTCTTTCATGCGTTTTCGCGCCAGTTGCAGTTCTTTTTTTGGAGTTTGCTCTGTTTTTTTCACAAAAACGTGAAGACCATGATGGTATTTTCCGAGAAGGTACAAAAAAATCCCCGGCCAATACCGGGTCCTCTTGCACGGACTTCAAAAAGGCCTTTCCCCATGGCCTTTGTATAAAGCAACCCAAAATCAGGGCCTTCTTCCAACATCCTATCGGTGATCGCAAAATAACTGGCCTTAATGCTTTGTTCAAGCCGTTGTATGTCTTTTTCAACAGAATGACTATAATAACCGATTTTCCATTTCATTTTAAATTTTTCTACCATTTTTCTAAATTTAAAGTTAATAAATTTGATAACTTTTTTCAAGTGAAACTTGTCCGTATCTTAAATTTATTTTTATCCCTGCTTGTTTGTTCGTATTTTACAATTGCAAATGCCGGGACGACTTGCCACGGTACATTGGTCAATCCTATATGGGCCAGGGTTTTCCAAAATATGGGGCATATTTGGGCAATAATGGCAAAAGGTGAATGTTATCGAAAGCCTGTGCCTATTTAAAAAGATAGTAGTAGTATTAATTTTAACAAGTTCTGGAGATTGCTTTAAGTAAATGAATTGATAGCAAATAGGTAAGACCAGCTCTTTCAAAACCTGATATGCCCATGGGCCAAAAAGGCCGCTGTAATGATGAGGAGAAAGAGCGCAAATACTATCAGGGCCCGAGTGAACGTATATCACTCAACCAGAGGCCGAATATATGATTGCATCTCAACCTTATTTGCTAAAAATTGAATTTACTTCTTGCAACCCGGGTGGGATCCATATATGGGCATAGTTCTCTAGCACGGTGTCGCTAAGCGGTATTTTTTCACCCAAGTCGCCAACAATTTGTGAAGGTGTTTTTCTGCGTTTTCAATGGAAATCGCAATTACCGTTGACGATCTTCCTGCTAATGGTGATTTACCTTCAAAGATGTCAAACATGGACATTACCAATAAAATATCAGAGATTAGTACTACTTGTAAGGAATTTGGCCATTATTTTAGATTATAATTATTATATATATAGCTTCTATGTAAGGGAGGGTTTATCATGAAGATAAAAATCAATATATTAGCTATTGTCACCACTATCTTTTTGATTTTTTTAATAAACATGGCGTGGGGAGACCATAATGAAAAGCATAATAATAATGTTTCTTCCTCCAATAATCAGAATTTCCATAATCAAAATAATCATCAAGAACATGCGGGAGAGCACCATGAACATCGGCAAGTGATTTATTACCCTTATCCTTCCTATCCAATTTATCCTCAATCCATCAATCCAACTAATTCATTTTACTATCAAAATAACGCTGGAAATTTCGTTAGTTCTGAGACTTCCATTAATTTTCCAGTCAACGGTTATTGGGCCATTGTGTCTGGGCAAATCCCCCCTAATGCCGTCATATACTATGATAATCATAATGGAGTGACAACTTATTATTGTCGTGGTTATTTTAATAATGTGTTGTATTATGGAGAATTTTTTCCTAATGAAGGTTGTTATATCAAAGACCCCGTTAATTCAGCAACATTGCGCTTAGAATCGAACTTTGAACTTTTTCTTCAGTAAATTTTTTGACGCCTTAGCTTTTTTAGGTGAGCGCCCTATCTTTGTAGTTGATTAACGTCAACAGGCAAGGCCTGCTATATCAAAAATCAGTCTTATTTATCAGGCCATTTCAAATGAATCAAAAACACTCGGCTCTATTCACCTATTATTTTAAATTTTAAAATGGAAGGACATCGATTTGGCAGCATCCATCTGATGAACATAAGCAATTGAAAGAATGATAAAAATAAGCCGATTATAAGAAAAATTTTTTAAATAGGACGGAGCCTCTAATTTAACAAGAACAAATTGGCTAAATTAAGTGCCAAAATGTTAAAATAAGCGGAAATTACATCTATACCAAAAGGTGCTTTCCATGAGTGGCCCTCGAAATCCAGAACTTGATCAAAAAGAATTAAACCTTCGTTTTGCTCGCGGCGAAGAACTCGCGCATCGTTTCGCTTACAAATATAAGAAATATCGAACAACAGATGATAAAACTGTAACGGTCCCCTTCTCTGACAAAGAAGAGAAATATAGCTGGGCCTTTGTTACGACACCCATTGACGGGTTGGTCATGCATATTTTGATACCAAAGCATTCAGATGACAATGAAATACATGTGATATTTCGTGGCACTGCAGGATTGGGTGCAGCACTTCGAGATACTGAGTCGCTCTCCGACATTGGCGCAGAATCATTTGAAAAAGCAAAACATGCATTAATTGATGCATTCAAGCAAGCCTTACTGATAGCAAACCGCAAAGAATTTTCCGTCACCATCTATGGCCATAGTTTAGGTGGCGCAGATGCTCAGCATTTTACTGGCTGCTTGTTAAAAATTCTTGATGAATGGAGCAGTCAAGCTGCTGTAGGCCCATCGGAGCAAGATAAAGAAACGTTTGCTAAAATTAATAAAATAACGTTAATGACATTTAATTCAGCGGGCATTAGTCAAAAAGCAGCAGAGCTTGCTGGTAAACATGCAGAATCTTTGATTGATAAAAAAAAATTAGAAGTGACTGCTTATTATTTGCTCGCGGCAGGCGATGCGATCCAACAAACTGGGGAAACAATGCTTTTTGCTGGCTATAAAAAAATATTAGTTATTTTAGCAAAAGCTTATCATATTCAGGTACAAGAAAATTTGTGGGCGGAAGGATATTATACTTATTGGCAGCAAGCACCACTCAATGTAAAGTGCGCTCACACCGCGTATTATTTTACTGGGGAAAACATTAATACAATCGTAAAAAAAATAGAGTATTATTCGAACCATGAAAATTTTGATTTAGTCCATAAAGAGCTCACTTGGAAATTATCAAAAAATATTATTTTAGAAAGCGGAAGGTTTTTTACTAATAAACTAATGCAACATTTATATCTCTTTTACACACATGAATATCACGACCATGATCCTAAAAAAGATTTGCGTGAAGAGACTGATAACCTTCCTTGGGAGTTGATTGATGTAACAGAATTTGATGGAAAAGAAAGCTTGGAAGTCAAGAAAATGGAAAACGACATGAGTGCTAGTAAGAGCAAAGATAAAGAGAGAAAAGTAGAGATAATTGAGCCCGAACCACCACAATTTATTTCCATTAAAGATAATAAAATTACTCAAGAAAATCAGCCCGTCTCGATGCCGCCCTCAGCCCATAAGATCACGATGACGGATGCTCCTCCTTTGACAAGAAGTGCTACCTTTATTTTAACCGAACCCGATTCTCTAGAAGTAAAACTTGATTCATCTTTACCAAAGATAATTCAAATCATTCCACCGCAGCGAAAATCAAACAGAAATTTAATTCGAGAACGAGCAATTAAAGAAATTAATATCTTCAAAGCATCCATTATTAAAATAATACAAGAATCAAACAATTCAGAAGAAAAGCAAAAGCTTGAAAATTTCGTACGTATTTTGGATGCGAGTAACAAGAAGGAAGCAACGATTGATTATATTATGTATTTATTTGAAAATATTTGTCCATTTAATCATTTAAAAAAAGTGAAGATATATGGCTCAGTTAATTATGGATATCGTATACAAATGGATTTATACCACGGCCGTAATTTACTTTTTAAACAAGGCGCCCTCTTGCTAGCTGATTATTTGGATTCACGACCTCGTAAAAATATCGACGATGTCATTAATGGGCTTCCGCTTTTGTTGGATACAATACTCATGGCGAAATTGGCCATTGAAGATCCACAGAATATTAATGCAATTAATAAACTTGCAAAGAACAGTAATGATATGAAAGGAAAACCAAGTTACTGGAAGCTCATTTTAGGCGCGACTTTGCTGATAACAGGAACAATCCTGATGGTCCTTTCTCTTGCGGGAATAGGCCACACCGCTGGATTTAGTTTGTTCGGTTTGTATGCTGGAAAAAAAGTCATCGCCATAGGCAGTAGCTTGATCATGGCATCAGGTATTGGCCTTGGTATGTGGGGAAAAAGAAAATCAATTTCAAAGACCGTTAAACAATTTGTTGATACAACAGAAAAAGCAAAAAATGCTTTTATTTCTGATAAGCGCGGCCCTAGAGATAATGAAGAAAATTTCGGAATAGGGTTTACAGCAAAGGTTGTTTGCCAACGGAATTAACAGTGCTGTCTACCATCGGTGAGCAGACCCGGGAAACTGGCCCAGCCTCTCGCAAGTAGGGTCAAGAATTGGCGCAGTGAAGTACAGGTTTGAACTTGTCTGTTTCTGCTGTTTCCAGCCTTGTGTCCAATTAGTCCACGCCATCTTTCTGGGACAATCAAAAATTTGCCTTGGCTTCCCATAAGACAATATGCTCAGGCTTTATTATAGAAGCTAAGTGTTCTAAAGCCTGCTCTATCTTGTTTTTATTATCGTCAAAAAACTCTACTATTAGTGGTAAATTAAGCGAAAGATCAACAAATGAGGCCGTATGATTACCTGTATCACCAAATCCACTAATGGCGCGAAAGATACTTATTCCACGAATCCTGGCCTCTTTTTTGAGATAATTAACTATTATATCGAGCAAATGAGATGCTTCTGTTATATATATTCTGACCATCGTAACATTGATAGTTTTCATAGGTTCCTTCCTCCAATGACACCGATCCAAGTAGCTAAAATACATGCAAAAGTGCTAAGAAACATATTCATTATTGCAACGGACCAGTTTCCATTTTCAAATAAATTAATCGTTTCAATCGAAAAAGAAGAAAAAGTCGTATAACCGCCTAATAGTCCAATAAGCAATAATGCCCTAATCTGAGTTCCCACGCTACCAAAACGCTCTAGAGTTAAGACGAAGAACAGCCCCATTAAAAAACATCCGCTTACATTAACAACTAATGTGCCGTAGGGGAACTGTCGCCCTAATAACAAATAAACACCATTAGAAATCCAATAGCGCAACATGCCTCCAAAACCTGCGCCAATAAAAACCAAAAAAGTATTAGTCAATGAATGCCCCCTATTCGTTGAGGTCAGCTCAACGTCCTAGTAAAAAAGCATAATATTTTTTTGTAAATATATTATTTAATTAACCGCAAAATACGGCTTAAATGTTTTGATTGCTTAGACAGCCCCATAAAACGCCCATTATAGGGGGTTTTTTTTAATTCTGCTATTATTTCTTAGGCTTCAAGTCTTATGCATGGCCTGGGTTTCTGTGTTCATAGTCGGGACAACGGTACTTGTGGTTCCACCCAGCTAGCCAATGTGCTGCCTGGGATGCCTAATTCTAAAAGCTTAAGGACTTTTTAGATTAAGCACAATAATCATTATTTTTAGAGATTTTACGCCAATAGAAATTGTACAAATAAAAAAATAATAAATACAAAAGCCATTGAAATGTTTTTATTCTCTAGACATAAACTATGGTTAGTTATCGATAATAAATATTTACAGGATTGTTAAAATCGAACAAATAAATATGCAGAAAAGAATAATTTTTTGCACCCATGTTCCAGCATATTTTTTGGAATTTCAGAAACAATTTGTTTTTTAAGTTGTTGTATTGTGAAATGATGGCCGAATAAATCATTTATTTCAGTATAGCTTATAGGAAAAGGCGGGCACATGGGTTTGCAATCAGACTCAAAAGCAACGAGGAATAGGATGGTGCCTGGCATGCTTAATTGTGTCAGGAGGACAACATATTCTTGCCTCATAATAGGAGGAAACGCAACTAATGCTCCTCGATCATAAATCATTTGAAATGGGCATTGATCATCAAAAGCAAAGATGTCACCACACATTAATTCAATATTGTCATTACCATATCGTTTAAATTTATTATCAATTGTTAGTTTATAAGATAAATCGTTTTCAATAAAAAAATCCCGACAAGCGATATTGCTTAACTCTACGCCTGTGATTTTATGGCCTTGTTGGTGAAGCCATAACATATCAGAGGTCTTTCCGCACAGTGGTACTAATATTCGAGAGTTGGATTTTATATTAAGCTGATTAAAATAAAACAATAAAAATTGATTAATAGTGGATTGATGAAAAGCAATTTTTCCTTGCTGCCATGCATCTAACCAATAATTATTACTCATTATTTTTGACATATTCAGAAAACCATATCGACAGTGTCTCTTTTCCTAGATGATCATATACATAAGACAAATAACGAGTAAATTGCAGTTCAAAATGATCAAAGCCCGGTTTTTCTTCATTCATGTTCGGGACATGGTGAATAAAACTTAAAAAATATGTTTTACAAAATTTAGCATAGTCTTGTGTAAAGAGCAGAAAAGTATGCCACATGTCATCAATTTCATGCATTTCTGGGTGCATAGAACATACAAAATCTAGTCCCTCATCTTGCGGGTGACTTTCTTTGTCTTGCTTGTGTTTTTGGCAAATCCAAAAATACTTGACCAATTCCCTTAATGTCTCATTGGCAGAAAGTTTGTTATTGGGATGATCTTTCTCGTAACGTGCTATGATCCATGGATTGTTATATTCCAATAATTGATTAATGTCAGGTAATATTATCATAGTAAGACACCTATTAAAATTTGGATGGCCGAAGAAAGGCCATCCAAGTTACTAGGACTAACATGCACTACAAATAGAACAGTTACACAATGCATTAGTTGCGATTGCTTTTGCCATTCTTTTTGCAATGATTTTTTGAATAAATTTAGTTTTCATGGTTTTTTTCCTCAAAAAAATAATTAATTTATTGGATTTTATATCCAAGGCCAATAACAAATAATTTAATAGAATAAAGTAGTTTTTGGCTGGTCAACAGCCAAGAAGGAAAAAAAGTGGTAAAAATAACAAATGGCAAACATTGCCTGCTGCGCTAGCAGCAGATAAGTTAGACATGTATTGAGGATAGGTTGTTTTCATAAAGATTAGATTAGCATTTATTTTGACCAATGTCAAATCCATTTTTATTCTCTTACAGCCGACGCATGATTTATTCGGTCAATATATTGAGTAGAATCAATGAATAGGAATATATTTAAAGTCGACAGGTTATGTCTGCGATAAATTAATTTAGCATTATATTATACGGCCGCTAAGATCGATTAGTTTCAAAAATATTGAGGCCTTATATGACAATGCAAAAATATTTTCAACAATCACGGCTTTTAAAATGGCATGATTTTACGGCGGCGCAAGATGGTCAATATGCCATTTAAAGTTGGAAAGTTCCCTGGAAGAGAAAGAACATTTGATTGAGAAAATTACTGAGTTTAATGAAAAACAAGTCCCATTTTTACAAACAGAACGGTTCATTGATGTACCCTACTCACTTAAAATTGCGGAAAATTTATTTATCGGTGGTATTAGGGCTTTTCTCTATTGTTGAAAATGCCTCTACATTGACGTATTATGGATCGATGAAAGATACAGGGGCTTAGGGCATGGCTCGATGTTAATAAAGAAAATAGAAACCGATGCAATTGAACAAGGTTCTCATTTAGCACATCTTGATACGTTCGATTTTCAAGCCAAATAATTTTACCTAAAACAAGGCCATGAAGTATTTGGAGAACTAGGCAACTGACCATCCGGACATAAGCGATTTTATTTAAGAAAATACTTCAAGTAATTTACTTTTAAAAAATGAGACACAAAAAATGAAAGACGTTATTATTGTATTAGGCGGTGGGATTGCTCCTGATGGAACATTAAAAGGGCCTTCCATGAGAAGGGTCGAACTTGCAAGAGATTTATATTATGGTGGAACAGCTCAAAACATCATCGTTTCAAGCAAATATAGTTATCAATTAAAATTTATTCCTCTTTCAACTATTGCAGCAGAAATGAAGATAAAACTCGTTAGTCATGGCGTCCCTGCAACTCAAATCATAGAAGAAAACCTATCTCGCGATACGATATCGAATGTTTTTTTTGTTAAAAAGATATTGAAAGAAAAAAATTGGTACAACATAGAAATCGTTACATCAAGTTTTCAATTTGAAAGGGCCCGTTATTTATGTGGGAAAATATTGGGCGCCGATTATAAAGTCAGTTTTTCTATTGCGCCTGACGGGCTTTCTAGTGATGACCTTATTAGGCAAAACAAGATTGAAAAAGAATTACTAGGAAAAACCAAGAAAATTTTTGAACAAATCAAAGACGGTAATGATGAAGAAATTACTAAATTATTGCAAGGGCTAGACCACCCGGATTTTACTATAAAAAATATCTCCCTTTTTTGGCACTCAACTGCTGTTTCACCATTTCACCAAGAGGCCCCTGTTTCTCAGGCAGCAAAAATTAAATCATCACTTTAGCTAATTTAAAGAGCAATAATAATCATCAGCAAAGAAGACAACTCAAGTTTAAAGTGTAAGCAATCTATCAACTCCATGGAGGTGTAGCACTGTTTGTAGCGATGTAAAGATTAATGAAAAATCAAATAGTCGGTTGACAAACGATGAAAAGCGGTCTCATCCTTATTGGAAAGGGCCTAAAATAAGTATACCTAACAAACTCATTATCTGTGTTTATAAAAAGTATACTCGTTAAAAATCACTTTCTGTTAAAAATACCAGCAGGCTTTATGCACCTTGCAAGGATTTCTTTATTAATTATTTTAAGGCATTGCATAGAACTGGGCTGACTAAAAAACAGTCAATTTCCAGTTTTTTCCTTATGTCTTTTATTAAAATATAATCCCACGCCCAGTGTCATGATCCCAAAAATATGGGATCCTAAATTTGCCAAAACCATTAGAATGTATCGACCAGTTTTACTAGCTAAAGACCGGTCTTTAACCAGTATGGTATCACCATATTTTTTTTCAGCAGTTTTTATAGATTGCTTTAATAGTATATCATTTCCATCTTGTCTGGACTGGACGCAGGCATCCTGTATGGCTTTTTTATATATCTCACCTTCTTTTGTTGCTGATGCTTTTCGCTCTCCCGTCAATACATTAGTCATGCGTTTTATTGAATAATTTAATACATCTTCTATAGTGTCAAATAATATTTTCTCTCTGCGTTTAACTAAGGCCATCAAAGCAGGTTCTTTTATTTTAATTAATTTTGCACGAAACCCAGAATTTTTTTTAGGCCGAATACTTACTTTAACAGGAATGTTTTTTTGTTCCATGTCATTATCTACTAAGTCATATTTTTTAAGCCGATGTGGTGCTTTTACTGATTTATAAATTTCTATGTTTCTTTTTTGTAAATAATTGAAAATTATTTATAAAATTAACTTCTTCAGTTTCATAGCCAATATAATTTAAAATTTCATGGACTTGTCGGACTTCAAGAAGTTCTCCTTGCATTGAACCAAATTTTTTGGAAATTTGCCTAATTGATGCTCCAGGAAAAGGAGAAGCTGAATTGCTTTTGTGTAATAATAATGGAAAGTAGCCAAGAAGATGGCCATAATAGGCATCTAGGCAAGCCACTGCGGTGGGTTTACAAATATGGCCTATTTGCTCTACAGGGGATATATTAATTCGTTGCAATGTCTTTTCCTTCTAACTAATAATTTCAGGCTTATCGAGGGAACTGCGCCATAACCAATGGGAACGTGGCTAGAGACCGAGACAAGCACATCTTGAAGCGACTAAACGATTATCCATCCGCGGAATTAATTAAAAAGCAATTTTGCCTTGCTGCCATGCGCCCAACCAATAATCATTCATTGTGCCCGACATATTCAGCAAACCATATTGACAGCGTTTCTTCACCCAAATGATCGTATACATAAGACAAATATCGAGCAAATTGCAACTCAAAATGATCAAAGTCCAGCTTTTCTTCATTCATGTTCGGGGCATGGTGAATAAATCTTGAAAAATATGTTTTGCAAAATTCATCATAGTCTTGTGTAAAAAGCAAAAAAGTATGCCACATGTCATCAATTTCATGCATTTCCGGGTGCATAGAGCATATAAAGTTTAAGGCCTCATCCTGCGGGCAGTTTTCTTTATCTTGGTTGTGTTTTTGGCAAATCCAAAAATACTTTAGCAATTCCCTTAATGCCTCATTTGCAGAAAGCTGGTTATTGGGATAATCTTTCTCATAACGCGCTATGATCCGCGAATTGTTGTATTCTAACAATTGATTAATATCAGGTAATATTATCATATCAGAGTATTTTTGGATGGCCGAAAGACATCTAAGTTATTGGGTTAACATATTGTACAGTCACACAATGCATTGGATACAATTGCTTTTACCATTTTTTTCGAAGTAATGTTTTGAATAAATTTAGTTTTCATAGTTTTTTCCTCAATAATACAATTAATTTTTTATATCCAAAGCCAGTAACAAACCATAATAGGTTAAAATTAGTTTTCCCGCTATATTACGTGGCCGACGCACCATTTATTAAAGTAACATGGATAGAATTAATAGATAGCCAGAGCGAGTAGATCATGATACGTTGACTGTGCTCGATATTTTGATGCAATCCACAAAGCCCGTACTACCGCCTTTATAAACGGGTTCATAGTAAGTTTTCTTAATGCTATTTTTATTTACATAAGCAATCATGACACCGTAATTATTTTTAGCGTTTTTGGAATTATTATCTAAACCATAGAAATATATTGCTAAATTTTTACCGTCAAAAGTTGCAAATCCACTGAGCCCACCTTGAAATTTCGGCACGTTGAAGGCATAACCTGCAATTTTATTTGTGCTGTTTTTCTTATCTAATTGCATGGTATCAATCGCGGTAAATTTACCATCTTTAGTATCGACACCGTTACATTTATATGTGCCTGTTAAATCCTGTAAAGCAAAAGTCGACGGAAAGTAACCGCCTAAGACCGCAAGCATTACCGCAATAAATCTGGTTTTCATTTGTACGTTCCTTAATATTAATTTAAGCTAATTTTATCTAAATTTATTTTTTAAGCAAATAATTAAAGCTATCGCTGCGCTAATCTTGGAAAACTCCCGCCAGTGACCCTTTGGCGCAGACAAAGGGCTAAAAAGACAGGCAGCATTAAGCATGAGGGCACAGAAGGTCGTTGTTTCCCAATTTATAATACAAAATTTTAGTAAATTATCCTAATCTTTCTTACTTTGTTTGATTAGAAAAGAGATAAGACTAATGTCCTACTTAAGATCAGAGCACCGTCAAAAATTTGATTAATCCAAGGGTCAATATAAGACTTATCAAAAGCTCGGATTATAATATATTGGTCTAAGCGAAGTTGACTAGTTTTAAGCTGGTCATGGTAATGGGCTTCTTGCCCCAATTGTAAATATAGTTTCCGGATGATAGGGAAGCACTTGATCTTTGGCAATGTGGGCCAAATGTGTTCGTCAAAATTGCCTATAATATAATTAGCTAACTGCTTGTCTAACCAGGACAATAAATAATTGGTTATTTCCTCAGCTTTAAAAGCTTGGGCCGTTTTCACGTTTTCAGGAAGCGGGGCCCCGAAAATTTCTTTATAGAAATTCTCCGGTTTATCTAAACATTCATAAATAAAAAATAATTTTTCTAAGGCAGGTAGAACAGGGCCCTGAAGGTCTATGCCCGCCAAGGGAGGCAATTTTTCTTCGTCCTGTGTAATTACTGAAATAATGTGCTTCTTACCATTATCGATATGAGATTTAATTTCTTCCTCTAATAGACTAACATGATAGTCTAGCAAGGCATGTGCCGTGCACATGGCTCGGACCTCTTTTTTAATTTGGGCTTTTTCTTCTGGGATGAAGTTACCGTCCATTAATTTTAGATAAGATGCTTTATATTTTTCATCAACCTGTTGTTTAGCAACTACATGTAATTCCTTGTCTTCACTAGAGATGAACTGTGTCTCAATGGTCTTTTTAATAGTCTTTTTAATGGTCTTTATAACGTCAGGGTCTATAGGGTCTTGCATTAGGCATGCTATAAACTGTTGTTGTAATAT
>Ga0206988_1067_pt1 | contig 27384 bp, 23 predicted proteins | sample Alteio_BWMinCont_12_FD_153263 | JGI IMG/M metagenome (GOLD analysis project Ga0206988, IMG submission 153263) | Enriched cells from forest soil in Barre Woods Harvard Forest LTER site, Petersham, Massachusetts, United States -... | ecosystem: Environmental > Terrestrial > Soil > Temperate forest >... | reverse complement strand
TTGTGTATTTAGCGTCAATAAGTGTACCACCTATTTGTGCTGTTTGTAGGTAAATGTCATATTTCTAAGCCATTAAAATCTCTACATTGTAATTTATAAATAAGCCGCTTTCAATTACCCCGGTTATTGATTTTATAGCCTGTTCCATATCCTTACCAATATTATGAAAACGTGCATCCAAAATCAAGTTACCATTTTCGGTAATTATAGGGCCATCCTTACCTTTTGCTGGTCTTAGCAATAATTCACTTACACCTATCTTTTTTAGTTCTTCTTCTACATGCAGTAAAGCCGTAGGGAAAACCTCAATAGGTACCGGGAAATTAGTGCCGAGCTTTTTTACCAGTTTGCTGTCATCAACAATAATATAATTTTTAGGGCTTGAGCTGATGAGCAGTTTCTCTTTGAACATGGCGCCACCCCTGCCTTTAATTAAACTTTTGTCGGGATCAACCTCATCGGCACCATCAAATAACCAATCGGGTTTGTATTCGTAAAGCGTGGTTAAGGGAATGCCAAGTTTAGTGCAAAAAAGCGAAATTTCGATAGAAGTGGGTATGGCTTTCACCTTTAACCCTTCCTCTTTTATCCGTTTAGCGATAGTCAGTAAAGCCACGTAAACGGTAGACCCTGAACCGACACCTAATATATCGCCATCCTTAACCCTCATAGCAATCTCATCAGCAACCTTTTGTTTTCCTTCAAGGTTGATAATGGCCGATGACCATTCCAGGTTTTTAAGTATGTCGCTATGTAAGTTCATGTTTTGGTAATTGTCGACCTCTTGTTAAGGTTTTATGGTTTTGTGCTTTTCAATCTCTTTTTTATACGATTTCAGCATATCCAAGAGATTAGAAGGATTGTTATTTTTAACGGGATAAATAAAGTTTGCGAGCTTCCAAGCCCCATTCACATTTTTAACTTCCGCAATTACTACAATCTCACCTTTTAAAATCTTTTCCCTTGGTTTTCCCATTATCGCGGAATGTATATCAACAAAAAGAACATTACCTACTTGTCTAACTTTCCCTGTCTGGTAATCAAATCCCCCATCTTGAGGAGTTGCTAAATACGGATCATAATCCAAACCCATAACCCCTTCAGCCCCCTTTGGTACAGGTCGAAAAAATTCTCTAAGAGCATCAAGTAATCCAACATCAAAATACTGAGATCTTTGTTCTATAGCAATGAGAGCGGGACTTTTATAATTCACACTTTCTGGGTCATCAGTCTCATATATGTGATTATACCAATCATAAAATTTCTGAACAAAAACACGGGCATTCTCTTTCTCTGTAGAAGCCTGTGCTTTTACATTTGAAAATATAGTCAGAAGTATAACTATAACGAGAAATAAAGAATATTTTGCTTTCATCAGATTATTAGACTTACGAAGTTTTTAAAACTTCGTAAGTCTCGCTATGATTAATAATTACAAAAGAGCTTTAGCTCTTTTAACTACGTTATCAACTGTAAAGCCGAAGTGTTTGTACAAGTCTTCTGCCGGTGCTGATTCGCCGAAAGTTTCCATGCCTAACATGTCGCCTTCGTCAGTAGTGTATTTATGCCAGCCCATTGGCGATGCCATTTCAACAGCTAAACGTTTGCGGTAAGCTTTAGGGAATACCGACTCTTTGTAAGCAGCACTTTGTTTTTCAAATAATTCCCATGATGGCATGCTTACCACGCGGGTTGAGATACCTTCTGCTTCCAGTTTAGCCTGAGCTTCCATAATTAATGAAACTTCAGAACCTGTTGCGATTAAAATCAAATCAGGGTTTTTGCTGGCTTCTGATAGTATGTAAGCGCCTTTTGCAAGGTTGGTTGCTTTACCATATTTATCCTGGTCGATAATTGGTAAGCCCTGACGGGTGAATACCAATACAACCGGACCATCTTTATGCTCAACTGCGGTTTTCCATGCTTGTACAGTTTCGTTTGCATCAGCAGGACGAATAACTGTTATGCGCGGGATAGAACGTAATGACGCCAATTGCTCAACCGGTTGGTGAGTGGTGCCATCTTCGCCTAAGCCAATACTATCGTGTGTATAAACGAAGATCGGGCTTATCTTCATGATGGATGCCAAACGGATCGGCGGGCGCATGTATTCAGAGAACATCAGGAACGTTGCACCGCAAGGAATAACGCCTGCTGTTAAAGCCATTCCATTCATTGCTGAACCCATAGCATGCTCGCGGATACCGAAGTGGAAGTTACGACCAGCCCTGTTTTCAGATGTGAAAGAATCGAAATTCTTTAAGTTAGTTTCGGTTGATGGTGCCAAATCGGCAGCGCCACCAATTAAATAAGGGATTTTATCAGCAAGTGCGTTTAAAGCTTTACCTGATGCAACACGGGTTGCCATTTTAGGATCAGATGCCTTAAATGTAGGTAATGAATCTGCCCAGCCTTTTGGCAATTCGCCTTTAACAGCTGTTTCATATTCTGCTGCAAGGTCAGGGTATTGTGCTTTATAATCAGCAAATAATTGATTCCATTTAGCTTCGGTAGTTTCGCCTCTTGAACCTACTTTGTGGTAGTACTCTAACACTTCGGCAGGTACATTGAATGATTTGTCCGGATCGAAACCAAAAAACTCTTTTACTAATTTAATTTCATCAGCACCAAGTGGAGAACCGTGTGAGCCTGCTGTTCCTGATTTGTTAGGGCTGCCATAAGCGATCAATGAACGAACGCGAATTAATGATGGTTTTTGTGTTTCAGCTTTCGCGTTTGTAAGCGCTAATTCTAATGCATGTACATCATTAACATCAGCAACTTCCTGCACATGCCATCCGTATGAGCGGAAACGCTCGCTTACATTTTCATTAAACGTGATGTCGGTTGAACCTTCGATAGAGATGTGGTTATCATCATATAAATAAATGATGTTACCTAACTCCAGATGACCAGCCAATGAAGCTGCTTCTGAAGTTACGCCTTCCATCATATCGCCATCGCTGGTGATAGCATAGATGTGATAATTGAAAAGGTCGAAACCTGGTTTGTTGTAACGTGCCGCTAAGTGTTTTTGCGCGATAGCAAAACCAACACCATTTGCAAAACCCTGGCCTAAAGGACCGGTTGTTACATCAATACCCGGGCATAAACCATATTCAGGGTGACCGGCAGTTTTACTGTTTAACTGGCGGAAATTCTTAATATCATCCAGCGATAAATCGTATCCTGTAAGATATAAAAAGTTGTATTGTAATATACAGGCATGCCCGCATGACAGAATGAACCTGTCGCGGTTTGCCCAATGTGGGTTTTTAGGGTTATAGTTCATGAACTCTTTCCAAAGTACGTGGCCCATTGGCGCAAGGGCCATGGCAGTACCCGGGTGTCCTGAATTTGCTTTTTGTACAGCATCTGCTGATAAAATACGAACTGTATTTATGCCCAGTTCCTCAATGCTTGGGATTGCTATTGTATCCATTTTTTAAAAATATATAATAGTATTATTAGGTTGATTTGTAAATTCCCTATGCCGAAGGGTTTGCTGTTTTTGTATTATGCTCTAATGTCCACAATCTCGAGCCGCCTTTTATGCCATCCTCATTGGTAACAATTTTCATGTTTGCATCAAGTGGGAAAGTCAGCTTATCCGCATTACCACCGCCTATGTATAAAGTGTCGTAATTAAATACTGTTTTCAAAATTTCAAAAACTTTTTCCATGCGTTTGTTCCACTTCTTTTTGCCGTCTCTTTCAAGCGCCTTTTCGCCGATATAATCGTCATAAGTCTCTTTTTTCGAAATGGGGTGTTGCGATACCTCTAAATGTGGTAATAAATGGCCGTCCATCAATAGGGCGGTACCAAAACCTGTACCCAAAGTAAGCACCATTTCAAAACCTTTACCGCTAACAACACCTAAGCCCTGCATATCGGCATCGTTTACTACTTTGGTGGGTTTGCCTAGTTCTTGTGTTAATCTTTCAGCAAAGTCAACGTCTTTCCAGTCCTCAGAACCCAAATTAGGCGCCGTTTTTATTACACCATCGCGTACATAACCCGGAAAACCAACAGAAACGTGGTCATAATCAGGAAATCCTGATACCAGCGTTTTAATGGAGGCTATAACATTCGCAGGATTTGCCGGTATTGGGGTTACGACTTTATCGTAAGCTTTTTGCAATTCGCCTTTGTCATTAAGGATGGTTGCTTTAATATGGGAGCCTCCAATATCGATTGAAAGGATTTTAACAATGGCAGAAGTGTTTTTCATTTAAGAAAAGGTTGATAAACAAAATATATGTCAGGTGGGCCGTTAACGAGACCCAAATATCACACTTTTAATAATAAATCATTATTAAAAATGATATTATTTGCACAAGCAAATAAACACTATTAGAATACAATAGTGATGGTTTTGTTTTTTTTAAGATAAAATGTACAGGTTTTTTACAAAGGAATTGCAAAAAAGGAATAACCCGCATTTAAATAAACGCTGAACGAAAAAATGTTTACCTCTAAGAAAAATAGAAAACTAAAACTTAAGATTAGTTTTAACCCAGGTTTGGACTTCTTCCTGGGCGCTAATATCCGCAGGTAGCTGGTCGTGAATTAATTTTTCGATTTTGTTACCGGTGTTGGCAAAGCGGTAATCCCAAAGTATCATTAAACGGTTTATCAGGTAAACCATTTCGTTGCCTTCTTCTTTATCAAAGTGTGTTGCATCCGGCTTTCCGTATACATGCGGATCGTTATGGGGATAAGCGCTCCATTTGTAATCGGAATAATGCAAATTTCTTTTTGAGAACAAAATCATATAAGTACCGGATTTTTCTAAAGGTACTTATAATTAATGGGTTTTAGGGGCCGATTTGAGTGTTTAACGTACAATTTAGTACTAATGCTATTTTTATTCAGCAGAAACAAAAAAGGCGATACTGCTAAGTATCGCCCTAAAATATTATTTGATTGTATTAGTTACTTGTTTGGTCAGGCTGGTTCTGATCATCGTCTTCAGGCAGGCCTACAATTTTGTAAGTTTTGGTGCCATTCTGGTCTACCTGTGCTTGATAGTAAATGCCATCGGGAGAAAGGTACAACTTAGTGCCATTAACGCTAATCTTCCTGCAGTTAGGGGGCAGCTGGGTAACAACGTCGCCAATTTGCGGAGCCGGAGGGGCATTATCAACCGATTGATCATCGGCAGTATTTAACTCGCCATCTTTGCCTGCAACCTGGTAGCTTAAGGTGCCGTCATCTTTGGTTATCGGAGCATAGTAAACACCATCGGCCTCATAATATTGCTGGCCATTAATTACAATTGATTGCGCGTTTGATGGTAAGGTAGTAACCTCTGCACCTACAGGTGGCTCAACAACAGTATATTGATCATTATCAAACTGATAAAACAAACCGCCGCTATAAAAATATTGGTAATCACCATAATAAAATGGATAATAGCCATAAGGTAAAATACCTACACTAAACCCAAGCCTTGGCGCGTAGTACGAGCCGTAATAACCACGGTTATAGTGATAATAAGTATTGCCGTGGGCTGTAAAGCCTGCACGTACACTTACGCCGCCTGAAAAACCACCACTGTGGTTATGGCCATAATAGGAACCTTGTGTTGTTCTGGTAGCCGGGCGGTAGGTTTGTACCGTAGATCTTGTAGCGCCGTTGTATTGCCTTGTTTGTGTTATTCCGTTAGTACTTCTTTGCGTTGTAGTTTGGCGGGCATTATTATAATTTCGTTGGCCTGAATATGAGTTGCTTCGTTGCGGGGCAGCTGTACTGGCACGAGGAGTGAAACTCCTGGCGGGAGCGCTTTGCGGAGCAGATCGTTGAGGGGCAGGGCTTGAATTGCCGCCACCATCGCGATGCTGAGCATTTGCCGGAAAGCTTAAAAGCAGACCTGTCGTAACGGCTAATGCCGTATATGATAATGATTTAATTATGTTTTTCATGATGAGTAAGATTTATATAGCTGTACATCTATATGATGTATAATAACATAGACGAACAATTATATGAATAGTTTAACACTTTATAAAACCGTGCTAATTTGTTGCATTAAAATTATAAATTTAATACTAACTATCCAACAGGTTAACAAAACGAACTCACCATGCTGTTTATTGTTTAAATAAATTGTAAGCCTGCAAATTTTTTGTTGAGTACCAGGCTGTTATCTACATTTAGCCATTTATCTAAAACGGTGGCGTAAACATCTCTAAAATCTACCTGGTATTTAAGGTCGCCATTATCAAGGGTTGAAAGATCGGGGGCAGAGTTGTAAATACCAGCTTTTTTTAGCTTTCCGCCGTATAGCATAATATTATTAGCGGTACCGTGGTCGGTGCCGTTGCTGGCATTTTGCTCTACACGGCGGCCAAATTCCGAGAAGGTCATCACCAGCGTATCATCCAGTTTATTGGTTTGCTTCAAATCTTTAATAAACGCGGCAACCGCATCGCCATAAATTTTTAACTGCCGGCCTTGTTGCCCTTGCTGGCCAACATGTGTGTCGAACCCACTAAGCGATACATAATAAACCCTTGTTTGCAGGCCTGAATTTATAAACTTTGATACCGTTTTTAATTGATTGGCAAATTGCGTAGCCGGGTATTCCGCAGTGGTTTTATAAGTTTTGGATGTGTTTTGGATATAATCTGCTGAAGAATAGGTTTCTATCATGGTTTTGTACAGATAGCCTAAATTATCTTCGTTTAAGTGTTCGGAATTTTGGCTGTGCACCAGATCTTTAAAAAATGGTTCACGCGTGGTTTGGAATAGCTTATACGGATCTTGTACGGCAATGGCTTTCATTTTCGCGCCTTTCATGGCTAATGAAAGGGTATCGTCAACTTCTATCGCGGTATAGGGGCTTTGACTTTTGTTGTTTTGACAATTGGCATCAAGATAACGCCCGATCCAGCCATTGGTTAAGAATTGATTCGAATCGCTGGCCGTTTGCCATATATCCATCGACCTGAAGTGTGAGCGATCAGGATTGGGGTAACCAACAGAATTGATAATGCTCATATAACCCTGGTCGTAAATTTCTTTCAGTGCGGATAGGTTGGGGTTAAAGGCCTGCATATCATCCAAAGGGATCACGTCAGTTTCTTTTATGGCGATGGTGTTGCGTTTTTGAAAGTAAATATCGTTGCAATAAGGTACAATGGTATTTAAACCATCGTTACCACCTGAAAGCTGAATGATCACTAAGTTTTTATAGCCAGTTAAGCCGCTCATGGCCATGGCCTCAAGCGGTTTTAAAAATGCAGGCACCATAAATGCACCTGATACCAAAGCCGTGTTCCTTATAAAATCCCTTCTTCTCATGATCCTGATATTTAGTAAAGTTGGTATTCGGGTGTTGAAACAAGCTCAACTACCATTATTTTTAAATCATTATCCTCGTTCACTGTATTTTGTACCGTGCCATTTAATGGCGGTTCTAATAAGAACTGCGCTATTTCAACTTTCGACATATCTTTTGGGATGTCACTAAAAAACCTGTCCCAATCGGGGTCGGTTTGTACCCTTGTATTTACCACATGCTGTTGGTTGCGTACTGTTGCCAAAAAAGCCTCATCTTCAGGGTCGGTTTTGCCGGTAAAGTCAATTAACCCCTGGTCTAAAACGGTTGAAGCAATTTTAAGCCGGTACATGAGTGATGAACTGTCTATCCAGTTTCGCCCGCCCGGCCATCCCGCCACATTTGGCGGATAGAATAATTCCTGCCCTAATGCCCGCTGAAATAATAACAAAACATCGGGTTTTTGATAGGTGACATAAAACTGCCTGTTTAAGCCAACTATAAAATCAATTGGCGATTTAATGAGGTTACCAGTGTTTTTATCATCATAAAACCAATCGGCGGTGAACACAAATTCAAGCAATGGTTTTATCTCATAATTGGCGTTGAAGAACACATCGGTCATCGCGTTAATATGCGCGTTATCCGGTATTTCGTTAACCAGGTATTTGTATAGTTTAGTGCTTATAAACCGGGCTGTTTGTTTTTTAGATAGCAGGATGTCAATAATATCTTCGCCCTGAAAATTACCCGTTTTACCCATAAAAGTTTTTACGCCGGTATCATGCAGAAATGGCCGCATTTTAAATATACCATCTTTATCAAAGCCCCATCCGGTAAATGCCCGGGCCGACTCTTTCACATCCTGTTCAGTATAATTACCGCGACCAATGGTAAATAGCTCCATTAATTCACGGGCGAAATTTTCATTAGGATGCCCTTTGTGGTTTTGCTGATTATTTAAAAACAACAACATAGCAGGTGATTGTGAAACCTGTATAAGCAATGTGCGGAAATTGCCCAATGCATTGGTGCGTTGTATATTATTTAACTGCTGTATATAAACCGCCTTGCCATCGCGGCACGAGAAATGATTACTCCAAAACAAGGTCATCTTTTCGCGCAGTATGGCATCAGTAGTGCTCATTTTGGTTATCCAGCCAATGTTCAGGTTTTTTTCCTGCTCGCGCTCCATCTGAAAGAACTTCTTTTTGGTGTCAGCATCGGCCTTGGCAAGCATCATGTCATCAACAGTTTGCGTAACAATGGCTATTGGGTCGTCAGTGTCACTGTTGTCAAACAACTCTTTCACGGCTTTATTTATAGAAGCGTTTTTATACTTCCTTAAATCCTCGAAACGCATCCCGAAACCGGCTCTTGCAAACAGGTGTTTAATTTGTTTAATGTCCTTCATGCTTACTACTAGGACATTATGATTTACAATAGGTTTAATGTTAGGTGCTAATTAATAATTTTTATATTAGTAGCGATTAAACCTCACACAATGAATAAATTTTTAACCATGTTAACGTTGTGCGTATTTACCCTAATGGTAAAAGCACAACAACCAATACCTAAAGACGAAGATTTCGGAAAAATTGATCAATCGGATCTTGAAATGAAAGCCTGTGATTTTGAAAAAGATGCTAATGCAGAAGTATTGATTGATAAAGGCGATATGTATTATGACCAAAATTTTAATGTTGTATTGGAAAACCACCGCCGCATTAAGATATTTAACGAGCAAGGGAAAGGCTACGCGGATTTTAAATTTGAGTATCGTAGCTATAACAGGGAAGAATATATTAGCGGCCTACAGGCTGAAACCATTAATTTAGTAGACGGTAAACCTGAAATTATTAAACTTGATAAAAAGCAAATTTATAACCAGGTAGTAGATAAATATTATAGTGCGGTTGTGTTTACTATGCCTAATGTAAAACCAGGGTCAATAATTGATATTAAATATACCAAAACAAGACTTGACCCCTCAACTATTCCAAGCTGGAATTTTCAAGATGAAATACCAGTTAGATATAGTGAATATGATACAGCAATTCCGGAATATTTTAATTTTCAAACAAAATCCAATTTACTTACTCCCTTTACCACAAATGTTAACACAACAGGATCAGGCAATATTGGTTCTGGCAGCAATGTGTTAACATACAGTACAAGTGAGGCTAAACGTGTTTTAGTTAATATCCATTCCCTTAATAAAGAGCCACACATGAGCTCGATGAAAGACAATTTACTTAGTATTCATTTTGATCTGGCGTCATTTAGGCCGCCAAATGGGTTTGTCAGCGATTTTGCGAATACCTGGACAAAACTGGGAGAGCGGATTTTGGAGGATGAGGATTTTGGGTCGCAATTAAGGAAAAAACTTGCCGGCGAAGAGGAAATAATAAATAAGGCTAAAGCTTTTAAAACTGACGATGAGAAGATAGCCTATATTTTTAATACGGTTAAAAACAGCATGAAATGGGATGACATTGATCGTTGGTATACTATTGATGGCACGAGTGATGCGTGGAATAAAAAAACAGGGAACTCAACAGAAATTAATTTAATACTTTATCACCTGCTTTATAAGTCTGGTATTAATAAGGCCCTGCCAATGCTTGTTAGCACACGTGATAATGGAAGGGTAAACCCAATATTTAAGTTTATTGAGCAATTTAACCGTACGGTGGTATACATACCGGTTGATAGTACAAAAAAATATATTCTTGATGCTTCAAGTAAATATAATGTATATGACGAAACGCCTTTTAACCTGCTAAATTCCTCTGGGTTTTATTTGGACAAAGAAGATAATAACTATGATCTTATTTTTTTGGATAACGAAAGGCCTATCAGACAATCAATTTTTATAAATGCAGAAATAAAACCGGATGGTAAAATAGATGGTAACGCTCAAATAAGCAGCACAAGTTATGACAGGTGTAGCCGGATAGAACAATACCAAAAGGATGGTGAAAAAAAATACATTACCAGCTTAACTGATGATGACAATAATTTAAAGATAAAAGATCTTAAAATGGGTAATTTGGAGGTGGATAGCCTGCCACTTGTTGAAGATGTAAACTTTAACCTCGATTTAACAGGATCAGACGATAACTACATTTATTTTAATTCAAATTTGTTTAGCTCGTTGCATAAAAACCCATTTTTAAGCGAAACACGCAGCAGCGATATTGATTTTGGTTATCTATCAACTTTAGTAATAAACGGCATATACAAGGAGCCGGCAGGGTACAAGGTTGACGCGCTACCTAAAAATATCAGCATGACCATGCCAGATAAAAGCATCGTTTTTAAAAGGATAATAGGTGAGCAGGGTGGCTCAATAGTAGTTAGATATGTAATAAATTACAACAAGAGTATTTACTTTAAAGAGAACTATGGCGAAATACATGAGTTTTTTAAGCAAATGTTCCAGATGATTAATGAACAAATAGTGCTTAAAAAATCATAATGAGTAAGATGAAGTATTTTAAGTGGTTGGTATTTGCTCTTTTTATAACAGCTACATCAACTAAAATAAGTTATGGACAGAACGAGATACCTAAAGAGCTGTATACCGCAGCAGGTATACCAGACTCTTTAAAAGAAGATGCTAATTCGGTGATCAGGTATTCAAACGATGAGGTAACAATTACCGGCCCCGGGCAGGAGCTTATAAAGCATCGCAGTATCATCACTATTTTAAATGAGAATGGTGATAATGAGGCTGTAACAGTATTGCCTTACAACAAAAAGTATGATAGCTATAGTAATATTGAGGTGAAGGCATATAATGCAGATGGTATTCTGATGAAAAAATATCATAAAAGCGATTTTTATGATGGCCTGGCGGTTGATGACGAGACGTTAGTTGGCGATGAGCGTTTTTTATATTTAAAACATACCGTTGCAAATTATCCAACAACAATTGAATTAACTTATGAGATAGAGGTGAATAGTTTTATCGACCCCGGTTCATTTGATATACAAGATATGGAACAATCGGTGCAGAGTGAGAGTTATAAGGTTTTAGTAAAGCCCGGACTTGGTTTCAAATTTTTTAATAAAAATATTCATATCAAACCGGTCAAAGACACCACAAATGGATTTGAATCTTATATATGGAAAATAAATAATAGCAGATCAATAAAAAAGGAGGAGGGTATACAAGCATGGACGGTTTTGCCATCTATTTCATTTGCTATAAACAAGTTTAATTGTGACGGCTACCCGGGCGATTTTAGCACCTGGCAGGGATATAGTAAGTGGATTTACGGATTACATAAAGATGTATCAACCTTGAACCCCGCCCGTGTTGCCGAAATACAGAAAATGACAGATACTATTAAAACTGATAAAGCTAAGGCTAAGTTTTTATATGAGTATCTGCAAAAAAATACGCGTTACGTAAGTATACAACTGGGTATAGGCGGATGGAAGCCATTTGATGCCAATTTTGTCGACACCAAAAAATATGGCGATTGCAAGGCATTGGCTAACTACATGTACGCCTTACTTAAAGCAGTTAACATTCAATCGTATTGGGCAGTAGTAAGGGCTGGGTTTAACGAATACGGTGCAGATGTCGGCTTTCCTCATAACACCTTCAATCACGAAATACTATGTGTCCCATTTAAAAATGACACCACCTGGCTTGATTGTACCATGACTACCAGGCAGTTTGGTAATCCGGGGCCATTTACCGAAGATCGTAATGCATTATTAATTACAGAGGATGGCGGTAAATTAGTAAATACCCCAAGAAGTGTAGCGTCGGAAAATCAATTTAATAGTGAAGTACATCTTGCGCTTGATTCGACCGGCGGAGCAAAGGCAGATATAAAAATATTTAGCACAGGTGAATATAGAGAAGAATATATATACAGGGCTTCGTTAAAACAGGAGGAACAAAAGGAGAAATTATTTCATCAGCTTAATATCAAACAGCCATCAGTCTTCGATATCGCGTATGCCGGCGATGTTGATGGCGTTAAAGAAATGGATGTTAAATTGGAGTATGATAAGTTCTGCGATATTGCCACTGGTGATAAGTTATTTTATCGTCCTCACGCATTCGACCTGTGTAACATAACCGTACCTGTTGTTGATAAAAGAAATACAGATTTTTATTTTGAATTTCCGATGCAAAGAACATGTATTACTACAATTGACCTGCCTGCGGGTTATATTGTTGAAACGCTTCCGGCAAATCAGAGTCTAAAATTTACATATGGTAATTACGAAGTAAGTTATACGTATGATGCTGCTAAAAACCAAGTAATTAGCAAAGCAAGATTTAATTTGTTAAGCCATGTAATACCCGCTGCAAAATATAATGAGATGCAGCAATATTTAGATGCTGTTGCAAAAGCGCAAAATAAAAAGCTGGTAATACGCCACAAGGCGTAAATTTGCCCTGATGATTTTCAGGCTTGATGAACGTTTAATATTCCCCGATCCGGAACTGGCAGAGCCCGACGGTTTACTGGCAATTGAGGGTGATCTATCACTTGAACGTTTACTACTGGCTTATCAAAATGGCATATTCCCCTGGTATAGCGATGATTCGCCCATCTTGTGGTACTCGCCGCATGAGCGGTTTGTGCTTTTTCCTGCTAAGCTGAAGGTATCAAAAAGTATGCGCCAGGTTGTGCGTTCCGGCAAATTTGACATCACCCAAAACCAATGCTTTACTGATGTTGTGGACGCCTGCTCAATAGTTGAAAGGCCCGGGCAGGATGGTACCTGGATCACTGATGAAATGAAAAATGCTTATGAACAGCTTCACAAAAATGGCTATGCGCATTCGGTTGAAGTTTGGGAAAATGGCGAGCTGGTTGGTGGTTTTTATGGGGTGCAGATCGGTTCGGTTTTTTGTGGTGAGAGCATGTTCAGCAAGGCAAGCAATGCATCCAAAACGGCATTGGTATGGCTTTGCCAATCAGGCGTATATAGCTTAATAGATTGCCAGGTACATACCGAACATTTAGAATCAATGGGGGCGCACATGATAAGTCGTGAAGAATATATGTTGCTGCTGCGCGATAATGGCTAATGAAAATTTAACTTTATAAAAAAAAATAGCTTTGTCATTCTGAGCGGAGCGAAGAATGACAATTGGCCGGAATAAGAATCCAGGAGAATGACAAGAAAAGATATATGCAGCAAATCATCCATAAAGAACGTATTATTTTAGGCATCGACCCCGGAACGGTTGTGATGGGTTATGGACTGGTTAAAGAGGTTGGTTCAAAAATAGAACTCATCAGCCTGGGTATCATCAAAATGGATAATCTGGATGATCATATGCTGAAACTGCAACGCATATTTGAGAAAACAGTTGGTTTGATTGATAACTATAAACCCGATTGCTTATCAATCGAAGCGCCGTTTTATGGCAAGAACATCCAGGTAATGCTTAAGTTAGGCAGAGCGCAGGGGGTAGTGATGGCTGCCGCGCTATCACGTAGCATCGAAATAACGGAATATGCTCCCCGCAAAATAAAACAATCTATCACAGGCAATGGCAATGCCACCAAGGAGCAAGTAGCCGCTATGCTAAAAACGCTGCTAAATTTTACCGAAACACCTGAATTTTTAGATGCTACAGATGGTTTGGCCGTTGCCGTTTGTCATTCGTTCCAAAAAATTAATGTAAGCAAACCGGCAGGTAGCAAAACTAATAGTAGCGGTAGTAAAAAGTCTTATTCAGGTTGGGAAACTTTTGTGAAGGAGAATACCAGCAGGGTTGCAGGGATTGGGAAAGCTAAAAAGTAGATGTGTGGGCTGTGTCATGCTTCGACTACGCTCAGCATGACAGGCGTTCCCCGCTCGGGAAACCGGCACCTATCCCCTTAAAGCCTCCCTGATTTTTTCAGCAGTCGCATCCAATTCTTCACTGGTAAAGCTCAACTTGGGGCGGGCAAAATTCATATCATCAACCCGGTTCATAGGTATTAGGTGGATATGCACATGCGGCACTTCCAGGCCAATAACGGCTACACCAACCTTTTTGCAGGAAATGGCTTTTTTTAACCCAGTAGCAACAATTTTAGCGAAAAGCTGCAGGCCGACATAGGTTTCATCATCCAGATCAAAAATATAATCAACCTCTTTTTTGGGGATTACCAGTACATGCCCTTCAGCCAACGGACTAATATCTAGAAATGCCAAAAAATCAACGCTCTCGGCCACTTTATGGGCTGATATTTCGCCTGCTATTATCTTTGAAAAAATGCTCATTGTTTGGTTGATTGGGTTTATTAGGTTGATTAAGTGAGTGGTTAAATAGGAAATAAAACTAATAAACCATTCACTTAATCAACTCATTCAACTATCTTGTAATTTCCAATATCTCGAATTCCATTTTACCTGCGGGGACCATGATTTCGGTTGTATCGCCAACCTTTTTACCTAAAAGGCCTTTAGCTATTGGTGATGCTACAGATATTTTTCCTGTTTTCAGATCGGCTTCCGTTTCTGATACTAACTGGTAGCTCATGGTTGCGCCATTCTTAATGTTCTTGATTTTTACAATCGACAAGGCAAGCACTTTGGATGTATCAATTTTTGATTCATCAAGCAATCTGGCGTTAGCTACCGCCTCCTGCATTTGGGCTATTTTAGCCTCGTGCAAACCTTGTGCTTCTTTTGCGGCATCATATTCGGCATTTTCCGATAGATCACCTTTATCGCGGGCTTCGGCAATTTGTTTTGATATGCTTGCGCGAACCGTTGTTTTTAAATATTGTAATTCCTCTTTTAATTTTTCTAAACCTTCCTTGGTATAGTATGATACCTCTGCCATAACGCACGAATTAATTTTAAAACTTTTTATTTATAATGGTTACCAAAAAAAACCGCCCTCCCGTTCACAGAAGGACGCAGTTACCGTAAAAACAAACAAGACCATATTGGCTATTGCCTACATAGTCTTGTTTTGTCTAAAACGAAGATAAGCGATTTAAATTTTAATATCCAAATTTTTGTTGCGTGCCGCAAAAATTTGGATATTAAAATTTAGTGATTAAAAATCAGTTAATTAGAGATTAGGTTTTATTTACGACTATTTTAATAACTAATCCAGTCTCAAATCACTAATTAACTTAGAAGCGATAGCTTCTCAGCCATTACCTCGCTAATTTTTCGGTACGAATCAAATGTCCAGCCGGCAACATGTGGGGTCAGTAATATTTTGCCTGCCTGTTTTAGGTCAGCAAACCATTCCTGTTCGGCTAATGCAGGGAATTTCTCAACTTCCAATACATCCAATCCCGCACCTAAAATTTTACCTTTTTTAACGGCGTCAACCACAGCACTAACTTTGGCTGTTTTGCCCCGGGATGTGTTGAGGAAAAATATTGGCTTTTTAAAGTGGAAGAAGTACTCCTCATTGATAAAGCCATCGGTTTCCTTGGTTAGCGGTACATGTATGCTCAGCACATCGCTGTGTTTAACAATTTCCTCCATGCTTACCTCTCGAGCGAATTGGTCGCTGAAGCCGGTTTTATATTTATCATAGGCAATTACATTTACCCCAAAGCCCGAAAGCTTACGCGCGAAGCTGCTGCCCATGAAACCATAGCCAATAATGCCTACGGTTTTGCCTTTTAATTCGTAACCACGGTTACCCTCACGATCCCAAATGCCATCGCGGATCTGTATATCTGAATTGCGGAAGTTGTTCATCAGCGATAGCAACATACCAACCGCATGCTCGCCAACAGCATCCATATTACCTTCGGGCGCGTTTATCAGGAACAGTTTTTTTTCTGCCGCGTAAATCTCGTCAATATTGTCCATCCCGGCACCGGCACGGCAAACAAAGCGTAACTGTGTAGCCGCATCGATCACTTTGCGGTCGACATTGAATTTTGAGCGGATAACCAGGCCCGCATACTGACCAATAATTTCCAATGCTTCGGCCGTCTTTATCGTAGGGCGATAGTCGCAGGTATAACCCAGCGCTTCGGCTTGTTCAATAAAAATTGGGTGTATATCATCAACAATAAGAATGTTCTTTTTCATATCAATTACAAACATATTCATCCGAAGGGAAATTTGTAACACTTAGTTGCAATATATTGTCTGAAGTAATATTCATAAACCTAATACCGTTTTAATTGTAGTATTAATAAATACGAAGATTATGCAACAGCTAAAAAATATAACATCCAACATAAAAGGTTATGCTAAAAGCCTGTCAGAAGAGGGCTTTCACCAAATATTTAACCATACAGACCAGCTTAAGATTAAAGAAGGTGTTGACAGGCTTGGCCTTGAAAAATTTATTGACCAATGCGCTTACCTGGCAGCAGGATCGGGCATTATATCTGGTAGTGGTGGCTTAGTTACCATGATGATTGGTATCCCATTTGATTTTATAAACCTCATTACCCAGCAATTTAGGGTAACTATGGCTATCATGTATCATAACAGAGGTACATATAACATCGGCTTTGAAGAATTTATGAGCCTGGTAGCCGCTTCGCTTAAAGTAGAGGCCAGCATAGCCATCACCAAAACCATGATGGAAAGTATTGCCGAAAAAATGCTGATGATGTTCGGAACCCGGACAGCCGAACGTTTAATACCGATTGTTGGTGGGGCGATAGGCGGTACTACCAACTATTTATTCATCAGGCGTATGGCTAAGATGGTAAAGGGAATGCAATTGCAACCAGTGGTGATAATGGTAGATTAAGACTGTTTCAGTGCAGCGATTTTACTGGCAAATTCAGCCAGTTGAATCGTTTGTTCTGGATCGATAGGTTGGTTGTTTCGGACAACTAGTATGTTTTTATTAATTTCTACAACGAAATTGGCGTACATGTTATTTTTTATGACATCTCTGAATTCCATTGTTAAACCAGCAATAGCTTCTGGCGTATCATTGGCTGATACATAAAAACTATCGGAAAAGACTTTATCGTCACTAAATTTTAGTTCGGTGTGATGAATCAGTTCTAAAACTTTATCGGTGAGTGTTTCTTTGCGGATAAGTACCCGACCAAAATCAGCCTTTAGATTAACAAAAGCCCAGGCCTGGCATTTTAGGTAATCAAGTTGGGTCCTGCCATTGTTGAGCTGATAACGGATTTTAACAAAATTTAAGTAGCAATCGGTAGATGGAGCGTTAATCAAAAATGCAGCACTTAAACTGGCTTCCTGGGCATTATTAAACAACTCAAATTTGTTAATGTGGTTATTTGAATCGGCAACTTCAATATTAAAATTTGCTTTTAGTGATTTATAAGTGTCCTCCAGTGCCTGTACATCGTCGGCGCTGAGGTCAACAGTATCAAAAGGTAGGTTTTTCAATTATATATTGTTTAGGTTATCTGCTAGCTGTTATCAAGTTAGTCAACTTCACAAAATCAGCCACAGTAAGCCGTTCCGCACGCAAATCAAGTAATGGCTCGTCGGTCATTTTTTCTTTGTTCATGAGTGATGATACTGCGTTACGCAATGTTTTTCTTCGCTGATTAAACCCCGCTTTAACTACCAGCCAAAACAGTTTTTCATCGCAACCTAACTCTGCAGTTTCATTTCTGGTTAATCGGATCACTGCCGATAATACCTTTGGCGGTGGGTTAAACACCCCTGCCTTTACCGTAAACAGATATTCCACTTTATAATATGCTTGCAGAAAAACGCTCAATATGCCATACTCCTTACTCCCGGCTTTAGCGCTGCAACGCTCGGCCACTTCCTTTTGGAACATACCCACCACCTCAACTACCTGTGCCCGGTTATCCAGTACCTTGAATAATATCTGCGATGATATGTTATAAGGAAAATTTCCGATTATCCCCAACGGGCCATCAAACAGCGCCGCGAAGTCCATTTCTAAAAAATCGGCATTAAGCAGTCGGGTGCCCAGCTGCGGGTATTTTTTTTGCAGGAATTGGTACGATTCCGTATCAATATCAACCAAGCTAACCTCGTATTCTGTTTTTTGTAGCAGGAAGTCGGATAATATACCCATGCCGGGGCCAACTTCAAGCACTTGTTTGTATTTGCCCTCGGGGCGCAGGCTTTCTACTATTTTGGCTGCTATATTTTTATCAGTAAGAAAATGCTGACCCAGATGTTTTTTTGCCCTTACCAATGTCATTATAATGGATTATTTAAGCAAATTAAATCATAATTTGCGCTTTATTAAGGAACAAATCTTTTTATTTGTGTTTATTAGCACATAGCACAATTATAACCTTACCTGCAAATCGGCGATTTCACCGATTTATCAGCGTAATCAACATATAGAATAATGGACAAATTGAAAATAGGGATAAGCATTGGTGATGTAAACGGCATAGGCCTCGAGATCATCATCAAAACGCTGGCCGACAGCAAGATATTCGACTATTGTACCCCAATAGTTTACGGGCATACCAAGGTAGCATCGTTCTACCGCCGTGCCACCGAGGTTAATGAGCTTAACTTCAATGTGATTACTGAAGCTTCAAATGCATTACCTAAACGTGCCAACATGATCAACTGCTGGAACGAGGATGTAAAAATAGAACCCGGCATTTTTAACAAGGAAGTAGGCAAGTACGCTTTCCTTTCCCTTGAACGCGCTACTAATGATCTGCTTGCCGGTCATATCGACGCATTGGTAACTGCACCTATCAATAAAGACACCATACAAAGTGAGGAATTCAATTTTCCTGGTCATACCGAATACCTGCAATTCCGTGGTGACGCCAGCGATTCACTCATGTTTTTGGTGAGCGATACTCTGCGCGTGGGCGTGGTAACCGGGCATATTCCGATTGCTAAAGTAGCTGAAAGCATTACTACCGAGAAGATCCTATCCAAGCTGCGCCTGATGGATGCCAGCCTGCGTACCGATTTCTGGATACGTAAACCCCGGATTGCCGTGCTGGGCCTTAACCCTCATGCCAGCGATAATGGACTGATAGGCAACGAAGAAGCCGATACCATCACCCCGGCAATTGAAGAAGCCCGCGCTAACGATATACTGGCCATGGGCCCATATGCTGCCGACGGCTTTTTTGCCAACGGCACATACCTGCAATTTGATGCTGTATTAGCTATGTATCACGACCAGGGGCTGATACCGTTTAAGCAGATCGCCTTTGAATCAGGAGTTAATTTTACGGCAGGCTTGAGCTTTGTGCGTACCTCGCCCGATCATGGTACTGCGTTTGATATTGCAGGCAAGAATAAAGCCTCCGAAGTATCTTTCCGCGAGGCCCTGTTTGCCGCTATACATATTGTAAAACACCGTCGCGAAACCGCCGAACTGAACGAGAATCCGCTAGCCTTCACCAAGCTAAGCCGCGATAGGGACTAAGCCCACCACTGTACCACGGTACAAGTGAAACACATGGTACAATTGGTATCTTTTAGGGCTAAAATCGCCCTAAAATACCTTGTTTTTGGCACTTTTTACACCTGTTTTTGGGCCTCAAAAAGCCAATTTTGACCCAAAACGGGTTGAAAAAACACTGTTTTTTGATGCTTTTTAATGGTTTTCGACATGGAAAATACGGGTTTTGACCCGAAATAACAGTTTTTAATTCCCCTCTTGAGCGGGATAGGGGTGTGTTCTGCATCATCTAAAACCAAACCACTGCCTGTACAATTTCTCCCTTGGGATAATGTTGTTAATTTAAGAAAAACATTTTTTTACCCTCTTTCCGGCTTGCCGAAGAGAGGGTCGAACAGTGCAGCGCGTTCGGGGTGAGTCAGCTGTGCGACTGGTATTTGCGCCATGCAAGCCCTATTGCAAATCTCGCCGCCTAACACTATATTTGAGATACTATGCAGAACCTAACCCATCCAACAAATAAAATAACCACCAAAAAGCTCATCATCATCTGCCTGCTTATATCCGTGGTTTACCATTGGAGAGATATAAAAAGTGGCTTTGTAGATGGTATGGCCGATGCCGGCCTCAATTTTAAAACCGCAGCTAAATAAGGGCCAAAAATCCATCTTGCACTCGTTTTTACGAGCGCATTGTGGTAAAGAGCATCTAAGATGTTATCAAACCTAGCTGCTTATCACTTCACTTTGGCTGATTATATAACAGTTTCAAGTCTGTGGTCTTTTTCCTCATTAATCCTACCGCGCCTTCAACCATTTGTGTTTCATCCATTCTAAAACCCATAAATTTTTGAAGAAGGTCATCAGCGGATGCATTAAAACCGTTTCGGAGCAACGCGTTATAATGAATGGCGAAGTTTTCCGGGTCCTTGTGCAATAGTTCATACAATTTACAGGCGACCAGCGAGGCATATAAATAATTCACATTGTAAATGGGATCATCGTATAGCAAGCGTTTATTGATCCATTCTGCATGGCGTTCAGGCTCATCTTTAAAAAATAAATCATATTTATTCATAATCCCCGCGTACAGACTATCAATGTCTTTTTGATTTTTTATTTTGCCAGCGGAAACGCCATCATAAATTCCCTGCTCAAAAGTACCCTCCTCCGCGCAGGTAAATAACTGATCGTCGAGGTCGTCAATAAATGCCTTAGTATAGAAAGCCTTGGAATCGGAACTTCTACTTGAGTTTGTTAATTCATCTAACAATAAAAATTCATTAAGAATGGCAAATGATTCAAATAGAAAATTTGGTCCTGAAGAATTAGTTGGTACAATGTGATTTTCACTCATTAATAACCTGTGAATGCTGTGACCGCCTTCATGTATCAAAACCCGGATACTACCGGTCTCGCCGCTAAATGATTTCATATACAAGGTAATTGGTACTCCGGGATACCCTAACCCCGTATAATCCGTTACTCTGCTTTTACCACCTGTAATATCTAACTTACCCTGAGTGGGGTCAAGTAAATCAGCAAAATGGTTTACATAGTCTTTGCCCAATGGCTGCAATGCCTGTATAATGGATTTTCGGGCTGATGCGAAAGTTTGTGGCAGAGGCGTGTAATTCAAAGGGAGGTCCATATCCCAGCTATGAATTTGCAGTAAACCGGTTACGCGTTTGACTTGTTCGGCCTGGACCTGTTGATAAGTTTTTAATACACCGGCATGTTGGTTCAACTCGTTAAGCAATCCCTTTACGCTGTCTTCACTTACTTGTAAACGTTTATCATACATTCTTGCTGGTGCATCCGGGTAGTTATATAACCTTGCTAATGCATTTTCTTCGTTTGCTATATCAATTAGCGTTGCCGCAAATACTTCTTCATGCTGTGCATAGGCATCCAGGAAAGCTTTGGCACCCGTTTCACGGATATATGCATTCTTGTTATGTCTGATTGCAGCGATCCTAATCCCTGGATTGAATTTTTTACCTATTGAATCGAAAATGAGATTTTTGTTTATATCGTCCATTAATGCATCATACCGGTCATCTAGTCTGTCTAAAACCGACCCGGCAAGTTCATTTATAATTTTTGTGCCCGCAACCGGGAGCATGTGACTTGTGTTATTTTGGATGGTTGCTATCAGGTAGCGGAATTTATCCAGATGAAATTGATTTATCTCGGCTTCTGTTAATGTTGACAATTCCTTTTGCGTCAGCGCCAGGTTAACTGTAGCTCTTAATTCACTGGCGACATTATTATCATAATTCATTCTTTTTCGCGCAGCGGTATCATTTTTATTATCATAGTATAAAAGTCTCTCATATAATATGTGCCTTGTCAACTCAACTGAAAAATGTTCATACTGATCTAAACGTTCAGCAAGTACAGGCAAATCCCACGCGGTATTGTTTTCAAATTTCTTTACACTGTCTAATAAAACATTGAGGGTATTCAACTCTTCCTTAGGAGTTATAAAGTACCTGGATAAATCCAGCTGGTACTGAGAGGATTTTCCCTCAAATGGATCAAAATTTTGAGCCATACAATTTTCGCCTATCAATAGGAAAGCAATTAAAACTAATGCGGCATATTTAAATGGAAAACTCCTCATAACAAATCTATTTACAACACAAATCTACTTTTAACTGATCGTTGAAAATTGAATGAGATTAGCATTTCCGGAGAGCATCAAATTTTCCTGAAGTTTTTTGGAAGTATACCTGTCATCTCCTTGAATGTCCTTGTAAAATGCGCTTGATCGGCGAAACCACATGCATAGCCTATCTCCGTTAGAGAAAGGCGGGAAGACCTTACCAGCACAAGTGCTTTATCTACCTTGATCATTTGTGAGTACCTACTCAAGGTGGTGGGAAAATGTTGAGAGAATGCCCTGGAAATCGTGGTAGGATGTACGCCCAGAATATGAGACATCTCATTTAATGTGAAGTTTGCTTGCCATGTATCATGCAATAATTCAATTAAACTCTCGATCCATTTTGGAGGATTTTTTTCGATAACCGATAACTGTTTTGTATTGAAAAAGCTATGCAATATAATTGAAGCAGATGCAGGTGTTTCGAGGTTATTATTAACCACCTCCTGATAAAGGCGTGTAAGAACGAACTTAAAATAGGGCGATGAATGGATTAGCTCGCGCAATTTATCTTCACTAAAACCCACTTCTTTCAACTGAGCATCAGAAAAGTCCAAATTTATTTTTTTTGTACCGGGTGAAAATCCATAACACCTGTGCTGTTCGCCTGTATGAATAAATTTGATATCTCCCGGTCTCCTTATTAATCGGTTGTCACGTAAATCCTCTGTGTAAGTGCCTTCAATTAAAAGACTGATACTGCATTTTGAGTGTGAATGCCAATCCTCATATTCGCTGTTACCGGGATAAGTAGTCAGTGATATATTGCACCCATTTATCGCTTTAGTGAAATGATTGAGGCCCAAAAATGTTGAGTATATCTCCATACATTAAGAGACATGTAATATTTATAAACGTTACGCCATCCGAAATAGTTAAAAAATGCCGGGCCTTGCTGTCCGAAGTCTGTGACTTCGGACGACCAAGACTGTAGTTTGCAACTACAGTCCCAATCACATCCAAACCCCACAAAAAAAGCGGATGACTCTAAAAATCATCCGCTTTTTTCATAAATATCAATAGCCTATCTACCTCCCGGTGGGCAATGCTCTTTTAGGTATTGGGTATACAGGGTGCGCAAGTGCAATGTGGTACCCTCGCCCTCAAATATGCCATGCGTACGGTTGGGGTACGACATCAGCTGAAACTGCCTGTTGTATTTAATCAGCTCGTTTATCAGCATTTCGGCATTTTTATAGTGTACGTTATCATCGCCGGTACCATGTATGTACAGCAAATTACCCCGTAAGTTTTTAGCATAAGTAACCGGCGATCCTTTAATAAACACCTCACGACTGGCATCGTCAATAGGTACGCCCATATAACGCTCCTGGTAAATATTATCATAGGTTAACTGCCAGCCAACAGCGGCAATCGCTATCCCTGTTTTGTAAATCTCCGGGTGCTGAAACATTAGGTTAAGCGTGCAGGAACCACCACCACTCCAGCCCCAAACTGCCACACGGCTGCTATCCACAAATGGCCATTTTAAAATCTCTTTCGCGCCCATGGCCTGGTCTTCAATATTTACGATACCTACATTTTTGTAGATAGATTTGCGCCATTCGCGCCCCTTCGGCGCAGGGGTGCCGCGGTTATCCAACGAAATGTAGATGTAGCCATCATCGGCCATGCTGCCTACGTATTCGCGGTTGGTTCCGGTGCCGTACGAGTCGGTAACCGTAGCGCCAGCAGGTTCGCTGTATACATAAAATACAACCGGGTATTTTTTAGCCGGATCAAAGTTGGTAGGCTTAACCATCCAGCCATCCATCTCCACGCCGTCAGCCGTTTTTACCTTAAAAAAATTCCGGTTTGTTTTTTGCATCTGTATTCAGCTTAATGGTTTTTCCATTTATATGCTGATGATTTGGCAAGCTGATCACTTCGCTTTCGCCCGGGGTATAAATATTGCTGAAGGTATGCAGCGCTATCTTCCCATTTGGCGAAATTTCGTAACCGTTAGTTCCCTGCTCATCAGCCGGGGTTACACGCTCGGCCTTACCGCCGCTTAATTTTATTTTATACAAATACTTCTGCGTAGCATTATCCGGCGAAGCTAAAAAGTAAATTAAACCATTAGCTTCATCAATCAGGCTCAGGGTAATTACGTCGTAATTCCCTTTGGTAATTAAGGTTTCTTTGCCATCGCGGTCTATTTTATAAATATGGCGCCATCCGTCCTTTTCGCTTAACCAAATAAATTCTTTGCCCTTGTTTATCCATTCCCAACCCATCGGGTCGCCGCCGTTCCAGCGTTCTTTGCCGTCTATCCAGGCTTTATCGGTTTCTTCATGTATCACATGGGCTGTCCCGTTTGATGCATTGGCTATTATGATACGGCTTTCATTTTGGGCGCGGTTTTCCTGCTCTACAATCAGCTCATTTGGGTCGGTGGTCCATTCCATACGTGGTATGTAATGCTGTATCGCGTCGCCGGGGATATTCATCCAGGTAGTTTTGGCGGTGCTTACATCCACTACACCAATTTTGCATGCGCTTGGGTCTTCGCCTGCAACAGGATATTCTACCGGCACCACATAAGGATAAATAGAATCCGTAGTGTTCAGCATCAGGTATTTCTTAATCTTGCTGGCATCAATTTGCCAGTAAGCCAACGCCCTGCCATCCGGTGACCAGCGGAACCCGTCCCTGCAACCAAACTCCTCTTCGTATGCCCAGTCGAACGTGCCGTTGATAAGCTTATCCGTGCCATCAAAGGTTAATTGTTTAATGGTGCTGCTGCCCAGGTCTTCAATAAACAGGTTATGCTCGCTCACATAGGCTGCTTTTGTGCCATCCGGCGATAGTTTAGCAAACATCAGCGATGATGCTGGCCGGCCTTTACCCAATTGTTTCAATGTTTTGGCAGACAGGTCATACACCCAGTAATCGCCCCGGGTATTATAGCGCCACACTCTTTTGGTATTGGTAAATATCAGCACCTTGGTCCGGCTTTCCGAAAAAGTAAAATTAGCTATACTGAGCGGATCTTTCCCCGGCGGTGTAAGCATTTCGGCACTTAATATCACCGTTTTTTTGCTGGAATCGCGGGTATCCAGTTCAACAATTGAACCGCTAACGTTGCGGTAATATTGGTAGCCATTTGGGGCCCAGTGTGTTTTTTGGCGCTGCGCGGATGCGGTTAGCTGGCAAAATATCAGCATTAAAAAGCATCCGGCTATAAATGTTAATCGGTAAAACTTGTAGTTCATTTCAAGTCAGTTTTTTAATAAGAGGTCTTTATGTAAAATTGCTGTTAAATTAACGTTTTAAAACTTCGTACAAACAGATGTAATGAAAAAAATACCTGCGGGCTAATATGGGTTGTTTATAGTACTTAAAAGTTAAACAACGGACTCATCATTTGTGCGTGCGCTATGTCATTAAGCTAAAGAAACTGTGATTTAAACGATGCTCCATAGGAGCAAAATGTTGGTAGCGAATATCATTTAACCTTGCTGTCCGAAGTCTGTGACTTCGGATGCCTAAGACTGTAATTTGCAACTACAGTACCAATTATATCCAAATCCAACACCCAAAAACATAAAAACGCCGGACTTTATAGTCCGGCGTTTTTATTTAAAAGGGCAGTATTTTTACCCTCTTTTTTGCTTGCAAAAGAGAGGGTGGTCAAGCGAAGCAATGACCGGGTGAGTAAATTATACGAGCGACCGTGACGCACAGTTAACTCACCCCGAACGCGCTGCGCTGTTCGACCCTCTCTCTGGCAAGCCAGAAAGAGGGTGAAAATTATTCTCTTAACTTAATTCCCTGTGCCTGAATCTTTCACATTCTCCAATACTGTACGGATGTTAGCCGGTACATTGGTTAGCAAGCTATAGCCTGTCGCTGTTTCGATAGATTTAACAGTAGTGATATACTGTGTCCAATCGGAGCTAATGGTGTTGATATTAGGCGTATTCACTGCGATCACGCGAGTTGTGCTGGTAATGCGGCTTAAATCGTTATTGCCGTTTGGCAACACCACAATCACTTTCCAGATGTTTGATGGCACAACCACTAAACCACCATCAACCGTAGTAGCCGATCCGCTTGATCCTGTACCACCTGATCCGTAGCTACCCATGATCACGTAGATCTCATCACCAGCAGCAACTAATGAGCGACCGTATTCTTCCAGGTTAGCCCAGGTTTGCTCGTTGTTTTGCGGTGCCTGCGGAACCATGTTATCCATTAAAAAAGTTTCTTCATTAGCTGCCACGGTAGAGGTGCGGTCGCCCGATGGGCAGTTATGCCCACGATCAAAGCCGCTGCCGCTGTATGCTGTAGCAGGAACTTCATACCATCCTGTAGGCAAGTTAGGGTCTGCACGGAAATCATTTGCCCTATCCTGTGAGCCCAGGCTGGTTGAACCTACATACCAGCTCACCCAGTTTGGTTCGTTCCTATCACGATTGTACGATTCTACATAATAGGTATGATCATATAAATAATTATCAAAATTGCTGATGTCGGCCGTAGCATTGCTTGGGTTACCCAGCATCAAATTGGTATTATCCGCTGTCGAGCTTCCGCCACCGCCAGTACCGCCGCCTGTGCTGCTGTAGCTGTTGATGGTGAATTCATCTATATTGATGCGGTTACTGCCCCCTGTTGTTTTACGTACCTGGAAACGGATAGTACCAGCCACATTAACCGTAAAGGTCGCCGTAGCCAAAGTAGTGCTGCTCGCGGTGATAGAGGTTGTACCTACCTGCGTATAAGTGCTGCCGCCATCTGTCGATTCCCATAACTGGAAAGCCGATGAACCGTCGCTGCCAAAAACAGCGTATTCCATAGTAACGGTAGATGCGCCTGTTGTTACATCAAAGTTCATTCCTAGTGTACCGGTATTTTCAATACGAACAGAGTGACTCCCAACTTTTGCATCTGATGCGCTGGTACCTACAAGAGCAGAATTCAGATCCCATGATCCGCTAGTGAAGGTTACATTGGCATCAGCATAAGCTGTTTTACCTGCCGATTCAAAGCCTTCATCAAAAGTTTGTGTGCTGGCATAGCTACCGCTTGTTGTGTTAGTAGAGCTTGGATTGAGTTTTTCCGCAGATGGTGTGGTTTCATTTTTCTGACATGAAGCCAGCATCAGCGCGATCGCGAGTGGTG